>Ga0209711_10001361_pt1 | contig 23864 bp, 24 predicted proteins | sample ArcticOcean_MG_C_7_FD_187441 | JGI IMG/M metagenome (GOLD analysis project Ga0209711, IMG submission 187441) | Marine microbial communities from western Arctic Ocean - ArcticOcean_MG_CB11_88 (SPAdes) (version 2) | ecosystem: Environmental > Aquatic > Marine > Oceanic | place: Arctic Ocean...
GATGGAACAAGTAATTGGAATACGAATGGCACATTAGTTCCAAATCCAATTATGTCCACTCAGGTCTTTGATCCAAGTGGTTTCAATATTACTGGTATTATTAAAGTTAAAGGGGACATCACAGTGGGGACGGCTCAGCTTGAGGTAATCAATTCTTATAGTATTGGTTTAGGAGATAATTTTGTCAAAATAACAACAACAGCAAAAAATATTGGTGCCGCTGCAATTACAAACCTACGGTATTGGGTTGGAACTAAAGATGATTACGTTGGGGGGACCGACTCTCCTACCATAGTTCGAGGTAATCTGGTTGGTGCATCTTTTCAACAACTGGCATTAGTCACTCAAAGATCTTCAGCGCTTCGCATTTCAACTGCAGATGAAGGTATCTTGTTTTTCACTACCTCGATCAGGGGTAATAATTCGCATGCTGGTTTTAGTCCTTTTTCTAATCCATCAGAACTAATAAATCCTAATACAGCTTTAATTTCAAATACAATAGACGGATCCTACAGCATGTATGTTCGAATGAATGATTTAGCTATTAACGAATCTGATTCTTTTACCTGGTATTATGCAGCAGCAGCTCTAGATGAGTTAGATGACGTAATTGGAGATGTGGCCGATGCAAGTTGTCCAACTTGTATCCCAGACACAGATAGAGATGGGATTTTAGACCCTCTTGACAGTTGTCCTTATGCGGCTGGCGTAGCATCTTTAAATGGCTGCCCGTGGTCTTTATATATTGGTAATAATTACAAAACTACGACCGTTTCCAATAGTATAGAAATCGCTAATGAAGGCTATTTATGTTCTTTGAATAATTCTGATTATTATAATATCGCCTATCATTCAGGGGCTTCGGCCGAGCCTGTTGTTGGAGATTCTATTATATACAATAACAATTATACCTTCTCGCACAGTTTATTATTTGACACCGAAGGTTTTGCCTTTATGAAGCTTCGCGATTATAATAAAATCGTTGAGGTGCAAAAAAGTGATGGAAAGATTGTCGCAATTTATACCTGTCTTTAGTATTTTGATTCAAAATACGTTCTCCCGTTTAAAACTATTTATATGAAAAAAATTCTTCTTATTCTACTGTTTGTATTCCTTCCGATGATTTCTTTTGGCCAAGTTCAGACCCAAGCTATCCAAGAACATCTCCAAAGTACAGGTGTTAAAAAACAAACAATTGTTTTAGAATCTTCCACAAAAATTATAACGCCAAAGACAGTCGACTTTAATGACTATTCGCATTTGGTACTGGTAACAATTAATAATTTGGGCGCTTCAACTAAGGGGTGGTATGGAATATATCAAGAGCGACTTTTGGGGTCTCCGCTGGATATTTTAAATCCTTTTAAGATTGACGAAAAAAAAGCCGCCTATGACCACAATTTTCTAAAAACAGTTGAAAATCCTAAGTACTTATATCTCGATTACTACAGATCAAAAGGAGCAAAAAACGATCCTCCTGGCACTAGAATAACCAAAATTATTGTTCGAGATTATAAAAAAACAGTTCTTTATTCTGTCGAACACACCAATGTTGCTATGAAAGAAACACTATCACCTTTCATCAACTTTTAAGTTCCTTTATGCGCGTCGAATAAAAGATTGGTTGTCTTTTTATCTTCTGTTTCGCTTTTCTTTGATGATTTCTCTTCTTGTTTTTGAAGCCGAAAAACTAAATATCTTAACTAGTCCGTTTAAAAAACTATTAAGTCGTTTTACAGGTTTGTAAGTTTTCATTTTAACTGCCGTTTAATTGATTTGAAATATCCATTTGAAAGTAGTTAATTCAAGTCTGATTAATTAGGGGGACAAGTGCCCCATAGAGGTTTGTTGGCATCTGTTAATCCAGAATTAGGTGCGAAATTCTCTGGTTCTGAATCGAAGTTAGTGACACACCAGGTTGACAGATTTTGATTGAATAAAGTTGCATCCTTAAACATCCCTTGCATACTCGTTACACTAGATGTATCCCAAGTACTTATATCCTGATTGAAAGCTGTGGCGCCTTCAAAAAATCCAAGCATTTTTATCACACTAGAGGTGTCCCAATTTGTGATGTCTTGGTTGAATGATGAAGCACCTTTAAACATACTTCCCATATTGAAGACACTAGAAACATCCCAGTTGCTTATGTTTTGATTGAACGAATTTGCGAGATAGAAAATACCGTCCATATCGGTCACATTAGAAACATCCCAAAAGCTAATATCAGAATTGAATGAATTATTATTAAAAAAATTGGTTAGCGAAACCCCCGATCCTGACATATTAGAAACCAGTGTTGTACAAAGGCTGATATTACCTTTTGCAATTTGACCAGCAATTGTCGTATTATTGACTGCTAAATATGTTCTACCTTCAATTTCATCACGATCTCCTACCTCAGCCTCTGGACATTTACAAATGTTGTTTTCAAAATATATTTTGCCTGAATTTTCAATGGGAGTAAGGGTTACAATTTCTTCTTCTCCATATCCACCGCCACATGAAATCTGTATCAATGCTAATAATAGTAGTTTTTTCATTATTGTAAATTAATTAAATACAAGATATAACAATATACCCAAAGCTATTCGAAGTCGACCTCCTATTAGCAGGCTTCCTCTCCAGAAATAACCTCCAATACTTAACTCCATTAAAAATTTGCAAGCATACGTTATTGGGCTATTCTCTTTTAAAATGAAAACAGGCTTTTAAAACAGTTTTGTATCTTGTGTGGTAAAATATGTTTTATATGCCCTTACTGATTGTCATTCTTGGAATATTATTGTTGTTCGTTTTAATAGCAAAGTTTAAGCTCAATGCATTCATTTCCTTTATCATAGTTTGTGTTTTTGTAGGCGTATTTCAAGGAATGGAATTGGATCGTATTGTCGAAGCAATACAGATTGGAATGGGTAATACCCTTGGATTTTTGGTCATGATTTTAGGCCTTGGTGCTATGCTCGGAAAACTCGTTTCAGATAGTGGCGCAGCGCAAAGAATTACCTCAAAACTGGTGTCTAGTTTTGGGATAAAACACATTCAATGGGCAGTTGTTGTTGCTGGGTTCATTGTGGGTATTCCCATGTTTTATTCTGTTGGCTTTGTTATCCTAATTCCCTTGGTGTTTACCATCGCAGCATCAACAGGACTGCCTTTAATTTATGTTGGTTTGCCTATGCTTGCTTCTTTGTCTGTAACCCATGGTTTTTTACCTCCGCATCCTGCCCCTACTGCAATTGCAAGTATGTTCAATGCCGATATTGGTAAAACCTTATTGTATGGAATTATAATTGCAATTCCAACGATAATAGTAGCAGGACCCTTATTTACAAGAACGATTAAAAACATAAAAGCGACTCCATTAAAGGAGTTTTATAATCCAATTGTTTTAAAAGATGAAGAAATGCCAGGTATGGGTATTAGTCTATTTACTACATTATTACCCATTATACTGATCTTGTGTTCTACTCTATTTACCCTTTTTATATCTGGAGAATTTCTGCTTAAAAAAATTATTGTCTTTATCGGAAATCCCGTAATAGCAATGTTAATATCGGTGCTTGTAGCCATCTATGCATTGGGTATTTCAAGAGGAAAAAAAATGCCTGAATTAATGAATTCTGTTTCAAGTTCCGTCTCCAGTATAACCATGATTTTACTTATTATAGCGGGGGCTGGTGCTTTAAAACAAATTTTAGTAGCTAGCGGTGTTAGTGATTATATTGGAGCACTATTAAACGGTTCTTCAATATCGCCCTTGATTTTGGCATGGTTAATTGCAACTGTTATTCGAGTTTGTGTAGGCTCGGCGACTGTTGCAGGCTTAACAGCTGCTGGAATTGCGCTTCCACTGATTCAGAATACTGGAGTTTCCCCAGAGTTGATGGTGTTGGCCATAGGCTCCGGAAGTCTGATGTTGTCGCATGTAAACGATGGTGGTTTTTGGATGTTCAAAGAGTACTTTAATCTTACTGTAAAGGAAACGCTTTCTACTTGGACCGTAATGGAAACTACTGTTGGAATCATGGGGCTAATCGGCGTTTTAGTATTAAACATATTCATATAAAAAAGATAACTAATGAACACTTTACCTTCAGAACAAATAAAAAAATTAAATCTAGTATTTCCACCTGCACCAAAGCCAGCCGGGGTATATAGACCTGTACTCGTAGTGGGTAACTTTTTATATGTATCCGGACAAGGACCTATGAAAAATGACGGAACATTAATGCTCGGACGCTTGGGCGATAATTTAACTACCGAGGAAGGTAAATTAGTAGCAAGGCAAGTTGGCTTAACAATGCTCTCCAGTATTCAAACGCATTTTGGAAGTCTCGATAAAATTAAACGGGTCGTTAAGGTTTTGGGGATGGTCAACTGTACCCCAGATTTCACACAACACCCACTTGTCGTCAACGGCTTCAGTGAATTAATGGCTGATGTCTTTGGAAAAGAACACGGAATAGGGGTTAGAAGTGCAGTAGGGATGATTCTGCCAGATGGTATTCCTGTGGAGGTAGAAGCAATGTTTGAATTACATTAAATGGTAAAAGGCAGCAATTGGTTTGAAATTGATACGGTTGAGGATGTAATTTCTCCAGCTCTAGTGGTATATCCAGATAGAATTGAAGCGAATATAAAAATGATGATCCAGATCGCAGGAGGAACGGATTCATTGAGACCTCATATTAAAACCCATAAAATTGCAGAAATAATTAATCTGCAATTAAAACATGGTATCACCAAGTTTAAATGTGCTACAATAGCAGAAGCAGAATTATTGGCCAAATGTGATGCGCCGGATATTCTTTTGGCGATGCAACCGGTAGGAATAAATATCCATCGCTTTTTTGAGTTAATTGTTCAATATCCAAATTCTTCCTTCTCTACTATTATAGACAACGAAGAAATAATGTTAAAAATGGACAGCCTTGCATCAGAAAAAAAACTGCAGGTTTCGTTATGGTTAGACATCAATAACGGGATGAATAGAACAGGAATAACCCCCAACAATGAAGCCGTTTTGCTTTATCAAAAAATGGCGTTGTCCAATAATGTCATAGCGCAAGGTTTGCATGTGTATGATGGCCATATTCATGAGTCTGACTTTAACTTACGCCAACAAATTTGTGATAAAGACTTTGATTTGGTTGTAACATTAAAGAGTCAAATAGAGCAATTGGGAATTAAAATAAAAACAATTGTTGCAGGTGGTACACCTACTTTTCCGATTCATGTAAAAAGAAAACATGTCGAAGTTTGCCCAGGTACGCCTTTGTTATGGGACCAAGGATATGCAGACACGTACAAAGATTTAAAATTTCTGCCAGCAGCTGTTTTAGTTGGTGCTGTTGTAAGTAAACCCGCAGATAATTTGATCTGTTTGAACCTTGGACATAAATCGGTTGCAGCAGAAATGCCTCCCCCAAGATTAAAGATTCTGAATTTCGAAAAGCTTGAACAAGTAAGTCACAGCGAAGAACATTTAGTGGTCGAATGTGTCGAATCAAAGGAATACGCAATCGGAACGATTTGTTATGCCATCCCAACCCACATATGCCCTACCGTTCTTAAATATGATACGGTATTAACTGTTATCGATGGGACGATAACCGGGCATTGGAACATAGCAGCAAGAGACCACATACTAAACTAGTGGTATCAAAAGCTCTGTTTAAAAGGATGATAATCATTGGTTATTATCAATAGGAGAAAAATAAATTTAATAAAAAACATGTTTATACTCGACGCACACCTTGATCTCGCAATGAATGCTCTGGAATGGAATAGGGATCTAACTTGGACTGTAGAAGACATCAGGAAAAGCGAAATGGGGATGACTGACAAGCCCGATAGAGAGAAGAATACTGTTTCTCTAGATGCAATGCGCAAAGGGAATGTAGGGATTTGTGTAGCTACCCAAATCGCTCGATATGTAAAAAAAGACAGTCCGTTACCTGGATGGAATTCTCCACAACAAGCATGGGCACAAACACAAGGACAATTGGCTTGGTACAAAACAATGGAAGATCTTGGTGAAATGGTCCAAATCACAAATGCCGAGCAATTGAATAGCCATCTAGCGCTATGGGAAAAGGATCGTATTTCAAAAAAACCCATTGGATATATTCTTAGTTTAGAAGGTGCAGATTCTATTGTAAACATTGACTATTTAGTAAAGTCGCACGAACAAGGGTTAAGAGCTATAGGACCAGCACACTATGGACCTGGAACTTATGCGCACGGCACCGACTCTGTTGGTGGAATTGGAGCTAAGGGAAAAGCATTACTTAAAAAAATAGAAGAATTGAATTTAATTCTCGATGCGACCCATCTCTGTGATGTTAGTTTTTGGGAAACGATGAAGATCTATAATGGACCAGTTTGGGCAAGTCACAATAATTGCAGGAAATTTGTAAATCATAATCGGCAATATTCTGATGAACAAATTAATGAATTGATCCAGAGAGATGCAGTCATTGGAATTGCATTAGATGCATGGATGATGGTTCCAAATTGGGTAAGAGGGAAATCTACCCCTGAAAATATGGGAGTAACATTAGAACAAATGATTGATAACATAGATCATATTTGTCAATTAGCAGGAAATTCGTCTCATGTTGGCATCGGAACCGATCTCGATGGTGCATTTGGAAAAGAACAAACACCCGCAGATTTAGAGACAATTGCCGACCTTCAAAAAGTTCCATTGATGCTCACTAAAAAAGGATATTCAGAACAGGATATTGAAAACATTATGAGTCAAAACTTCATAAAGTTTCTTCAAAAAGTTTGGAGATAAAGTAAAGGTTATGGAAAAAATATTGCTGTACATCTTTTGTTGTTTTTTAGTTTTTTGCTCTAAAAACAACGATTTTGCTGTTTCCCAAGTTCATTTGTAATTCGTCAAATAGATAAGAGGTTATCTTTTTTATAAATGGTATGGAACAACGAAAGAGTATCTCTTCCTAATCGATCAATAGAATGAATCTTGATGTGTTTGATCGTTCCCTCATAAACTAACTTCTTTATCCCGATTTGCCTTTTTAATCGGCTATTTACCATGTCTTATACTACCTTAGGAAACAATGCTAATGTTGTCATGTTTTCGTTTTTTAGAAGGTCTTTTAATCCAGGCAAAGGATTCAGTTCATATACCACCTTTGAGAAAACTTGGTGTTATACTTTTTCTAAATCTTTTTCATAACTATTTGCGGATTTCCAATAAAAAAATATGGCTATGAATAGAGAGAGTAAGTTCAAAGTCAATGCGTAGCGTAAACTAAAATTCCCTAAAGTTGGCTCGAGAAAATCACTTAGTATTCCCGCAGATAGTGGCCCGAGTGCTAACCCTATCCCATTCATAAACAAAAGGATTAATGCGGTGGCAAATGCTCTCATTTTTACATTGGCCAGTGTTTGACCCACTGCATACACAGGTCCCGTGAAAGCAGCATTGAACATTGCGTAGGGAAAAATAGCAGCTAAGGCTATTTTTGGATTCCCTGTAAATAAGATTATAATGGCAGGAAATAGAGAGAAAATACAACTAAGGATTGGTACATAAAGATACCATTTTTTGTTTTTTGCTCCTTTTATATCAGCCAATCGTCCCCCGATCAAAGCGCCAATTAAGCCGCCAATTCCTATTGATAAGCCCAAATTTATACTTACTGTTATCAGGTCAACTCCATGAGCTCTTTGTATGAATGATGGTAAAAAATTATTGAGACTGTAAGAAGAAAAAGTAGTAAACCCTGCACCCAAACATAAATATAAAAATGATTTTTTAGCAAATAAAGCTCGTATAGCTTCTTTAAAAGTAGCGTCTTTTATGTAATCAACATGACCATCAATATGGCCTCGAATAGGTTCTTTTAAAATAAAATAAAGAAGAATCGACAGCAAAACACCCGGTATTCCGAGTGCGTAAAACGCAATTCTCCATCCATGTTCAGATGCGATTGATCCAGCAACAATGAACCCCAATAAAATCCCGATCGGTATTCCCATACTGTATATAGAAAAAGCCGTTCCCCGTTGTTCTTTCGGAAAATAATCTGAAATAATTGAATGAGATGGAGGCATTCCGCCTGCCTCTCCTGCACTTACTCCAATTCGGGTCAACAACAATTGAAAAAAGCTTAGAGCACGACCGGACATAACAGTCATGAGCGACCAAAATCCTAAACTAAATACAAGAATGTTTTTTCGGTTATATTTATCAGCAAGTTTAGCTAGTGGTATGCCAAGTGTTGTGTATAATAAGGCAAATCCCAGTCCGGTTAACAGTCCCAATTGAGTATCACTTAATTGTAAGTCTTCTTTAATACTCTCCTGCAGAATAATAAGAATTTGTCTGTCAGCAAAATTGAAGACATATATGAGGGTTAACACAGTTAAGACAAACCATTTATTATTCATAATTCTGAAATTATAATAACAGTAAGGTACAGTTTCTTGAGAGACCCAAAGCATCTCAATCATAAATATTATCTAACATCCAGATCCAATTGCTCGAAGATAGATGCTTCTCCTTCTGTTACTTCTATGCTATATTTGATTGCTTCGTAAGCTAAATCTATTAATGCCTTACAAGAGTTTACATCGCTTTTCTTTGCCTTATGTATCAATACAAAGGTTATCGTGTCAATGGATTGATTTCCTAACTAGCTTCTAACTTCAATTAAGAAAAAAGACACCCTCCATTTCGTTGGAGGTGTTTTTAAGGCACTTTATTCTGATATTCGGAAGTGTTACTGTTTCCTCACTTAGACGCTCTGGAGCTATAGAAACACACGAAAGTACGGATAATAACAACAAGCTTTGAAAGGTAATGGGACACACTTCTGTTAAAGCGTCTCTGAAGTGTCTGAATTAAAAGAAAAAATGCAAATTAATTTACAACTAAATTTATTTTGACAAGTTTACTTTAGTAATCTCATAATGAGACTCATTATAGACAGAAATTTCATTTTTATAACTAATAATTGAGGAGATTCATGTATTACCTGAAAATCCTCCGATAGTTTAGATGAAACTTCTCTGAAATTCAATAAATCTAAATAATAGACTTTTAACTGTTTGTTTTCTTCATTAAAAAGGGATTCAAACTGTTTTATAACCATTCTGCTGATTCCACAACCCGTGGAGTGTTTAAAAATTAATACAGACTGATTTTTGGAAATCTCTTTAATCGTATCTATATCTTCTACAGAAACTAAAGGCGTCCAACTTAAATAAGCTTCTTCAACTTCTTTTGATGTTTTATCTCCAAATATATTTTTCAAAAAACCCATTTTATTTTATTTAAAGCAGATATAAAAACCTTAAAACTAATTGTGGTATTAAAAGAGTAATATCAAGACCTTATTCGATAAACAAAGGTAAATCCATAACCTCATCTTTTTCCATTTTCGATTTAGGCAGGGTGTATTGTGTTGTTGCTTTTTAAAAGAATGCCAAATGAGAGCCAAGAGATTACCTAGCTTTATACTAAACCTAACTGCAAGAAAAAACCCTTCGCTTTCACGAAGGGCTTTATAAGGTTAGTGTAGTGTAACGGTGACACTGTGGAGAAGATGGGATTCGAACCCACGACCTCTTGACTGCCAGTCAAGCGCTCTAGCCAACTGAGCTACATCCCCTTAATTGATTATTTACCGCGACCTGCTTTACGTACTATGGAGCTACTTTTTGCACCTCCTTTAGCTTTAGGAGCTTTTTTAGCACCTGTTTTATCTTCGTTTTTTACGGTTCTGTTTCCAAAAAATTTACTTGACATCGGTTCTGATTTATTGAAGCGTTCGTACTGATTTAGGGTAAAGATAGTCTTTTATTTAAAACGCTAAAAAGAGATTTTAGGCGAAATATAAATCTTGAAAAGTCGATACAGTTCCGTATTTTTGAACTCTATTAGGACTTAATCCATGTGTAAAAACTTAATTTTCTGTTTGTTTTCCTGTTGTTTCATTCTTTGTGGGCAAAAGACATTTGCACAAGGAAGTGGTCTTTTAATTCAACAGTATGGAAAATCTAATGTGGATGAATTTGGATTACGCAAATGGAACTATGATACACATTTACTGTTGAATCGATTCAACACTACAGATCGAGAAACCAAAGGGAAAATCGGTTTTAGTGCCGGGGGTTCAGTTCGTTATAATTTCAGAAAAAGTTATGGACTTCGAACGGGAATCGACATTCACAGTGTCAACTACGCCTATAATTTAGCAAACGATACTTCTAAAGATCAGTTGTTATTCTTGTCTATTCCTTTAACTGGACGACTGTATCCTGTAAAACGTGTTACGTTAGAATTGGGGTTGGTATATAATTTCTTGCTCAAAGCGAAAGGAGATCCGCCGACTAACCTCGAGGAAATCGCTGTAACCTATCCTGATGATACCTTCAGTAATAGTTTTGGTGTACTTGCCGCAGCTCATTACACTTTCTGGAAACGCTTCAGTGCTTCTTTCCAATATCAGTTTCAAAAAAACAACACCAACCCCGTGCAGCGCGAAACGAATGGTTTTGCTGGCTTCATGTTGGGGGTTCATTATACTTTTTTAACACCCAAAATGCCCGTCAACTAATGTATACACTAATTCAAGCAAACCTCAACCACCTAGATGATCTTGCAGTACTTTTTGATGCCTACCGTGTTTTTTACAAAAAAGAAACCGATTTAGATGCTGCCAAAAAGTTTTTGAGAGAACGTTTAGCCAACGACCAGTCTGTAATTTTTATGGTCTATAACGACTCCAGAGCCGTTGGCTTTACCCAACTTTATCCTGTATTCTCTTCAGTGAATATGGCAGCAGTATGGCTCTTGAATGACCTCTTTGTCGATCCGGTATATCGTGGAAAGAAAATAGGAAAACAATTGCTAGAAGCTGCTCAAAATCATTGCACAGCATCAGGCGCAAAAGGAGTCAGTTTAGAAACCGAACAAACCAATGTTGTGGGAAATAAGCTTTACCCCATTATGGGATTTGAAAAAGATACAGAGCACAATTTTTATTATTGGGAAAACCCTACTTTTTCAACCGAATGATGATCACGCCGTTTTTCCCTTTTGCCCCTACTTTTTGAAGTGCCTTTTGGCCTTTAAGAACGTCCATGCTTTCTATGGTATCGAAATCTAAAGAGTCCATATCGAAGTCGGTATCCATTTCTTTTCCGTCTATGATGATGATGGGTTGGGCGTCGTCGGTTTGGATGTTAAACCTAATATTCTTTTTGTCCTTCGAGATAAGCACACTGTTGCCTGAAAATTCGGATACATTCTGCTCTTGAAGTTCCAGAGAATCGCCGAGTTGGGTTACCCAACGAATAGCCTCATCCGCATCTTTACTCTTAAAAACAAATACCCGTTTATTAGAATGCTTGGGGTTTACCAAACTATCGCTAAAATCAATAGAATGAAGTTCAGATGCATCTTCTCCAAAAAAGAAGATTTCCGTATCTCCGTCCATCAACGGGGCTAGCATTCCTGAAGAAATCAAAGCTGATTTTTTTCGGATGGGTTTTTTGGGTTCAACCGTAGAATTGGGTTCCATCTTATATACTTTTACCGTAATACAAGAACTCATTATAACGCTTAGTACTATAAACAAAAGGAGTTTTTTCATGTCAACATATTTTTATATCAACGTTAAAACTACACAATCCAATCAAAAACTAAAAAACATTAACGCTTATTTGGTAGTCTTGCGGTCAAAAAAACGGCTCAATGTTATGTTGAGGTAATGATGCCCTTGTTGGGGTTGCACTTTGTTATCTGGACTTCTAGTAAAATAGGTGAACGCAAAGCGCCAGTCGTTTTTACGGATAGCATAGCCTGCCTCGAACATTGCTCGGAAAGGATTTACTGGAAGAGTAAAAGGTGCATTGTCATTGAACAAACTTCCCGAAAGCATATAGTCATGGGCAATATACTGCAAGCGTACGCCAAAATAAAGGCCATCTCCTTGCTGTTGATCGACCAATACATTCCCTCCTTTAGAAAGAACCGTTTGCTTTCCCAAAACAAAACCAAGAGCTGCTCCACCCGAAATTTTTTGAGTCCCAACAGCTCCAAAAACATGCGACTGAACCGCAACCTGTTCATGCAAATACCACCGTTTAAAGGTGTCTGCAAAAACGTTCAGATGAAACGCTTGGGGAACCTCATCGGTCCAAGGGAGTTCGGGTAAACCTAAAACCAAACGGTGGTAGGTGTTCTGCATCCATTGTGCTCCAGATGCATCGCCAGTTGCGCCCAATTGAATTCCCCATTGATGTTGTTTGTTTTTAGACAGCTCTTTCTGAAAGGTAAGCTTTAGTGAAGTCCAGCCGCCATATGGATAATCGTATACTGCAGAATTAGAAGTATAACGAAGGCTAGGTGTGTAAATCTCTTGGCCCAATTCCCAGAGTACATATTTTTTTGGTAAAGTGTCATTTAAAGAGTCTGTATTTCGAAGCTGTTTCCCGTACTGCAAAAAGATCCCACTAGAATAGTAGTGATCCATCATAAAATAAAGATCATTGTCAATATTCAAACTGAAATACTCTTGAGCAACAAGAGACTTGGGGATTATCAGAGCAATAACCATCCATAAATACCCAAAAATAAGAACCTTCTTTGTCAAGCGACTAAGGTACTCATTTGAATGAATATTCTTATCGGTTTTTAAGAACCAGCAATGGAATTTTGGTGAAAAAGTCTTTCTTGTATACCATATCCGACTCCATTAGCTTTTCGAAAAATCCACGTTTGCGAGCAAAAACCACAAGCATATCGGGTTGAACACTTTGGAAATGTTCCAACACACCCTGGTAAACCGTTGCATTCTCAGAAGAGATTAATCCTTCAGAAAATTCTACAATCTCATGGTCAATATCTAAGCGAGCTGCTTCGTGACCTGGTGTTTTAACCAGCAAAAGGTTTACTTTAGTATTGAAGCTTTTTATAATTGCTTTTAAAGGAGCTAATGAACGTTCTCCACTGATACTTCCTTTTTGGAAGGCAAATAAAGCCTGTTTAGGAGGAGTGAAAATAGCTCCGATAGGAACTAATAATACTGGAATTGATGTTTTTTTAGTAATCTTTCCAGATGTTTTTCCCAAAAAGAGTTTGTCGTTGATGTCGTGACTTTTTGGCCCAACAACAATTAAATCGAGTACTATTTCTTTATCTAAAGACTCTATCCCTGACACCAAGTCTCCTTCATAGGTTACCATTTTAATTTCGACAGTTTCGTCCTGAACCGATTGAACCAATTCTTTTACTCGATTAAAATTCTGAGCATGAATCACATCTTTGGCTGAGGATATATGTACGGATGTTGGCGTAACTTTATGAGAATCAATTACAAAAAGAGAAGCCTTAAAGTGTTTGGCTAAAGCAATTGCGTAAGCTAAAGTGTTCTTTCCGTTTGGCGAAATCCCAATTGGGACTAGGATGTTTTTCATAGTTGAGGAGGTCATAAATAATTCTAATGCAAAAGTAATAGTAAAGCGTTGACTAAAAGTAAATTCTATCTATTTTTTTTATGCAAGCGATCGAAAAGGATATTATTTTTTGATCGTTGTATCCGAAGCCTCCTAAAGATTGTATTCCCGTAGAACTCAATTCAGAAAAAATAGTGAACTTGCAGGTATCAAATTCTGAAGTTAAAAATAGCGCACACGAATATTATGGCACAAAAAATAAGAATCACCAAAGAGTTCCATTTCGAAACGGGTCATGCCTTATATGGTTACGATGGTTTGTGTAAAAATGTCCACGGTCACAGCTACAAACTAGCGGTAACTGTTATGGGCTCGCCAATCGTTGATCCTTCCCAAACCAAAAACGGAATGGTGCTTGACTTTAGTGATTTAAAGAAAATCGTAAAAGAAGAAATCGTTTTTCCTTTTGATCATGCAACAGTCTTAAATGTTAATTCTCCGCACAAAGAACTTGCAGAAGAAATGGAATCTAGAGGACATAAGGTGCTTAAGGTAACTTATCAACCAACAAGTGAAATGATGGTGTTGGATTTTGCTGACAAAATCAAGATGCGTTTGCCTGAAGGGATTTCCTTATTTGCACTGAAACTTAGAGAAACGGAAACTTCTTTTGCCGAATGGCATGCTGCGGATAATCTTTAAAATCCAAGACCTTCTAGATCGTCTTTCTTAGCATCCTGATGGAGGTCATCCAATAGGACTTCTTGCTGGCAATCGATTGGAATCGTTAGTATTTCGGGAGCTTCAAAGTCTTCCATTGAAATTCCTAATTCTGGGATCGCGTAGGCATCGCGCATGTACATTGCCCATATCGGTAATGCCATGGTTGCACCCTGCCCAAAGGCAATGTCTTTAAAATGTACCGCTCGGTCTTCTCCTCCAACCCAAACGCCCGTTACTAAATTGGGTACCATACCCATAAACCAACCGTCACTTTGATTTTGAGTTGTTCCTGTTTTTCCAGCAATTGGGTTTTCAAATTGATATGGATAACCCGTTACAACGTTTTTATAAGCATAATTGTGTTCATCTGCTCCTTGGTGACGCAAACGAATTCCTGATCCAGCTTCGGTAACACCTTTGAGTAAATCAATGGTAACATAGGCCGATTCTTGACTCAGTACATCTCTTGTTTCTGGAACGACTTCGAAAAGTACGGTGCCGTTTTTATCTTCAATTCGAGAAATCATAATGGGTTTTACATAAATCCCTTTATTGGCAAAAGTACTATACGCCCCAACCATTTCAAGTAAACTAATATCTGGTGTACCTAAAGCAATCGAAGGAACTGCCGGCAAATAAGAAGTGATTCCCATTTTTCGAGCCAAATTGATCACCGGTCTTGGACCAACGCGATCCATCAACCGAGCACTAACGGTGTTTACGGAATTGGCCAATGCGTTTTTCAGGGTGCGCATACGTCCGTACTTATCCCCAGAATTCTTAGGGCACCAAGCGTCTACATTGCCATGTTTCATTGGCTCGATACAAAACAAAGCATCGGGTAAAATATCACAGGGTGATAAGCGCAACTGATCGATTGCAGTGGCGTATAAAAACGGCTTGAAGGTTGATCCAATTTGACGTCTTCCTTGGTATACCTGATCGTATTGAAAATGCTTATAATTGAAGCCTCCTACCCATGCCTTTACATGGCCGGTCAATGGATTCATTGACATCATCGAAGCGCGTAAGAAATGTTTGTAGTATCGGATTGAATCCAAAGGACTCATAAGCGTATCGCGATCACCTTTCCAACTAAAAACTTCCATTTCAACTGGTTTTTGAAACGAAGCCCAAATCGCATCTTCATCTTTTCCAGAAGCGCGCATTTTTCGCCAGCGCTCAGATCGGCGTGCTTTGTTGTGCAAAAGAGTATCGATCTCACCTTCCCGAAGATCTAAAAAAGGTGCCGTCGGGTTTGCTTTGGGCGTGTTCTGTAGGAAAAATTCTTCTTGCAAATTAGCCATGTGCGCATCAACAGCGGTTTCTCCTATTTTTTGTAAACGAGAATCTATAGTTGTAAATATCCGGAAACCATCACGGAAAATGTCATAGTTTGTTCCGTCTGGTTTGGGGTTGTTCTTGGTCCATTTACGCATAAACTGCTGTAAATATGCTCTAAAATAAGTTGCTAATCCTTCTCTGTGAGAGTCAGGTGTATAATCTATTTCTAGGGGGATTTGCTTGAGGGAGTCGAGCTCAACTTCTGAAATAAACCCATTCCGCTTCATTTGACTAAGCACTACATTTCTTCTTTTCTCTACACGTTCGGGACGGCGCAATGGATTGAATAAGGAAGAATTTTTGAGCATTCCGACTAAGGTTGCCGACTGTTCAATACTTAAAGCCTTGGGGGTAGTGTTGAAGTAAATTTTTGCAGCAGACTGAACTCCATCCGCACTATATCCAAAATCATAGATGTTGAGATACATGGCTATGATTTCTTTCTTGGTGTATCGACGTTCCAATTGCACAGCCAAAACCCATTCTTTAAATTTCTGCAAAACGGCCTCCACTTTATTTCGAGAACGGACTCCAACAAAGAGTTGTCTTGCCAATTGTTGACTAATGGTACTTGCTCCTCCTTTTTTACCCATATATGCTAAAGCCCGCAGCGTACCTTTAAGATCAATTCCAGAATGACTGAAAAAACGCTCATCTTCGGTTGCAATAAGCGCATTTACTAAGTTCTTGGGAAGCGCATCAAAAGCAATTGGAGTTCGGTTATCATTAAAATAAAATTTCCCTAAAACCACTCCGTCACTAGATAAAATCTGCGTAGCTAAGTTCGTTTTCGGATTTTCAAGTTGCTTAAGTTCTGGCATTTGACCCAAAAGACCTAATGCAGCACTTGAAAACAAAGTAATCACAGATAGTATCCCCAAAGCAAAGACCGCCCAAAAAAAACGCAGCGCAACTTTAAAAGGATTCCCTCCTTTTTTCTTTTTCTTGGTTGTTTTTTTCTTTTTAGTAGCCATTAGGGTTGAATTTGAGGTTCAATTGAGACACCAACGTTGATAATACCGTCTAGAAATGAAACGCCTTCTACTGACCCATTATTGCGTACTCGTTGTGAAAATTCAATAAAATAAGGCCCATTGTGAGGCGGATTCCAGTCGGCTTTCCACCACAGTTTACTTTCTTTAACTTCTAAAAAACCTGTGCCTAACCAATTCCCCTGTGGGTCAGCCATTGCGTATTCTAGCGTGTCACGAGCGATTACTTGAATGGAATCTCGTATTTCGGCGACTAAGAATAAATTGGCGTAAGGATAGGTATTCGTATTGCGAATATGGATGTATATGTCAGAAGGAGTTTGTACTATTTGATCCGAAGAAAAACTAATTTGCTCGCTGGAAGGCCATCCGTCTTGTAGCGCATGATATTCTCTAAAACCCGAACTCGAATCGCAGGAAGCGAAAATAAGAAGAGTCAAAAGAAAGGCTACACTACGCATTTTTCTTTGGGTTATTGTTCTTTTTAGAGCGGGATTTGCTTCTTCCTTTCTTCTGTTTTGGGCGATCAAAACGGTTCAAGCTATCTTGACCCACAACATTTTCAAAAACTTTTTCTGGAGCTTCTGCTTTTTCTTCGTGGGCATAATCTTCAAGACTAGAAACTGGTTTTTTAGCCTTATTCAAAGAGATTATTTCATTGGCCTGTTCGGTGGTCAACAAATGCCAATTCATCCACTCTCCTTTGTAAGCATACCATAAATGTCCTTTGAAGATATCTATTTTTTGGCAAACACCTACTCCCTTTTCAGTTTGTAGCTTGGTTTCCATTTTCGGGAAACTCTTAAGTGCATTGCGATAAGAATCGAGTTCGTAGTTCAAGCAACACTTTAACTTACCACACTGACCTGCAAGTTTTTGAGGGTTTAACGAGAGTTGTTGGTAACGAGCTGCGGAGGTAGAAACTGATCTAAAATCCGTAAGCCAAGTAGAGCAACACAATTCTCTCCCACAAGAACCAATACCGCCCAAACGAGCAGCTTCTTGACGGAGGCCGATCTGACGCATATCTACACGAATGGTAAATGCCTGTGCCATATCTTTTATCAGTTGACGGAAATCAACTCTTTTCTCTGCTGTATAATAAAAGGTTGCTTTGGATCCATCCCCTTGAAATTCAACATCAGAAATTTTCATTTCTAAATGCAGGTATATGGCCATTTCACGAGCACGCTTCTGAATAATTTCTTCTCGATCACGAGCAGCTTGCCAAATGTCAATGTCTTTTTGATTTGCTTTTCGGTAGATCTTTAGAACTTCTTCACTCTTTTCAGATATGTTCTTTTTTTTCATTTGAAAACGTACCAACTCCCCCGTTAGGGTTACCTGGCCGATGTCGTGTCCACTTTGTGCTTCTGTAGCAACTAAATCTCCAATGCTCAGACTGATATCTTTTCCTTTTCGATAAAAAGCTTTACGGCTGTTTTTAAAACGAACCTCAACAATATTACATGCTTCTTGTCCATTGGGCAATTGCATATTGGATAACCAATCGAAAACCGTGAGTTTATTGCAACTGTCCGTTCCGCAAGTACCATTGCTTTTACAGCCCCTTGGGGAACCGTCAGATGTAGAACATGAAGCACAACTCATATAAGAATTTTGTTAAAGCGTGAAAGGTAAAGATACGGTTAATTAATAAAAATGAAAGGCTTCCTTTTTAATATTGGTTTTTAAATTTCAAAACGCCAGAACGGCAAAATCTTCTCGTATTTACTTCTTTGATTCCGCTTCGTATATATTCCCTTTCAAAGTAGCGGGAGAAACAAAAACCGACTCTTTTTGCAATAGCAAAGAAGCTTCTGAAACAAGAGTTTAAATGAGGACATCCGTAAGATCCTGCTTTTGCGACGGTATTTGTGGATAAGTAGTAAGTGAAATCAAAAAAAAGAACATGAAAAACATAATTGTACAATTAAGCTTAGAATAGTATTGTCTGAGGTTTATTAAGAAAAGAGTAGTTTTTTAGCTCAGTTATTTGTTAGCACACGTTTTTATTTTTCATTCGGTGGTGGTATCTGCGTTTCAATTCGTATGTATGGATAATCGCAGGTTTTTCATGACATAGAACAGATTTGGGAGCTGTTTTTTTTTGAAATGTAGTAAAAATAGTAAAGCCCACAACAAGAGGGCTTTTGGATGTATTTCGGGAGTTGAACCAAAAGATTGTTCCACGATCGGGATTCCTATAGAACCCCAGATATAGGTTTCCTTTTATTTTTGATTTTTAAATTTCAAAACCTCAGAACGCCCTTTTTTAAATATTTTATTACTGTTGTGCGTTCCTTTTCTCAGGTTTTTTTGCTCCTCAAATGACAGTTGTATGATCTCTTTACAGGCATCGGAACAGCAGTTTTGCATTTGTTCTTTGCAACTTTCACATTGAATAAACAACAAATGGCACGCTTCGTTGGCACAGTTTACATGAGAATCACAAGAAGTTCCGCACTGGTGACAATGAGCTACGACGTCGTCGGTAATGCGCTCTCCTCGACGTTCGTCAAACACAAAGTTTTTCCCAACAAACTTATTCTCTAAATCTTGGTCTTTTACCTGTCGGGTATATTCAATAATACCTCCTTCTAGTTGGTAGACATTTTTAAACCCTTTGTGCTTAAAGTAAGCACTTGCTTTTTCGCAGCGAATGCCTCCCGTACAATACATCAACAGGTTTTTTTCTTCTTTTTGAGCTTCTAGATCTTCTTCAATAATGGGCAAAGAATCTCTAAACGTATCTACATCGGGAGTAACAGCTCCTTTGAAATGTCCAATTTCGCTTTCATAATGATTCCGCATATCCACGCAAATGGTGTTGGGGTCTGCAAGCATATCGTTGAAGCCTGCGGCGTTGAGGTGTTGTCCTTTTTGAGTTACATCGAAGGTGTCATCGTTCAAACCATCGGCTACAATTTTGTCTCGTACTTTGACTTTCAGTTTTAAAAAGGATTTGAGATCCTGTTCAATGGCAATATTCAGTCGAATGTCTTTCAAAAATATAACCTCATCCAAATGGGCTTTGAATTCTTCAAATCGTGGTGCAGGAACGGATAATTGTGCATTGATTCCTTCGTGTGCAACATATATGCGTCCCAATACTTCTAGGACGTTCCACGTCAAAAACAGATGGTCTCTAAAAAGCTGTGGGTTTCCAATATGGGCATATTGATAAAAGGATAGCGTGAGCCGTTCTGTTCCGGCCTCTTCGAGCATTACCGCTCGTTCCTTCGCGCTTAATTTATTGTACAGTTGCATGCTATACTTGTTTAAGGTGAATGATTTGACAAAGGTAAAAAAAAGAAATGCGTTAAAAGAATGTTTTGAAGATCCGATCAAAAATTAGGTTTCTGACCAAATGGCGAGCTCATTTCCAGTGGGATCTTTAAAATGAAAACGTCTTCCACCAGGAAAAGAAAATGTTTCTAAGACAATTTTCCCTCCAGCTTCTTTGACCTTTTTTTCAATTGCTTCAAGGTCCATATGGCCTAAAATTACCAGAACTCCATTTACAATGGGCTCATCTGTATACTCAAAACCTCCTGCAATTCCGCTATCAGAAAAGGCAGTATAGGTCGGACCATAATCTGTAAAAGTCCATCCAAAGACTGTTGTGTAAAATGTTTTGATTTTTTTAAGGTCGTGTGCCTTAAATTCGATGTAATTGATGTGGTTGTTAACTTCCATGTGTCTTGATTTGGGAATTCAATTCAACGGGAATGTAAGAAAATTTCTGCAATCATACAGCGTGCACTTCCACCACCAATGGTTTCTATGGTGTTGATTGCTAACGGAACCAATGTATTGTGTTATTCTATTTTGTCCTTCTGATCGTTTGTTAGACTTGTAAATGCACTTTGAGACAGTGCTAAAAGTGGTCTTCCATCATTCGATTCTAATGCCAACATATTCCCCGCAAAATGGTACATCTGTGCAAAACTAATCTCTATGATTTGATGCCCAGATTCCGTGAGAGATTCGATCACATGCATGCGCTCTTCTTCGTTTGAAATACTTTCCAAACAGATTGCAGCAAAATGCTCTGCAATACACAGCATCACGTTGGTATGATAAATTGCTTTCCCATCGGAATCGTTTGCGTGAAAAGAAATGGGTTGATATCCCAATAGTTCACAGGTGCTGATGAATAGCGCTTGATCCGTTCGCGGCGAAATACAAGCATAGGCTTTTTTACTTTTATGATCGAAAATGATGCTCCCAGTGCCTTCTAGAAAACGATTTTCTTTTTCATAAACAGACAAATCCAGCACTCTTTTTACTTCAAAGTGCTTTTTTATATAGGCAATAAAATCTGGGTTGCGTTCCAGCTGACGGTTTGTTGCGCACATCGGATACAAAACAAGTGTACCATCTTCATGACAAGAAATCCAGTTGTTTGGAAAAACAGCATCGGGTTTTACTGGATCTTTCGTGTCTTCGAAAACATGTACATCGACTCCAGCAGCCTCTAGTGTTTGAACAAAGCCTGTAAATTCAGCATCAACTTTTTGATATATTGCTTTTGGGCTTTCGTGGATTACTTGCTGAAAGGCATTTGAGTGTGCCGTTTCTGTGTTGAAAACAAAATTAGAAGGACGAACAAGGAAGAGTGAATTGGTCTGCTGTTTCATTAAATATTAGCTTAAAAAGACTATTTTTTTGCAATAAGATGATGCCTTACAAAGATAGATTTTACAAATGATATATTGTTAATAAACCCTTTGGGTCTAGCCTCCCTTCAAAATAAAGAAAATAGTAACTTAGCAGGAAAGATAAAAACTATGGCAGACGATAAAGCAGCGAAGCAAAAAGCGCTTCAGCTTACCTTAGACAAACTAGATAAAACTTACGGAAAAGGATCTGTAATGAGATTGGGCGATTCGGCTATTGAAGAAGTAGAATCAATTTCTTCGGGCTCCATCGGTCTTGATATTGCACTCGGTGTAGGTGGCTATCCCAAGGGTAGGGTTATTGAGATATACGGTCCAGAATCTTCTGGTAAAACAACCTTAACCTTACATGCAATTGCTGAATGTCAAAAAAAAGGAGGTATCGCCGCCTTTATTGATGCTGAGCATGCTTTCGATCGTTTTTATGCCGAAAAATTGGGTGTCGATGTTCAGGAACTCATCATCTCGCAACCAGACAACGGAGAACAAGCGCTAGAAATTGCCGATAATTTAATTCGTTCGGGTGCAGTTGACATCGTTGTAATTGATTCTGTTGCTGCCTTGACGCCAAAAAGTGAAATTGAAGGCGAAATGGGGGACTCCAAAATGGGTCTTCACGCACGTTTGATGTCTCAAGCGCTTCGAAAACTAACCGGTTCTATAAGCAGAACAAACTGTACCGTGTTTTTCATCAACCAGCTGCGTGAAAAAATTGGTGTAATGTTCGGAAATCCTGAAACTACAACGGGTGGAAACGCATTGAAATTTTATGCATCTGTTCGTTTGGATATCCGTAGATCAACGCAAATAAAAGATGCCGACGCAAAAGTGTTGGGTAATAAAACCCGTGTTAAAGTTGTAAAAAACAAAGTAGCTCCACCCTTTAGAACTACTGAATTTGATATCATGTATGGAGAAGGTATTTCCAAAATTGGAGAGATCATTGACATAGGTGTTAACTACGAGATTATTAAAAAATCAGGTTCTTGGTTCAGTTATGGTGAAACCAAACTAGGGCAAGGCCGTGATGCTGTAAAAACAATTTTAACTGAAAATCCAGATTTAATGGATGAATTAGAAGTAAAAATAATGGAAACACTAAAGGCTGTAGAATAGTCTTTACTGTTAAAGTTTCAAAAACCCGCTCTTGTCTGTAGTGGGTTTTTTTATTTTTATAGGCACCCAAATTGCAGCTTATGAAAAAAAATGTCCTTGCAGTATTATTTATTTTAATCCTCTGCTCTTGTTCAAAAACCAAAGAAGCAATCTCTAAAGAAGCGGGAAATAGGCTATTTCGTCGAGTTAAGACCAAGCACAACTCCAGTATTGATAGTCTTGATCAAGTACCCTACGTCATAAATGACCCGCTTTCGACTCCGTATTACCAACTAATAGATAGTCTCATCGGCTATTGGGGTGTCAGTCGTAAAGTATCTCCCCTAAACTCCCTCCCCTATTTTGAAGAATTAGACTTAGGAAGTAATTACTATGAAAGTCGTGACGTTGTTTCCTTCAAAGAGCTGGATTCGGGCCAAATTGAATTCACAATAAGATTCAAAGAAACCGAAAATGAAGACAATCGCTACAGCCGTTTTATTGTTGCTAGGGCAGACAGCATCCCGTTTAAAAGCAATACTAATGAAATTTTACTTTCAAAATATAGAGAGCTAAAGTCAGGTGTTTTTTCTGATTCTATCTATGGTGCTATTGACCTCTTTGATCCCTATTCCCATTTAGAGGCCTTCAAAAAAGATGCTGCACGACATGGGATCGATTTAAGCTATATTTCACGATCTGATATGGAACTTATATGGGAACCCGATTCTTGTAGAGAATTTTTGGGCTATTCTTTTAAGAATTGTGATCCTAAAAAACTCGGCATTGGTTTGAGACGAACAGATTGGAATGAAAGAATTATTTCAGACTTCAACGAATTCCGAATCAGCATGATGTGGCATGAATTTGGTCATACTATTTTAGGGTTACAGCACCTTTGTCAAGGAGGGCATATCATGAGTGGAAGACATCAGAATCCAAAAGTTGTTGAAAACCTTTCGGAATGTGATGGTGAATATATTTCCACGTATGATTTAGTCTTTGACCATAAAGATCCACACAAAAATTTTCAACGCGCTGTTTTAGCCTTGTTCTTCATATGCTTTAAAACATTGCTCAGTAACGAAACCTTTTTTACCGCCAAAAGAGTTTATCTCCTTGTCGGAGTGCTCTGCTGTTTACTCCTTCCTTTTGTAGTGATCACAAACTATGTAACGATCGATCCCGTACCTTTAGATTGGAATAATCTTCCTCTTGTTTCTCAAACAACACAAACAACAAACCTTCCAACCTGGGATTGGAGGTTAGTACTTGCACAGACCTATTGTGTGGGCGTTCTCCTTATGTTTGTCCGACTATTATATCAAGGCTATTCTGTTGGTCGCTTAATACGTTCAGGAATCAAGCATCGAAATTCAGGTTTTACACACGTGCAAGTTGATCAAAAGATTTTGCCTTTTTCTTTTTTCAATTATATTGTCTACAATCCAAACCAACATTCGGCAACAGACCTCGACACCATCCTAAAACACGAAAAAGAACATTGCAAACAAAAACAGAGCTTGGATGTAATTGCAGTTCAGCTATTTTTAATCTTTCAGTGGTTCAATCCTTTTGCATGGTTGTA
>Ga0209711_10001365_pt1 | contig 23839 bp, 13 predicted proteins | sample ArcticOcean_MG_C_7_FD_187441 | JGI IMG/M metagenome (GOLD analysis project Ga0209711, IMG submission 187441) | Marine microbial communities from western Arctic Ocean - ArcticOcean_MG_CB11_88 (SPAdes) (version 2) | ecosystem: Environmental > Aquatic > Marine > Oceanic | place: Arctic Ocean...
ACTAAAAGGATCTGGAGCAAAAGAAATTTACTTTCAAAGAATCACAGATGGTCCTCATAGTGTTAGGCATGACCGTATTACCCAACAAATGCTCAACTTTTTTGACAAATACCTGCACAATGACAAAACAGTAATAGTTGATGATAGTGAATTCTCTTTAAAGAACATAATAACTAAAAATCAATATTTTAGAGATTAAAGAGAAAGAACTTGCACCAGCAGACATACCTATACTTAAAAAACTAAGGATTGAGTTGAAATGAAAAACGTCAAAAAACAGATAAAAATGATCAAAAATGGCTAAAAATGAGTCAAAATTGATCAAAAACATTCAAAAAGTGATAAAAAATGGTGTTTTTTGATTTTAGTGGTTGACTAAATTTTATTCACTTAGTTTATCGATACTAAAGTGTTTCTTTAGTGCTTACTATGTAGGTTTTACTGAAACCGAGAGAATTGAAGAGTACTTTAAACTCTCAATCACTTTAAAAAAGACCAGAGGTTTGTCTATATACCCATTTCACCAGTGTATCCCCCAAAAGGAAAGTGGATTTATTTTGAAGGGGTGGGGTATTAAATTGAGAGTTTTAGGCTGGATTTTTTACCTTTTTTATAATAGTTAGGGACAAATCTGTGGACAAAAAACAAAAGCGCTAACACATTATTTCGTGTTAACGCCTTTATTTACTGGTGGTGGTTAAGTTTAGAGCATAGCAGGGATTAAGGCTATCTATGCCTGGTTAGTATATACATCATGTAAATTGAATTAGATTTTTATTCGAATACTTAAAGATACTCAAAAATTAAACCGCTAAATTTGGGATGTTAGATTGATGATTGCAAAAACAGAGAAAAGGCAACTCTACAGGCAACTGAAATATAAAAGCCCTGAAAACACTGGGCTTTCAGGGCTAAATTGTGGAGTCGGCGGGAATCGAACCCGCGTCCAAACAAGACATAGAAAAGCTTTCTACAGATTTAGTTTTCGTTTAATTTTCGAGGATACAGTGACCGAAAACCGCCCAAGAACCCCTTATCATCTTTATTGAAAAACACGATCGATGTTCTCGCATTTCGATGTTGACATTTATGGTGCCTCAATATCGATCGCCGTCAACAAGGGCTATCGAGAGACATCCGGCTTCCCGACCTGGTCGGGACTAGGCATTGACTTACTATAATTCAGTCAATTATGCAGCTAGAGCGTAGTTATTCTCGCCATTTGAAAATGTGAAACATATGATTTACGAGCTGTGTCTCAGCGCTCGACCTGCTTACTTTGCCATGAGTACCTGCTGTCAAAACCAGTCGACCCCATGTTTTCAATGAACTTTCTCTTTTTTGAGGAATGCAAATATACGACATCACTTTCGTTTTTCAATTATTCTATGGGCTGAGGAATTAATACTTCGAAAAGGTTTTTAAAAAAAGGTATTTGACATGTAAGAAATTTCTGTTGTTTGGATTAGAAATAACTTAGCATTCATAATGAATGTGGCTTTTAAATCTCATTTAAATAATTGTTCTACATTAGTAATTCCATATTAACCATTACTAACCTAGAAGCTAAGTACTTATGAAATTTAAGTCGCAATTTCTACTCGTCTTTTTAGTAAAATCTTTTTTTTCACGAGAAGCCCAACATTCAAATCTATACGCCCTAAAAACTTATGCAGAGTGGTCAATGGGACATTAAATGGATTAACAATCTCTAAACGGAAACGAAGAAAATTGATAATAAAAAGTTAACTAAAATTAGTCCACGAGAAAACTTTTTACTTCTTCATTGATATTTTCACAGGACTCAGTGGTTTAGAAAAGTAGAATGAAGGGATGTATTTGGAATACCGTTCCAAGACCATTAAAAGCTTAAGCGCAGCCGCTCCCTATTCTTTTAAAAGCCGACTAGAACAGTGCAGAGGATTGACAGGAATTGCACCCGTCATAAAAGTCGAACCATTTCAAGTTTAACTAATTTTTCTATCAAGTCTACTTTAAGTATACCATTTTTTAAAGAGGAGAGTGAAGGAGGTGTTTATCTTGATCAAAAAGGCTTTATTTGGCAAAATAACTTCTTTTAAGATTACTCCCTTTTCGAAGCATGGATTTTGGACTCAAAGTCAATGAATAAAAATTATTTGAATGATAACTAAATAAATAAACAACAGATGCAGTCCAATGACAAGCCTAAATGAAGTTTAAGTATTATTTACGAAAGTGAATTAACGGTAGTCTTTAGAACCCACAGATTGGTTAACAACTTTTCGAGGTGTTTAAGGTCGAGCATGTTGGCACCGTCACTTTTGGCTATTTTTGGATCGTGGTGGGTTTCCAGAAAAAGACCGTCAACACCGACTGCAATCCCTGCCCGTGCAATGGTTTCTATACTTTCCGGTCTGCCCCCCGTTACGCCACTGCTTTGGTTGGGTTGTTGAAGAGAATGGGTGATGTCCAAGATGGTAGGCGCAAAGGCTTGCATTGCTGGAATACCTCTAAAATCGACCACCAAATCTTGATAGCCAAATTGAGCCCCGCGATCGGTGACCCAAGCGTTATTGTTTCCGCTGTCTTTTACTTTTTGCACGGCAAATTCCATGCTTTCAGGACTCATGAATTGTCCTTTTTTGAGATTAATAAACTTTCCTGTTTTTGCAGCAGCCACGACCAAGTCGGTTTGCCTAACCAAAAAGGCAGGAATTTGAAGTACATCGACATATTGGGCTGCTTTTTCAGCATCTTCTCGTTGATGGATGTCAGTCACCGTTGGAACTTCAAATGCTTTGCCAACTTTCTCAAGGATTTTCAATGCTTTTTCATCTCCAATTCCTGTAAAACTATCAATACGACTGCGGTTGGCTTTTTTAAAACTCCCTTTAAAGACAAAAGGAATACCCAGTTTATCGGTAATGGATTTTATTTTTTCAGCGATCCGCATCGCCATTTCTTCTCCTTCAATGGCACAAGGGCCGGCGAGGAGCAAAAATTGATTGTTATTGGCATTTGAAGTTTTTGGAAGTGCGGAAAAATCCATCTTTTTTTTGACAAAATTACGAAAAGGAAATGTTTAAGAAGAAATATAAGGTCCCTAAAAAAAAAGTTTAGGTTTTGGCCACCACCTCAAAGACTTTTCCGTCTTCACATTTAAATATTTTTCCAGGAAATTTCACAATCATGTTATAGTCATGCGTTGCCATCAAGAGGGTCATGCCTTTTTCATGTAGCGATTTGAAAAGCTTCATGATTTCGAGGCTTGTTTGAGGGTCAAGGTTACCAGTAGGTTCGTCGGCAATGATCAGTTTGGGATGGTTCAACAAGGCCCTGGCGATGGCGATCCGCTGTTGTTCCCCTCCCGAAAGCTCGAAAGGAAATTTGGCAGTATTAATTTCTATACCAACCATTTCAAGAACTTCGGTAATACGTTCACTTATTTTTTCTTTATTCTTCCATCCTGTAGCTCGCAAAACAAACTCGAGGTTGCTTTTTACATTTCTGTCTGATAAGAGTTTGAAATCTTGAAAAACCACGCCCAAATTCCTTCTTAGTTGCGGAATTTGTTTGTTTTTTAAACGTGTTAAATCAAAATCAGCAACATTACCAAGGCCATCTTCTAACTTAATGTCGCCATAAATCGTTTTGATTAAGCTGCTTTTTCCACTTCCGGTGCGACCAATTAAGAAGACAAAACCTCCATCGGGGACGTCAATAGTAACATTAGATAAAACTTTTTTACCGCTTTGGTAGATGGTGGCATCACTAAAAGAAACAATGGCGTTTGACATTTACTTTTATAATTTTTTACTTCTCCAAATGTAAAGGGTTTTGTTTAGCTAATAAAATTTGTTGATAAATTATACTTAAGAAGCAATTAATACGTTCTTGATAGTAACACAATCTCATTAAATTTGAGCAATGAAATATAGGAGATCAAATCGTTTTTTATCATTGACTTTGCTGCTGTTTGTTTTCACTCAGCAAAAAGTACTCGCTCAGATCTTTGACCCCGAATTATTGGAACAACGTGCAACTGCATTGTATTATCAGGGGGCTTATCTCAATGTCAGTCAAGCCATCGCAACCTATGATGATTTTAATACCTCTAAAGCGGACTGGGAACGCATTGATTATTTTAATTTGGTAACCTCCTTGCGGCTCAACAGCCCAGGTGCGGTCAAGGCCATTTCGAGCTTTACTTTGGAATATCCCAACAATCCACTGATTAAGACAGTCTATCTTGATTTGGCAAATTTTTATTTTAACAATGAAAGGTATTCTTATGCTTATAAGTGGTTTTTAAAAGTAAAAGAAACAGATGTTCCGGTTAAATCTAGACCACAGTTTTATTTTAATAAAGGATATACTCTTTTTTCTAAAAAACAATACAAGGGAGCCAAGTCATTACTTAAAAAAGTGATTAAAAATCCAAAATTCGAATCAGACGCTCACTATTACTTAGGTCACATTGCCTATCAATTAGAAGATTATGAAGGGGCATCGAGTTCTTTTACTCGTGTTTCTAAAAAAGATCAACAAGACGATTTGGGTTATTTTCAGGTGGAAATGAATTTTAAACTAGGTCGATTTAAAAAGGCATTAAAACTTGGAAAAGTTGAAATTGAAAAAGCAGAAGGGGAGACTTTGTCCCAGCTTTCTAAAATTTTGGGAGAAAGTCATTTTAACTTAGAAGAATACGAAGCTGCTCTCGGTTATCTCAAAAACTATAAAGGAAGAAATGGCAAGTGGAACCATGTGGATTACTTCCAGTTGGGTTATACGTATTATAAAACAAATGATTATACGAATGCAATTGATCAGTTCAATAAAATCATTGTTAAAAAAAACGCTCTTTCTCAAAGCGCTTATTACTATTTGGCGGAATGTTATCTGATGAATGAAAGTGAAAGTAAATCGGCAGCTTTAAACGCCTATAAGAGTTCTTCGAGTATGAAGTATAACCCCAAAATTAGTCAAGCCGCGTTGTTAAATTATGCACGCTTGAGTCATGAAATCGGGAATCCCTATGAGCAAGTTCCTACTGTAATAATTCGTTTTCTAGAAAGCTACCCCAATGCGGAGGAAAAAGAAGAAATGACTGCTTTGTTATTGGATTCATATACCAATAGCGGTAACTATGACGGTGTGATAAAGTTACTAGAATCAAGAGGAGGAAACTATAAAGACGACACTCTGTTGCAACTTGTTTACTTTTTAAAAGGAAGTCAGCTGTTTCATGCTGGAGATTATCATGAAGCAAAAAGCCTATTTGATAAATCCATTAAAAAATCAAAAGACAATGCCCTCACTGCACAATCAGTTTATTGGAAAGCACAATCAAATTATGAGTTAAATCGTTATGAAGAGGCCCTTGATGGTTATTTTGAGTTTAAAAACAACCCTGCTTCAAAATCACTTTTAACCTCCTTACTTTTTCATTATCATTTGGGTTACGCCTATTTTAAACTGGCAGATTACACAGCTGCTATAAAATCCTTCAAATCAGTTGTTGAAGAAGAAGAGTCGATGCTGCCGAGTTTGATGAGAGACACTTATCTTCGATTGGGAGATTGTAATTTTGCACAAAGCAGTTATTGGCCTGCCATGGAATATTACAATAAGAGCATCCGCTTATCACAGGCCCAATCTGACTATGCGTTTTATCAAAAAGCCATCAGTTATGGTTTTGTCGATCGCAATGATAAAAAAATTGAAACCCTAAAAGAGTTAATTTTAAAACACAAAAAATCTCCTTATTTGGATGATGCTTATTTTGAATTAAGTAATGCTTATGCTGTCTCTGGATCTTTTGAAACTGCCATGAAAACATACGATCAGTTGGTGGGGCGATTTAGGAAAAGTCCTTATGTTTCTCGGGCAATTCTAAACAAAGGATTAATTCTGTACAATCAAGAAAAATTAAGAAAAGCAGAGGCTCTACTTAAAGCGCTAGTGATAAGATACTCGAATAACTCAGTTTCGCGCCAGGCATTGAGAACCTTAAAGGAAATTGCCGTCGATCTTGACGATGTCCCGGCTTTTACTGTTTGGATTAAAGGATTGAGTTTTGAGGCGTTTACGGATAATGAACTGGAGAAAACGGCATTTGATGCTGCCGAATATCAATTTTTATCTGATAAAAAGAAACAATCCGAAAAATCATTCCTTTCCTATCTTGCTTCTTATCCCGAGGGACAAAATGCTTTAACCACTCGGTTTTATTTGGCTGAAATTTATTTTGAAGAAGAAGACTGGACGAATGCATTAAAATATTACAGTGAAATTATTGATTTTGAACTGAATGAGTTTAGCGAAAAGGCATTGGTTCGAGCCACTCAAATATTTGTTAATAAAGAACAACATGAAAAAGCGATTCCACTTTGGGAACAATTGGATAAAGTAGCTTTGCATGAAGAAAACAAGCGTTATGCTCAGCTCAACTTGATGAAAGCTTATTATGGACAAAGTTCTTACGATCAGGCGATTTTGTTGGCTGAAAACATATTAGCGTTTAATAATCTAGATGCAAAGGTTAAATGGGATGCGCAGGAAATAATAGCGCATGGAGCGCTTAAGATTGGCGATTCGCTTAAGGCACAAGCTTCTTTTGCTGTTTTGGAAAGGGCTCCAATTGATGTTCTTGCAGCAGAGGCCTATCACTATCGAGCCCATTTGAGTCATCAGAAGAAAGCATATGTTGAGTCGAATGAAATCATTGCAGCCCTTTCAAAGAAGTTTAGTGGACAACCTTTTTGGGCTGCCAAAAGTCTTCTTTTGATGGCAAAGAACTTTCATGAGTTAGAGGACGCTTTTCAAGCAACTTTTATCTTAGAATCGATGATTTCGAATTACACTCAGTTTCAAGATTTGAATGAAGAAGGCCATCAGATTTTAAATAAAATTAAACAACAACAGGCTGAAAAAAATGCAAGTCTCACCGACCAAAACACCAAAGATGAAAATCAATAGTATTTCTATAAAATTGTTTTTTGGATTGATACTTCCTCATTTGGGTTGGTCGCAAGGGGAGGAGAAGGATAATTTGGGCACCCAACAAGTGATAGTTACCAAGTCCTATAGTCCAAGTCTTTCGAATGTTTTTAAGATAAGATCCAAACCAGAAGTGAATGATTTTCTATCAAAGAAAAAGCTGGGAGTGAATTATACCTTTTTATCCGTACCGGTGATTTCCACTTTTGAACCCAACAAAGCCTCACCGCTGAAACTTCAAAAACAAGAAGCAACATTTTTTTATAACAGTTATGTTTCAGGTGGTTTTGGCAACAAGTCAAGTCTTTTGCTAGATGCAGCGATTACATTGCCACTAGACAGGAGTCAAGCTTTAAGTTTTGATTTTAGACGTTCTGCCGTATCTGGAGTCGAAGGAACACTTTTGCCAAGTGACCAAAGCAGAACAACCATGAACTTCCTTCATCAGTATAAAACAAAAAGCCTAAATGTGGATTCAGATTTTAGGTTCGATCGTCAAAATCATAATTTTTACGGTATTTTGGAGGGAGATCGAGCTAATTTTGATAGTTCAGCAAAAGACAACATAGATTCCAAGCAGAACCTCAACTATTTGTCCATTCGTTCAAAATGGAAATGGTATGATAGTCCTTTCAGTAAAGTGCACTTTAATACCAGCATCACAACAGACTATTTTGATACGACAGAAAATATATTAAAGATCAACACTCAGTTACGATTTCCGTTATTTGGAAAGTACCTTGAGGTCACTTCGGGATTTCAGTTGGTGAACACTGATTTTAAAACAGATTACTATTCTGACAAACCCTTGTCTTTTCTAGAAGGGTTGACGGATTTAGAATTACAGTTTTTAAATATTGGTAAAAAATTAAAATTCAGAGTTGGCGCACATGGCTTCTATGCCCTAGGAAATGACAGTGAAAAGTCGGCAGTATTTGTATATCCAAAACTCGAACTTTCCTACAGTCCTAAGTCGCAAAAAATGATCCCTTTTATAAATTATCAAGGACATTATGACTTAAATAATTTCACTTCATTTTCTTTGCAAAACCCTTATGTATCTCCCACACTTAGGTTAGAGTCAACAGAGGTTTTACACGAAGGAAAAATTGGATTTAATGCAACGCCTGGTTCTGGCCTAAGGTTTTATTTTGCAGCAGTATACAGGAAATCAAATAAACACCCTTTGTTCAAAAGATTGCCTTTCGATCTAAAATCTAGCGAAGTGCCCTTTCGTTTGGCAAATGCTTATGAAGTCGTCTATGATGAGATTGAAAAAAAAGGACTAGAAACTAGCATTAGCCTAGGTTTTAATGAAAACAATAAGTTGACCTTAGAAACCCGCTATTCGGACTATCAAAGTACTCAGGAGAAGCATGCTTGGAACCTACCCTCTTTAGAGATTGATTTAAAAGGAAATTTTCGTTTTGGACAAAAGCTTTTTATACAGTTTAATGGGAATTACATTGGGAAAAGAGAGGTAGCAGCTTGGGATGTTTTTTTAAATCAATCGCTTGAAGATGCATTGGAAAAGACAGCAACTCTCTCAGGGGTTTTTAGTATTTCTTCAAATGTCACTTACAAGTTGAATTCAAGTTGGGATATTTTTTATGAAGCAAAAGTAAGGCTAGGAAAAGAAACCGCTAGGTGGGCAAATTATGAAAATCACAATCAACTTCATCTTGCAGGAATTCGCTATAAATTTGATCTTAATTTATAAGCCAGGGGGGCTTTTTGTAATCTACTAGTGAAAATATTTCAGTTGTACCAGTTTTTGATCTATTTTTGATTATTATTTAAATTATTAATGAGAAAAATATTTTTTATTCCTTTTACGTTTTTATTTATTTCAGGTTGTGTTGAAAAAGTTGATTTAATTGTTCACAACGCTAACGTTTATACAATTAATGCTGATTTCGATAAAGTAACAGCCTTTGTTGTTAACCATGGAAAATTTATTGCAGTAGGAGGGGAGGAGTTAATGGATAAATACACTCCACGTAGTGTTGTTGACGCTCAAGGTTTGTCTGTTTTCCCAGGTTTGATAGATGCTCACGCCCATGCTTTTGACTTAGGACTCGATTTATTCAAAGCAGATCTCAAAAAAACTAAAAGTTTTGATGAAGTTATCGAAAGATTAATCAAACACAGAGATACTTACAATAGTGAGCTTGTTTTTGGCGCTGGCTGGGATCAAAATAATTGGGAAGAAAATAAATATCCTGATAAAACAAAACTAGATGTATTGTTTCCAAATACTCCAGTAATTTTAAAACGTATCGATGGACATGCCTTTTTTGTTAATCAATTTGCATTGAATAAGGCAGGGATTTCTGCTGACAGCAAAGTCAATGGCGGAAAAGTTGTCATGACAGAAGGTCAGCCCTCAGGACTTCTCATAGATAACGCAATGCAGCTGGTAGAAAAAATAATCCCGAAACCTACTCAAAAAGAAAAAATTAAAGCATTAATTGACGCACAGACTCTGTGTTTTGAGAAAGGGCTCACCACAATCGATGAAGCAGGAATATCAAAAAAAGATGTTTTTTTAATTGACAGTCTTCAAAAAGCTGGAGTAATCAAGCTTCGCTTTTATGTAATGCTCGAAAACGAAAAACAGACTTTGGACTACTTCTTAAATTCGGGAATTTTAAAAACTGAAAGTCTAAACGTAAGATCTGTTAAAGTTTATGTTGACGGCGCTTTGGGATCAAGGGGAGCTGCTTTAAAAGAAAATTATTCTGATGATTCTAATAATAAAGGAGTAATGCTCATTTCTTCTGATTCGCTCAACCGATTGGCGCTACTGCTTTCAAAAAAGTCCTTTCAGATGAATACTCATGCGATTGGTGATGCAGCAAATCACGCGGTCTTAAACGCCTATGGAGCAGCTTTAGCAGACGTTGAGGATCCCCGGTGGAGAATAGAGCATGCTCAGGTGCTTTCAAAAGAAGATTTTTCTAAATTGAATGATAAAATAATTCCTTCCGTTCAACCCACCCATGCTACTAGTGATATGGAATGGGCTGATGATCGTCTTGGTTCAAGTCGAATGGAAGGTGCGTATGCATACAAAGACCTTCTTGATTGGTCGGGTAAATTGGCACTTGGCACTGACTTTCCTTTTGAAGAAGTAAATCCCTTCTTGACCTTTTATAGCGCCGTAGCAAGGAAGACTCCACAATCAAACGATAAAGGTTTTCAAATGGAAAATGCTTTAACACGCTATGAAGCAATCAAAGGAATGACCATTTGGGGGGCTTATGCAAACTTTGAGGAAAATGAAAAAGGAAGTATTGAGCCAGGAAAACTTGCCGATTTTATTATTCTTGATAAAGATATTATGAGCGTAGATATTGACCAAGTGCTCGAAACCAATATCGTTGCCACCATCCTAAACGGAAACATCGTCTTCAGTAACCGTTTCTAATATTTTGACTTAATTTTATTAAATATAATTTAGGGTTGAAACTTTAAAGGGTAGATTTGTTTTATTTTTTTGATTTAATTAATAAAAAAGGTGTTTTTTGTTAATTATTTAAACTGAATTAAACTTTTTAGTGAAATGTTTTAAAATAAAAACATAATTTAGCTTTAAATATTAAACAACATGTGTGGAATTGTATGCGCTTTTGATTTAAAGCAAGACTCAGAATCTTTGAGACCTCAAATTTTGGAAATGTCCAAAAAAATCAGACATCGTGGTCCGGACTGGAGTGGAATTTACAGTACTGATAATGCTATAATGGGGCATGAACGATTGGCAATTGTAGACCCTTCATCGGGAAAGCAGCCGTTGTTGAACGAAGAGGAGACATTAGTGCTGGCTGCCAATGGCGAAATATATAACCATCTAGAATTGCGCAAGCAGTTCAAAGGAAAATATAACTTCAGAACAGATTCTGACTGTGAGATAATCCTTGCATTATATCAAGAAAAAGGAGTTGATTTTATAGATGATTTAAATGGAATCTTTGCATTTGCAATTTATGACAATAAAAAAGACGAATATTTTATTGCCCGTGACCATATGGGAATTATACCACTTTATATGGGTTGGGACATTAATGGAACATTTTATGTGGCTTCTGAATTAAAAGCTCTTGAGGGTATTTGTTCTAAAATTGAATTATTTCCTCCTGGACACTACTGGCTCAGTTCAGATCCTGCCCCTGTGAAATGGTATGATCGAGAATGGAGAGATTTTGATAATGTAAAAGACAACCCAACTTCTATCGAGGAGCTTCACGATGCACTTTCAGATGCGGTTCACCGTCAGCTCATGAGCGATGTACCTTATGGTGTTTTGTTATCGGGTGGATTGGATTCCTCAGTTACCTCTGCATTGGCCAAAAAATTTGCTTCAAAGCGAATAGAGTCTGATGATACCCAATCCGCATGGTGGCCACAATTGCATTCTTTCTCTGTTGGGCTAGAAGGTTCTCCTGATTTAGAAGCAGCAAGAAAAGTTTCTAAACACATCGGTTCCATTCACCATGAAGTGAAATTTACGATTCAAGAAGGTCTCGATGCAATCAGAGATGTGGTTTATCACCTCGAAACTTACGATATAACTACAATTCGCGCCTCCACGCCAATGTTTTTGATGGCCCGAACTATCAAATCCTTGGGGATTAAAATGGTATTGTCTGGAGAAGGTGCTGACGAGTTGTTCGGTGGCTATCTCTATTTTCACAAAGCACCCTCTGCTGAGGAATTCCATAAGGAGACTGTTAGAAAGCTTGATAAGCTCCACCAATACGATTGTTTGAGAGCAAATAAATCCTTGGCAGCTTGGGGTATTGAAGGGCGTGTTCCTTTCTTAGACAAAGAATTTATCGATGTCGCCATGCGAATCAATCCAAAAGACAAGCTGATCAACTCAGAACGTATGGAAAAATGGGTCGTCAGAAAAGCTTTTGAAGATTATCTACCAGAGAGTGTTGCTTGGCGTCAAAAAGAACAATTTTCTGATGGCGTAGGATACAACTGGATTGACACACTCAAGGAGGTGGTTGAAGCAGCGGTTACTGACGAGCAAATGGAGAATGCACATTTTAGGTACCCCTTACAAACACCCCAGAATAAAGAAGAATTTCATTACAGAACCATTTTTGAAGACCACTTCCCGAGTGATGCTGCTGCAATGAGTGTGCCCTCGGTGCCCTCTGTCGCCTGCAGCACCCCAATTGCACTGGAATGGGATGAAGCTTTTAAAAATCAAAATGATCCAAGTGGAAGGGCGATTGCCAAGGTTCATGATGACGCTTATAAGAAATAATTTTTCTTTTTTAACAACGATGTATTTAGGTTGATTTTCACACATCTGGTGTTAATAACTTCAACTGTTTTTAGAACGCTTAAACACCATAATAACAGCGTGTTTGCTTATATTTGTTTTAATGTGAAATATTAAAAAAAAATCAACCTAAATATATGAGTGAGGAAAGCAATAGTCAGCAATATTCTGCTGATAGTATCCAAGCCCTTGAAGGCATGGAGCACGTCAGAAAAAGACCCTCAATGTACATCGGTGATGTCGGTTCTAGAGGACTTCACCATCTGGTCTATGAAGTCATAGATAATTCCATCGATGAGGCCCTTGCAGGTCACTGTGATGAAATCTCCGTAATTATTAATGAAGATAACTCTATAACTACCGAAGATAACGGTAGGGGTATTCCGGTTGGAATGCACAAAAAAGAAGGAGTTTCTGCTTTGGAGGTCGTGATGACTAAAATCGGAGCCGGTGGAAAATTTGATAAAGATTCCTACAAAGTTTCTGGAGGACTTCATGGGGTTGGAGTTTCCTGTGTCAACGCGCTTTCAGAACAACTTACTGCTACTGTCTTTAGGGAAGGAAAAGTTTGGGAACAAGTCTACGAAAGAGGAAAGCCTGTTTCACCCGTTAAGTCGATCGGCGATTCTGACAAAAATGGAACGATAGTTACTTTTAAACCTGATCCTGAAATTTTCAAGCAGATATTAGAATATAACTACGATACCCTTGCGCAAAGAATGCGAGAATTGTCATTTCTTAACAAAGGAATTACTCTTTATATTACTGACAAACGAAGAAAAGACGATCAGGGGGAATTTGTAAGTGAAAAATTTTATTCAGATTTAGGGCTTAAAGAATACATTCGTTTTCTAGACAGCAACAGAGAAGCCATCATTGAAAATGTAATTTCAATGGAAGGAGAAAAGAATGGCATTCCTGTTGAGGTTGCGATGATTTATAATACTTCCTACACTGAAAATCTTCATTCTTATGTAAATAACATCAACACGCACGAAGGAGGAACCCACCTTTCAGGTTTCAGAAGGGGGCTGACAACAACCTTAAAGAAATATGCGGACGCTTCGGGTCTACTGGACAAGTTGAAGTTCGAAATTGCAGGAGATGACTTTAGAGAAGGTTTAACGGCAATTGTGTCAGTAAAAGTTCAAGAGCCTCAATTTGAGGGTCAAACCAAAACTAAATTAGGAAATAGAGAAGTGAGTGCTGCGGTATCTCAGTCTGTTTCTGAAATGTTAGAAAATTATTTGGAAGAACATCCGAACGATGCCAAGATCATAGTTCAAAAAGTTATTCTTGCTGCACAAGCAAGACATGCCGCCAAAAAAGCGAGAGAGATGGTACAGCGTAAAACCGTAATGAGCGGTGGAGGCTTGCCAGGAAAACTCTCTGACTGCTCGGAACAGGATCCAAAACTTTGTGAAGTATTCCTCGTCGAGGGAGATTCTGCAGGGGGAACAGCAAAGCAAGGAAGAGATAGAAACTTTCAAGCGATACTTCCTTTGAGAGGTAAAATACTTAATGTTGAAAAAGCAATGCAACACAAAGTATTTGAAAATGAAGAAATTAGAAATATATATACTGCTTTGGGCGTCACCATAGGTACCGAAGAAGATAGCAAAGCACTGAATTTAGTGAAATTACGTTATCACAAAGTAGTCATAATGTGTGATGCGGATGTTGATGGTAGTCACATTTCCACACTCATTCTGACTTTTTTTTTCCGTTACATGCGAGAAATGATTGAGTCTGGATATATCTATATTGCTACACCACCGCTCTATTTAGTTAAGAAAGGTGCTAAGAAGAGTTACGCATGGAACGACGATCAACGCGACAGATTAATGCAAGAATTTGGTCAAGGTTCAAGTATTCAGCGTTATAAAGGTTTGGGGGAGATGAACGCCGAGCAACTCTGGGACACTACGATGAATCCTGAGATGAGAACGCTAAGAAAAGTAACCATTGACAATGGAGGAGAGGCTGATCGTGTTTTCTCAATGCTAATGGGAGACGAAGTACCTCCAAGGAGAGAATTCATTGAGCAAAATGCCATTTACGCGAATATTGACGCCTAATGGTTTTACTGAATCAATAATAACCCCATTTAATAACTTTTATAAAAATTAAATTAACAATAGAATGAAAGTAACCGTTGTAGGCGCTGGAAATGTAGGCGCATCCTGTGCTGAATATATAGCAATTAAATCTATCGTCAGTGAAGTTGTACTGTTGGATATTAAAAAAGGTTTTGCCGAGGGCAAAGCTTTGGACTTAATGCAAACAGCCACGACTCTTGGCTTTGACTCAAGAATTAAAGGAGTAACAAATGATTATGCAGCAACTGCTGGAAGTGATGTGATTGTGATTACCTCTGGGGTTCCTAGAAAACCAGGAATGACTCGTGAGGAGTTGATTGGAATCAATGCTGGAATTGTTCAGTCGGTTGCGGAAAGTATCTTAAAGCATTCTCCAAAAGCAATAATCGTTGTGGTTTCAAATCCAATGGATACGATGACTTATTTGGCGCTTAAGGCCACAGGCTTACCTAAAAATCAAATCATTGGTATGGGTGGAGCTTTGGACAGTTCGCGTTTTAAAACGTATCTTTCACTTGCGCTTGACAAGCCTGCAAATGATATTCAAGGGATGGTAATCGGTGGTCATGGAGATACCACAATGATTCCATTGACAAGATTGGCAAGCTACAATGGTACGCCAGTTTCTCAACATTTGTCATTGGAAGCACTAGACAAAGTATCAGCTGCCACAATGGTTGGTGGGGCAACATTAACAAAACTTCTCGGAACTTCTGCATGGTATGCGCCTGGAGCTTCTGTCTCTTATTTGGTAGACAGTATTGTGAATGATTTGAATCGAATGATTCCCTGTTCTGTTTTTTTAGATGGAGAATATGGCCAAAAAGATATTTGTATTGGTGTTCCATGTATCATCGGAAAAAATGGATTGGAAAGTATCATTGATGTAAAGCTCAACGAACAAGAGAAAGAGAAATTTACTCAAAGTGCTGATGCCGTAAGGAACATGAATGAAGCACTAAAAAAGATACTTTAAAAAAGCAAATCCTTAATTTGCTTTTTACAGCGCGCTTCTAAATTTGTTTAATCACTCATATAAGTTGCTAAATACTCGGCTAAACTTTATATTTGCTCGCTTAATTTAGCATAAAAAAAACAAAAATGCAGAATAACGGACTCATTAAACTCTTCGCAATCCTCTTTGGATTGGTAAGTATATATCAGCTTTCTTTTACTTTTATTGCCAATCAGAAAGAATCACAAGCCAAAGAATATGCTATGCAAAGCATATCCAAGGATACTCCTGATTTTATCCAATTAAGAGAAAAAACAGAATCAACTTACCTCGATTCAATAGGAAATATTCCGCTTTATGGGATAACTACCTACAATGATGCCAAAGGAAAAGAACTTAATAAAGGACTCGACCTTAAAGGTGGAATCAATGTGATTCTTCAAATCTCAGTTAGAGATATATTAAAGGGCTTAGCAGAAAACTCAAGAAACCCAATCTTTAACAATGCCTTAAATGAGGCAGATGTTCTTCAGAAAAACAGTGATGCACCCTATGTTGATTCTTTTTTCGAAGCTTTCGAATCTGTTAGTGGTGGAATCAAGTTGGCTGCCCCCGAAATTTTTGCGAACCGTACGTTAAGCGATGAGATAAATTTTGAGATGAGCAATCAAGAAGTAAAGCCCATCATTATAAGAAAAGTTGATGAATCTATCATTTCAGCATTTGAAGTACTCAGAAAACGTATTGATAAATTTGGAGTAACACAACCAAACATTCAGCGATTAGGAACTTCAGGAAGAATTCTTGTAGAGCTTCCGGGCGCTAAAGACGTTGAAAGGGTTCAGAATTTATTACAAAGTACTGCACAGTTAGAGTTTTGGGAAACCTTTAAAAATGATCAATTGATCAACTTTTTGGTACAAGCCAATGATTATCTAAAAACTCAAGCGGAATTAGAAAACCCTTCTTTAGTTGAAGAAAATAATGAAAAATCAGCAATAGACGATCTTTTAGTAGATATTGAGGCACAAGATTCTACGGCTGTTTCAAAAGATCCTTTGTTCGAATTGATCAGAGGTTATGGCACTCAAGGTGGCCCTGTTGTAGCACAGTTTGCCTCTAAAGACGCAGATCAAGTTATAGCGTATTTGAACATCCCGGAGGTTAGAAAACTATTGCCTAGTGAATACAGATATGTTCATTTTGCATTTGGAAAGCCCCAACCGAACAGCGAGGTAGTTGACCTTTACGCTTTAAAATCTAATCGTGATGAGATTGCTCCCCTAAGTGGAGGTGTCGTTGTGGATGCGCTACAGACTTATGATCCTTTAGGAAGTGCTGCAGTTTCAATGCAGATGAACTCACAAGGTGCGAGAAAATGGGAAGCCATGACAGGAAAAGCGTTTCGCGAGGGAAGCAACATTGCTATTGTATTAGATAACATTGTATATTCAGCTCCTGGTGTTTCCAGCGGTCCAATTGCAGGAGGTCGTTCAGAAATTACAGGAAACTTTACACTTAACGAAGCCATTGACCTTGCAAATGTTCTTAGAGCGGGTAAATTACCGGCTGCAGCAGAAATAATTCAATCTGAAATTGTTGGTCCTTCATTAGGTAAAGAGGCCATAGAAAGTGGTATGTATTCTTTTATTATTGCATTGGCATTGGTATTGCTATGGATGTTGTTTTACTACGGTTCTTCAGGAGTTTTTGCCGACATCGCTTTGGTTTTAAATATTATCCTCATTTTTGGCGTATTGGCTGGATTAGGCGCGGTATTGACTTTGCCTGGTATCGCAGGGATCGTTTTGACGATTGGTATCTCGGTTGATGCCAATGTGTTAATCTTTGAGCGCATACGTGAAGAGCTAAACAAAGGTAAGGGAGCCAGAAAAGCGGTTGCTGATGGTTTTAACAATGCCTTATCTTCTATTTTAGATGCTAACATTACTACAGGTCTTACCGCATTGATTCTATTCATTTTTGGAACTGGGCCAATTAAAGGGTTTGCAACTACTTTATTGATCGGTATTGCGACATCTTTGTTTACAGCAATATTCATTACGCGAATGTTCTTAGATGCTCAAAATGAAAAAGGAAAAAACATTTCATTTAGTACAAAACTTACGAAATCACTTTTCACCAATATAAACGTCAATTTTCTTCAGAAAAGAAAAGTTGCCTATATTTTTTCGGGGATTTTTATAATTATAAGTTTGATTTCTTTAAGCTTTCAAGGTCTTAATCAAGGAGTTGATTTTGTCGGAGGACGCTCTTATACGGTTCGTTTCGATCAAATAGTTAATCCTACTGAGATTCAAACTAATCTTTCCACAGGTTTGGGAAGCGCGCAAGTGAAGACTTTTGGAGAAGAGAATCAATTGAAAATCACAACAAAATATAAAGTTGATGTTGAAGGTTTAGAGGTAGACAAAGAGATTCAAAATATTTTATTCACTTCTTTACAGTCTTATTTACCTGATGGGCTCACTTACGATCAATTTGTAAATGGATCTGATAATAAGCAAGTAGGAGTTATGTCTTCGATAAAAGTAGGGCCGACAATTGCAGATGATATTAAGAAAAATTCTTTCTTAGCCGTCATCGGTTCTTTGATCGTAGTGTTCTTGTATATCCTGCTGAGATTTAGAAAATGGCAATTCTCCCTCGGAGCAGTTACCGCTGTTTTCCATGATGTATTGATCGTATTGGGAATCTTTTCTCTTACTTATAAATTCATGCCCTTTAGCATGGAAATTGATCAGGCATTCATTGCCGCCATACTGACGGTGATTGGGTATTCCTTGAATGATACGGTGGTTGTATTTGACCGTATTCGAGAATTTGTAGGGGAGCATACCAAATGGGAATTTGACAAGACTGTTGATTCTGCTTTAAATAGTACTTTAAGTAGAACCTTAAACACTTCTCTAACCACGCTCATCGTATTGCTTACGATATTTATCTTTGGTGGAGAATCAATCAGAGGGTTTATGTTTGCATTGATTGTTGGGGTGGTTGTAGGAACCTATTCTTCCGTATTTATCGCAACTCCTGTAATGTTCGATACACAAATGAAAAAACCAATAGAGGAGTCTAAATAAAACTCAATAAATAATATTTGTAAATTAAGTAGTACCTCCAGGGTGCTACTTTTTTATTCGATATTGTTGATGTGCGCCAAATGATGGTAAGAATTCCATGCGTATAAGGCAACCACGGTATAGAGTGGGTAATATTTTCTTTTGCCAGGATGATAATAAGATTTCTCAAAATCCTCAGCTTTCATTTGGCCGGTCAATGTTGTCCAACGTTGGAGTATGCCTTTTAGAATAGCAATACTTGATTTGACATCGGTTTGAGTAGCATCAGTAAGTTCCGCCCATTCGGGTTTAGTATAATCTTTTATGGAGGGAGTGTTTTCAAGTAACGCGTATTTAAATCGAACGTAACAATGAATGTGACTGTCTACAAGGTGATGAATCACTTTAGCAATGTTCCACCCTCCAGGGCGGTAAGTGCGTTTAAAATCGTCTTCTGAATAGCTTTGAATTGCCTTTCCCAAGATTTTAGGAAAATCGCGCAGTTTTATGGTGTAAGTATCTAATGTTTCTTTGTCAAGTTTCTCTACACGTTTAAATCTCCCAATCGGATATTTTAATTTTTCCAGTAGGTCAGGACTCATTTTATTGTCCATTGCATCGGGTTATGTTGGTTTATAATATTTTATTTTTTTTAGAATAGAACATAATAAAAATTCCAACTAAAATGAATGGAATACTTAACCATTGTCCAGTGGTGAACATTGGTAATATTTCTTCAAACCCTCCTTGACTTTCCTTGATGTATTCTACTATAAAACGAATGGCGAAAAGACCTGTAAAGAAAAATCCTAAGAGGAATCCTTTTCTTTCCCCAAAACCATTGTCATAGAATTTTTTTATTGCAAAGAAAAGAATGATATAACCAAAGGCTTCATAAAGCTGTGCTGGGTGTCTCGGAAGTACTTCTCCTCTGTTTTGAAAAACAACTCCAACATTTGTGTTTGTGTATTTCCCAACAATTTCGGAATTAAAAAAGTTTCCAATTCTAACAAAAGCAGCACCGATGCTTATTGGAATGACCAGTCGATCTAAAATCCAAATCAGTGGTTTGAACTTGTATTTTCTTTGGTATAGATACAAGCCAATAAGGACACCAATCGTGGCACCATGACTTGCCAATCCCCTAAAACCAATAAATTCATAACCAGAGATTAAACCAAAAAACAATTCTTTAGAAGGATTCCCTCTAATGGGAAGTAATATTTCTACCCAATGGTTTTGATAATAATCCCAACTGTATAAAAACACGTCTCCAAGTCTGGCGCCCAATAGTGTAGAAATCACCATATAAATAAAGATGGGTTCGAGATACATTAGATCTACTTTTTCTTTGATGAAAATTTTCTTATAAATGCGAAGCCCCAATACAAAAGCGACAATGAACATTAAACTGTAGATGTGAATGCCAAAGCCTCCAATCTCGAAGAGTGTTGAGCTGGGAGCCCAATTAAATTTCAATAGTATCATTTTTAGTTTTTAATCTATTTGTTAGTTAAAAGTAATGTAAATCTTTTATTTTAATATTTAATCTTCACTATGGAACAGGATCGTGACCTTTTCCTCCCCATGGGTGGCACATAGAGAGCCTTTTAAATGTAAGAAAACTACCCTTAAAAAGACCATGTCTTTTATAGGCTTCTAATGCATATTGAGAGCAGGTAGGGGTGAACCGACAACTGGGGGGAAATAATGGGGAAATGAGTACTTGATAGGTTTTAATCAAAATTATAAAAGGAAAAATTAAAATTTTTCTCATTATTCAAAGAAATCAGTCAATTGAAAATGTAGTTTCCTCTTTACCGTCCTTCAATTGAATGCCAGATTCCATAAGCTGGTCCCTGATTTGATCTGAAGTTTCAAAGTCCTTATTCTCTCTCGCTTTATTCCTAAGTTCTATTAATAAATCAACAGCACCAGTAAGTTTAAGTGTTGTATCGGAGCTTTTTTTTTGTTCTTTTGCAATTCCCAAAACCTTGTGAATAAATTCAGGCATCATCTTGCTTAAAGTCTCCCATTGAGAAACGCCAATCGGATGGTTTTTATGAATAACAAGATTTAAGAATTTTGTAGCATCAAAAAGCTGAGCGATTAATAGCGGGCTATTAAAATCATCATCCATTGCAGCATAACATTTTTTGAGCCACTCTTTTGTGTCAAATGCTCCGTCCTCATTTACTGGTTTAAGCTCAGGTAACTTATTTACGGCCTCCATCAAACGATAATAACCCTTTTCTGAAGCATTTAAACCATCTTCGCTAATGTCTAAAATGCTAGTATAGTGGGCTTGAAGCATGAAAAACCGAAACACTTCAGGAGAATAAGGTTTCTTAAACATTTCGTTCTTACCCGTAAACAGGTCCATTGGAAGAATATTATTTCCAGTAGATTTAGCCATTTTTTTTCCATTCAAAGTCAGCATATTGGCATGCAGCCAGTATTTTACGGGGGATTTTTTATTAATTGCTTCTGCTTGGGCAATTTCACATTCATGATGAGGAAATTTTAAGTCCATTCCTCCGCCATGAATATCAAAAGAAGCCCCAAGGTATTTGGTGCTCATTGCCGTACACTCGAGGTGCCAACCGGGGAAGCCATCACTCCAAGGAGAAGGCCATCGCATGATGTGCTGCGGTTCTGCTTTTTTCCAAAGCGCAAAGTCTTGTGGATTTTTTTTATCACTTTGTCCGTCAAGGGTTCGGGTGTTGTGAATGAGATCCTCTATTTTTCTTCCACTAAGTTTTCCGTAACGATGAGATTCATTGAACTTCAAAACATCAAAATAGACAGAACCATTAACTTCATAGGCAAAACCCTCATCGAGAATGTCTTTTACCAATTCGATTTGTTCAATGATGTGACCTGTTGCTGTTGGCTCTATTCCGGGGGGAAGGTTGTTGAACTTTTCTAATATTAGGTGAAAGTCTACAGTGTAAAACTGTACAACTTCCATAGGTTCTATTTTTTCAAGCCTTGCTTTTTTAGAAATTCGATCTTCTCCAACATCCTCATCATTTTCTAAATGACCTGCATCCGTAATGTTTCTAACGTAACGAACTTTATATCCAAGGTGCTTTAAATATCTGTAAATTAAATCAAAGGAAATAAAAGTCCTGCAGTTTCCCAAATGAACATTGCTATAGACCGTTGGTCCACAAACATACATCCCAACATGACCTTCAACCAGTGGCACAAAAGGTTCTTTTTTACCACTCAAGGAATTGAAAACGACTAGCGAGCTATCAATCAAAATTCAGTATCTAATTTTATGTAATCTAAAAACTCTCTTTTAACATCTTTTCCTTTAAACTTTCCGCTAAATTCAGAAGTTACCGTGCTACTGCTAATGTCGCTTATCCCTCTTGAATTAACACACAAGTGTTTGGCATCAATCACACAGGCAACGTTTTTAGTTTTTAAAACTTTCTTGAGTTCATTAACAACTTGAAGGGTTAGTCTTTCTTGAACTTGAGGTCGTTTGGAAAAATAATCTACAATCCGATTCATCTTAGATAGACCCACGACTGTTCCACTTGAGATGTAAGCAATGTGAGCTTTTCCAACGATGGGCAATAAATGATGTTCGCAAGTAGAGTAGAGGGTAATGTTTTTCTCAACCAACATTTCACCGTATTTATACTTGTTTTCAAAAGTTGATGATTTTGGTTTGTTCTTAGGATCCAAACCACTAAAGATCTCATTAACAAACATCTTAGCGACCCTACGAGGAGTCCCGCTCATGCTGTCATCTGTTAGATCCATTCCTAAGATTTCAAGTACCTCCTGAATTTTCCCTTCAATTAGTAAAGTTTTTTCAACATTACTAAGAACGAAAGCGTCTTTTTTTAGGGGAGTTTCTGCAGAGGTCCCTTGGTGGTTGTCCGCCAAATCATCTTGATTATCAATTAACATGTTTTCTGTTTTCTGTCTTCATAGTGCATTTAAGTGGCACAAATATAGTTATTTATGAATTAATTAAATAAGGTAAATGGACTCTTTAGCGATTCTTGCTTAAGAATTTCAATTAAAGTTTTAAGGAATAGGTTACAACTATTTGAACCTGTTCATTATTGAGATCAATAGGATCTTTAAGTCCTTTTTGATAAATGAGCTCTGTTCTTTCTAATTTTTGTTTAAGAAAGGTGGCACTTAGGTTGCTTCCGCCAAAATCATATCCAATACCCAAGGAGTATCCTTTGCTGAAATCAGGTGTTGTTTTATTGAGGTTCTGATGAGAGAAATATCCGCCTCTTAAACTTAATTCTTCTATGCGATATTCTCCTCCAAAACGAAAAGTTGCTACCTTTTTTAGGGTGGATTTAATTTCTTTGTTTAGATTAATATAATCATCATTTCCTTGTTGGGTGTCAAACTCAATGTTTTGAAAGTTAACCAGATTGTATTCAAAACTGATTAATCCTTTGTTGCCAAATATGTAGGCCAATCCTGTAGAAATTTTTGAAGGAGTTTTGATGTTGTATTCGTAGAGGTTAATGATTTGAGGATCGACCTCGTCACTACGGCCTTCTCTATCAGTGCCGACATATTGAACAAGTTCTTCCTGAATACTAAACCAAGTAGGGCTTTGATAGCTCAAACCAAGGCGAATGTTTGGAGAAGGTTTGTAGATTGCTCCTAGTTGAATAGAAAATCCATCTGCTAGGGTTGAGAGCTCATTTTCAAACTCAGTTTCAATGAAGTCTGAACCAACTCCATAATTGTTTTCACGCAAGTAATCAGTTCTTTTAAATTCGCTGTTATAACTGTTTATATTCATTCCTAAATACAAATTATCCATGTATTGCGTACTGATGGTAAAACTATGTTTTTTATTTGCACCCGACTCAGTCACAAAAAAATTGTGATTTAAACTATTTTTTTGAGGATTACTAGCTGAATTATAGTCTGTGTTGTTGGAGACCTCACGCAATGGGTTTATGATGAAGGATTGATAGCCCAAAAATGCTTGTTGGGCATCGAAACCGATGTTGTCTCCGAGGTATTGATAGACATAAGGAACTCTTTCACCATCTGCTAAGTCAATATTAACAAACCGAACTCCTTGTGCAAAGGATAAAAAATAATCATCTATCCCTCTACTTGGATTGACCCCATAAGCATTAAATTTAGAATCAAAACGTTGGTCTGCTTTAAAATTATAAGCAAAACTCAATTTTGAAAAATCACCACTTCCATTGGTCATGACAAAAACAATTCCAAATTGGTCGATGTTGGTTGCTCCTGAATTAATATTTCTAAAATTATTAAAATAATCAGCATCAATTTGGTTTTTAGTATAATTTAAGGAAACGCCTAATTCTGAGTGTAAAAAGACAGCGGCAGCAGCAGGATTCTCACTTATGGCAGACATGTCACCTCCGAGGGCATTAAAAGCCCCTCCAAG
>Ga0209711_10001367_pt1 | contig 23816 bp, 18 predicted proteins | sample ArcticOcean_MG_C_7_FD_187441 | JGI IMG/M metagenome (GOLD analysis project Ga0209711, IMG submission 187441) | Marine microbial communities from western Arctic Ocean - ArcticOcean_MG_CB11_88 (SPAdes) (version 2) | ecosystem: Environmental > Aquatic > Marine > Oceanic | place: Arctic Ocean...
CACAAGCGAGGACAGCGATTGCCAACTCAGGAATCATCGGTAGATAGACTGCGATCCGGTCGCCCTTTTGCACACCGCGTGATTTCAAAGCATTAGCTAAGCGGCAAACCTCCAGATGGAGCTGCGAGTAGCTGATGTCCCGCGAATCCCCAGGTTCGCCCTCCCAGTGAATAGCGATCTTATCGCCCCGCCCCGCATCGATGTGACGGTCGAGGCAATTGTAGGAAAGATTTGTGCGGCTACCATCAAACCATCTGAAAAATGGCGCATCAGAATCGTCGAGCACCGTGTCCCACTTCTTAAACCAATGCAGCTCTCCAGCCGCTTCTGCCCAAAAGGCTTCGGGATCTTGGACACTTTTCTCGTAGAGCGCCCTGTAGGCAGAATCACCACTAATGTGAGCCGCATCGACAAATTCAGAGGAAGGGGCGAATTTACGGTGCTCGTGCGAGACCGACTCCATAGATGAATTATCAGTAGTCATGTTAGCTTTCGGGGCTTTTAATTTAATGCGAAAGCGCAGCTTATCGCTCTTAAGCAGTCAACTCCCCAGCAGAATGAGGTCAATGCCGAAGGCGACGAACTTACAGCTACTCAAGCTTTATACTAATTCTATCAGTGCTGGAAGAATTACGCAGACCCGCCTGAGAGATGAACCGACATGCGGTCAAATGCTAATACTGAGATCAACAACCCCTTCAGATCAAAACACTCACTGCACCAGAGGACGCGCGAGGCGGATACCACCGCTACGAAGAAACTGGCTGGTCTTGCTGGAATTCGAGGCCCTTTGCCTCTGAGTCGACTGTGACCTTAATGACCTCACCTGGCTTGATCTCTCCAGAGAGTATGCCCTCAGCGAGGGAGTCTTCTAGATATTTTTCGACAGCGCGACGTAGTGGTCGTGCCCCATATTTTTCGTCATACCCTTTATCGATCAAGAAATCTTTACACTCTTTAGAAAATTCGAATGTCAACTCGCGCTCTTTAAGACGAGTGGAGACATTTCGCAGTTCTAAGTCGACGATCTCAGTCATATCCTCGCGAGCGAGTGATTTGAATATCACAAGGTCGTTGAGGCGATTGAGGAACTCGGGCTTGAAGACCCTTTTAGTCTCATCTAGGATCTTTTCACGGATCTTTTCATACTCGTTCTCGGCATTACTCTCAATTCCGAAGCCCATTGAAGTATTACGCTGGAGGATGTCCGCACCGACGTTTGACGTCATGATCAAAATAGTGTTACGGAAGTCGATCTTGCGACCGAGGCTGTCGGTTAAACGGCCTTCCTCAAGAACTTGAAGGAGCAACTGAACGACGTCGGGGTGAGCTTTCTCAATTTCGTCGAAAAGTACGACCGAGTAAGGCTTGCGGCGGACCGCTTCGGTTAGTTGGCCACCCTCTTCGTAACCGACGTAGCCTGGAGGCGAACCTACGAGGCGGGAGACAGCAAATTTTTCCATGTATTCAGACATATCGATCTGAATGATAGCATCCTTATCGCCAAACATCTCTTCAGCCAAAACTTTGGCAAGGAGTGTCTTACCCACACCCGTAGGTCCAAGGAACATAAAGGAGCCAATCGGACGTTTAGGATCTTTAAGATCAGCGCGGGAGCGACGAAGGGCTTTGGAAATGACTTCAGTTGCGATCGTCTGACCAATCACTTCGGTTTGTAGTTGGGCTTCGAGCTTGAGCAGCTTTTTACTCTCAGCCTCTTCCATTTTAGAGAGTGGAATGCCTGTCCACGTAGCAACAACTTGGAGCATTTCCTCTTCGTCGACGACGAGGCGGTTCTCTTCGCGAGTTTTCTTCCAATCATCAATCGCGACAGCTTGCTTTTTGCGCAGTTGTTTCTCTTCGTCGCGATATTTAGCAGCACCCTCGAAGTTTTGCTTGGCAATGGCATCTTCTTTCTTGGCACAAACCTCATCTACCTCAGCAGTCATAGCCTCAAACTCGGGCGGCTGCTTGAGTGACTCAATACGGGCACGCGCACCAGCCTCATCGAGTATGTCGATCGCCTTATCGGGAAGGAAGCGCGAGGTGATGTAGCGCTCAGAGAGCTTAGCTGCTGCCACGAGTGCAGCATCTGTAAATTCGACCTTGTGGTGATCTTCGTATCTGCTGCGGATGCCTTTAAGGATAAGAACTGTGTCCTCGACGGAAGGGGCCTCAACCTTTACGGACTGAAAGCGGCGGTCGAGCGCACTGTCTTTTTCGATGTATTTGCGGTATTCTGCCAGAGTGGTGGCACCTATGCATTGTAGCTCGCCGCGACTGAGAGCAGGCTTAAAAATATTAGACGCGTCCATGGCACCTTCGGCCGCGCCTGCACCTACGATCGTGTGAAGCTCGTCGATAAAGATGATGACATTCTTGGCACGGCGGACTTCATCCATTACTGCCTTGATACGTTCTTCAAATTGACCTCGATACTTGGTCCCAGCAACCATTAGTGCTAAGTCGAGAGTAATCAGACGCTTGTCCGCTAAGATTTCGGGCACGATGCCAGAGGATATTTCTTGAGCGAGGCCCTCGATAATAGCGGTCTTACCAACACCGGCTTCGCCGATGAGCACCGGATTGTTTTTAGTGCGACGGCAGAGAATCTGCACAACACGGCGGATTTCTTCACTGCGACCAATAACTGGATCAAGTTCACCCTTTTTAGCGAGTTCAGTGAGATCGCGACCGAATGCCTTTAGAGCCGGCGTCTTGTTGTCCTTTTTGTCATCGAGACCACCGGGGTTAGAGCCTGCTGCTGCAGCCTCTCCAGTCTCACCAGAAAAGTTTGGATCAAGCTCTGCGAGGATTTCATTTCGGCAACGCTCGATATCTACGTCGAGGGATTTGAGTACTCGCGCGGCGACGCCCTCTCCTTCACGTAGGAGACCGAGAAGTATGTGCTCTGTACCGACATAGGAGTGGTTCAGCGCTTTGGCTTCTTTACCAGCGAGTGCCAGCACTTTTTTCACTCGTGGTGTGTAAGGAATGTTGCCCGAAGGCTTACTCTCGGGCCCAGTGCCAACTTGCTTTTCGACGGCGGCGCGCACGGTCTGAAGATCAAGACCCATTTTTTGGAGCACATTGACAGCAACACCTTGCCCAAGGTTAATCAAACCGAGTAGGAGATGCTCAGTTCCAACATAGTTGTGATGGAAACGATCAGCCTCTTTACGGGCGAGCGCCAAAACTTGTTGTGCGCGTGGGGTGAAGTTATTCATAGGTTCCATAGTTCGAAATTAGCCGAGTTTGTTGACCTTGTCAAAATCAAGTGCGGGTAATCGGGAAAATTCTTCACGAAGGATGTCCGCGCGGCAAAGATCACGGGCATCAGGTTCGATGCCCACACCTGCGGCGTATTGAATATGACCAGGCTGGCACTCAATGAATAACCTATCGACATCGGAGCGATTCACCTCAGGCAACATCTCGAGATCGACGGCTAGACGCATAAGAGATAGCAGATTCATGGCCTCATTCGAGTTGATTACATGGGCATTTTGTAAAGTTCCAAAAGCTCGACCGATCTGGTCGAGCAAGCGGGCGCGATTCTCTTCAATGTATTTAAAACGAGCATTAATTTCGTGATCGATGATGGTCTTGAATACGCTGCCTAGACGGGCCATTATCTCACCTTCACTCTCACCTAAGGTCTGCTGATTGGATATCTGAAAGACGTGACCAGTCGCATCAGAACCTTCTCCGAATAGGCCACGCACGGTGATGCCGAGCTGGTTGACCGCACGAATGACCTTATCCATATGCTCGGAAATGACGAGCCCGGGAAGATGCAACATGACGGAGGCACGCAGCCCAGTGCCTAGGTTTGTCGGGCACGCTGTGAGATAACCAAACTCTGGCGAGAAGGCGAGGTCGAGATCATTTTCTAAACTAGAATCGAACCGGTCGATTTGCTTCCAAACGGAACGCAAGCTGAAGCCTGTCTTCAGGAATTGGATACGAAGATGGTCCTCCTCGTTGATCATAATAGAGCAAGTCTGATCTTTATTGATGAAAACGCCAGAGCCAGATTTAGACTCGCAAAGTTCTCGGCTGATGAGGTGGCGTTCGACGAGAACTTGTTTTTCAAGATCAGAAAGTTCGGCTATATCAAAAAAAGCACCGTGCTTCATTTGAGTAAGTTCGGCGATCTGATCGGCACACCTGGTCATGACGTCACTACGCTGAGAATTACTTGCACGTTCGGGGAATGGAACATCCACTAAATTACGAGCCAAGCGCAAGCGCGTGCTAAGCACTACAGGCGCACCCTTTTTGGTGCTTTGCGTGAGTTCAGCGCTATCGGCCTTTAGGAGTGACTCAATCATGACTGGACGGCTTCAGATTCGGCGTCTTCTTTGTATGCTTGGATTTCGTCGCGGAATTTGGCTGCTTCCTCGTAAGCTTCCTCGGAAATGGCCCTAAGGAGAGCACTTTCAAGGCTTTGTAGCTTGGCCATGCTAGTCTGCCGAGAAAGCGCGACGTCGGGGATCTTGCCTTTGTGTATGGTGCCAGCGTGCATGTCCTCTAAAACTGGTTTTAGCAAGGGCACAAAATACTGGTAGCAGGCTGCACAACCGAGTCGACCTGTTCGACGAAAGTCCGCGGTACTTAGTCCACAATCCGGACAGGTGATCTGTGGCTCACCTTTTTCAGGGCCAAGATTTGTCTTAGATAGAAGATCAGTAAGGGAGTAGCCCTCAGAGTCTGTGACACCCTTAGACTGCGCACAAGACTCACAGAGATCAACCTTGATGATCTTGTTGTTGACGATTTGTGTCAGGTGGACGGTTGCGGGTTTATTGCAATAACTACAATTCAAATTTTCAGCCATATAAATTATGATGTCTGCTCCTGCCAAAACCGCAAAACTAAAGCGCATTTTATCACAGAACAATCATGTGTAATAAATGAGTAACTTAAATTTGACTTCGGTTTGCAAAGATTGTGCCATTCACGAAATGGACTGCTAGATCTTTGTGCCCTCGAGACAAGCTCGGCGGCGGAAGGCTTCGAGGAATTTAGCAGTGATCTTGCCGGGCTTGCCGTCGCCGATCTTGCGGGCGTCAACCTCTACGATAGGAACTATCTCGGCAGCTGTACCAGTAAGGAAAAGTTCGTCTGCCACCCAAACGTCGTAACGGGTCATGTTGGCCTCACGCCATGGGATACCAATTTCTTCAGCGATCTCCAAAGCAGTATCCCGAGTGATGCCTTTGAGGGCACCAGAACTGGCGGATGGCGTGATGAGCTCACCCTTGTGAATGATGAATATGTTGTCACCAGTACATTCAGCGACGTAGCCTTGATCGTTAAGCATGATCGCCTCGTGATAGCCGAGGTGTTGCGCCTCAATCTTGGCGAGAATATTGTTCAAATAATTAAGCGACTTAACGGTGGGTGGCAGTGCGGCTGGATTACAGCGGCGAGTCGGCACAGTTATGATGGCGAGACCGTTATCATAAAACTCCTGTGGGTAGAGTTGAATTGTATCTGCGATTACGATGAGTTGTGGCTTGTCGCAATTTTTGATAGATAAACCAAGGCTGCCAACACCACGCGTGACGACGAGGCGAATGTATCCGTCTTTAAGTCCATTAGCACGGCAGGTTTCGCAAACGGCGTCTGAGATTTGCTGACGCGTCCAAGGCATGTCCAACATGATTGACTTAGCCGAGTATTCGAGGCGTTCGAGGTGCTCGTCGAGTTTGAAAACGCAGCCATTGTAGAGGCGGATTCCTTCGAAAATACCGTCCCCATAGAGAAGCCCGTGATCGAATACAGAGACCTTGGCCTCAGAGGCATCGACTAATTGATCATTTAAGTAAATCTTCATAAAGATCGCGATATTGAGTGCTGTTGTGGTTTTGTCTAGTCCACATGTGAGATTTACGGAACAACATAACAGCTAGTCAATGCCAGCTATTCGACGAAGCACTGGCAAAAAAAGAACGCCGCTCCCAAGGAGGAACGGCGCGCTATAAACAACAAACATTAAGAAAACTACAAAACTTTATAGTAATATAGACGCGCCACTCGTATCTGCGTTCAATTTTTCCGTCGTTTTTTCCTATGAAGATCTAATTATTTACTTAATTCACTATAATAGAACGACTTAAGTTTATTGAATTAATCTAAGATATTTTCCAACGACTCCTGCATCTCTTTAGCGTCTACCCACTCACTAAGATAGATTGTGAGCGAATGGAGATATTTATGAGACGACTCGCCATTCAAAATGCCCTCGAATAGGGCACCCAAATAAAGTGCTGAGTTGTAATAGGCAGGGTTAATGCGAGCCATTCGTAGGCGGAGGATTTCGTAACGGGCTTGCACTAGTTCTTGCACCTCGGGCTTCGCTCGATGTGTCCAAATCGCACGTAAATCTAGGTTTAGCTCCACTTTTGCACCCTGTAGCTCTAATATGTGTGGTGTATTAAAGCGCCCCAATGTGGCTAGCCATCCTCGCGAGACTTCCATCGTTTCGACGACCTCGTATTCTTGATCAAATATAAGACTCAACTCCTGCAACCACCAAGTTTGAAGGGGCAGCAATTCAGCAGCCGGCCGTCTAGACTCTATCGCAGCTGTGAGCGCTCCCTCGATATCGATACCAGCGATTGCTTGCTGAAAGAGGCTTCTTAAGTCGGGGCGCTCAAAGGTGCCCGATTTCATAGTTTGCAGTAGCCAATAGCCCGCAGCGTTTGGGACAGCCAATCCTGAGCGTGAAGACTCGAGGATTTCAGCTAAATTTGGGACTTCAGTCTCTTGAGCCGCTTTCAATAAATCTGTAAATACCGCAGGACGAAGCGTAAGATATATATCGTTCGCCAAAGCGTCAATTGTCCATGAACGTAGCAAATTGGAGGCTTCGGTGCCATAGTTGTAGATCGCATATTGAACTAATAATGCTTCCGATATGGCGTAACAGCTACGTTCTAGTGTCATCGAATCTTCCCAACGTAGATCGACTTGGACAGATCCGCGCTCGGCAAGGCGGATACGGTAGTCGCCCTTAAAGTCGACATGATCTTCCGGCCTCAAACTGATTAGAATATTCGTCGGAAAGGCCAAACCTTCCGGCGGGAGATAACGTTCAGCTATTTGTATACTGAGCGCGCTAAGCTCGTTCACATGGGACACAGAGCGTAAGTGCAGACCGATTACATCAAAGTGTTCATTTCCCATCGATCGCAAGCCAGGCACCGCTTGCAGGGCGAATGCACAACTCGCGCAGAGAGTAAGAAGCAGAAGGGCAAAAGTTCTGTAAATAGCTTGTGGCATTATGTGCGACTAACGCAAATTAAAGACCAATTAATGCATTAAGCAGTATAATCAACATAACACAGAAATAAACGCCAAAGTCCCCGAGTGATTTTTTAGTATTTATAGCCGCCATAAGTATCCAGGTAAATTAGAAAGAAACAGATGGATTTCCCTCTAAGCTACGGAAGCGGAGACTCGTGTAAGTGATTAATAGAAGGAACCCACCAAAAATAGCAAAACCATAGAACGGCTGCAGCAAAACTAGGAAACCAAGAAAAACAAAGCCCGGCAAAATCAAGCGTGGCATTTCCATCCCAGTCATCCTAAAGATCAGCAAGAGGTCCAATAGATCCTTGAAATTCCTTCGCATATTATAGCGGTAAAGCGCGGAGCTAAAAAGAAGCGTCGAGAGGAGCACTGATGTTAGAAAGAAAATACTAGTCAGTGCCCCAAGGTAAATAAAAGGCATCAGCCAAGCGACCAAAGACGCTAGCAAAATTGGCAGCAACCAAAAGACTAACCAGACGACCGCGAAGCGTAATCCATCGAGAAAGAGCCCCGACCAGTCGTTCCATGCAGGTAAAGCGGGCTGGCCTGATTTACGGACCGCCCGCGATAAGCGATACAGATAACCAAAGGCAAAAATATTCACAATTGGCACAAAAGACAAAAAACCCCCGATTAAAAATTTTACCCCAAATTCAGGTAATCTGATCAGGCGATTAAAAACTTCTTCAAATATTGGCGTTTCCTTCATAAAAAATATACTATACGCTATTATAGTGAGTATCGCATTAAAAGAAAAATTGGAAGCTTATCGTGCCCGTGCTGAAAGCGGTATCGACCAACTACTGCCTTCCGCAGAAACGCGCCCAGCTAAATTACATGCTGCCATGCGCTACTCTATGGAAGTTGGCGGTAAGCGCATCCGACCAGCTCTACTCTTTGCTGCTTCCGACCTTTTCGCTTCCGAGGCCGACCCTACAGCTGCTGCCGTCGCCATAGAGTGCCTACACACTTACACACTCATCCATGACGACCTGCCCTCAATTGACGACAGCGACCTACGCCGCGGCCGACCCAGCTGCCATGTGCAATTCGACGAGGCCACCGCCGTATTGGCAGGCGACGCCCTTCTCACCTACGCCTTTCAACTACTCGCACGTGAGTATGGAGATCTTCCCTCACTTGCCACCCGCCTAATCACCGAACTCGCTGACGCTAGCGGGAGTGAGCGGCTCATCGGGGGCCAGCAAGAAGATATCGAGAATGAAGGTAAACCACTCGATGCCGACACTCTACGCTACATTCACGAAAATAAAACCTCGGCCCTCTTCGCCGCCGCCCTCAAGATGGGGCTCGCTTTTTCGCAGCCGAGCGAGACACAGATACAATATATGCAAGACGCTGGCTATCATTTAGGCCTCTCCTTCCAGATAGTCGACGACATCCTTGATGCCACCTCCGACGCTAGAACCTTAGGTAAACCCGTCGGTAACGACGCCGCAGTAGCCAAATCTACTTACGTCGCCCTCCACGGAATCGAAGGCGCCCAAGCCGAAGCCAAACGTCACACTGAAGCTGCCCTCACCGCACTCGAATCCCTTGGCGGAAAGAATCAAACATTACTTGAACTCGTCCGCGAGTTGGAGACTCGCATTAATTAATAAGTTCAAAATAAACCACTCAAATCGGTCAAATTTACCGCCCTTTCCTAATAGAATGAGTGGCTAACAACTTCTCCCCTGACAAATAAAGGTAACCTGTATGGTAGGCAGGGGGATTCGCATAATTACCACACTAGAAATTTAACAAAAACGACATGGCCGATATCGGAAAATACAACACCCTAACCATACTCGAAAAGAGCGACCACGGCCTTTACCTCGATGGTGAGCAGCATGATAAAATTCTCATGCCTACTCGTTATGTAATGCCCGAGATGACTATCGGCAGTAAAGTCGAGTGTTTCGTCTACAACGACTCCGAAGACCGACTCGTCGCCACTACCGAGACCCCTCTCGCTAAAGTCGGCGAATTCGCATATCTCGAAGTGATCAGTGTTCACCCCTCCGCCGGAGCCTTCCTCGACTGGGGCTTGAGTAAAGATCTACTGCTGCCTTACCGCGAGCAAGGTGACGTTCACTACACTGAAGGTGACGGCGCAGTCGTCGCTGTCTATGTGGACGACTATACAAACCGCATCGTAGCCTCTACTCGCCTCCACAATCACCTACCGCCCGAGAAGCCTCCCTACGAAGTGGGCGATGCCGTGCAAGTACTTATCTACGGCGACTCACCACTAGGCTTCAAGTCGATCATCGATAAGCGCTACCGCGGGCTTCTCTACCACGAAGAAACCTCCGATATTCTAGAACCCGGTGACCAGTTCACTGGTTACATTAAGAAGGTGCACAACGACGGTAAAATCGACCTCCGCCGTGACCCCTCCGGTTACGGTCGCGTGACAGGTGTGAGCAAAATCATCCTAGAAAAGCTCGAAGCCGCTGGCGGTAAAATGTCCTTCAACGATAAAAGCAGCCCCGAAGACATCCGCGCGACTTTCGACACTAGCAAAAAGGCCTTCAAGCAGGGCCTAGGTAAACTCTACAAAGAGCGGCGTATCCAATTCACCGACACCAGTATAGAATTAGTGAAAGAATAGTCTAGCGGCTAAGTTTGCTTTAGCTAGGTCATGAAACTTAGCTCGCAGATTTTATCGCTCGCGATACTCAGGAAAGTGTGTTGGCGTTAGTAATGATCGTATATCGCTTCCTACCCATACTGGGTATTTTTTGTTTGGTCATCTTTGCATTTTTCAAGCTGAATCAGCCAAAGCCTATCGACTTACAAGGCGAAACACATTCGCTAGAGGAGCTTAGTGAAGCGCATGCTGCCATCACTGTAGAAGCAAGCGCGATTGTTTCATTTGATGAGTGGTTGGATAATGTAGCCATTCTATCTTCAAAAAGCAACGATTGGACACAGGTTGACTGGGATGCCGGCATCAAAATGGCTCACCAGCGCGGTGAAGCGATGCGAGAATTGATGCGACAAAATCCTGACGCTGCCTTAAAGTCGGCGCTCAGCTACCAGCAATACGCCAAGCTACCGCCTGAGATACAAGCATTGGTTGAAGAACCATTCTCCGATAAGGGCACCCTTGAAGTATTCATCTCGTGCGGTGACGGCCATCATAGCGAGATGGACTATAGCCTTCAGAATGACGAGGGCGAAAACTGGCAGGTATTTCTTCCAAAACACGAACGTATCGGCCTCAGTAAAGCTGGCATTCCGCTACAAGGTATACGCCTAGATGACATCGCCGTAATCAGAGGGCCAGTTTTTCAAATCCTCAAAGGTGAAGAGGCCAAATTTGCAAGCGAGCATTGGCCTAGCGGTCAAATCGATCCTTCGCTTAGTTACGTATCTGGAACTCTAATTCACGGCGATGGGCTGATGGCTGTTAGCGGTGGCCGCGTATTTCATTTCCAGAACGAGTCAGAGCTACAAAAACTCGAAGCAGCCTTACGAGAAGCCGATCAATTGCCCGGCCTAGACGTCGGGAGCCAATGGATACTACGCGAAGTTTCTTCAGACGGCTTTCCGTTTCAGCAATTCAGCGAAGAGATGGTAAGTGCTGCCTACAATACGACAACTGGAGCAAAAACCGCCCTATTTATTTTAGTCAGCTTCCCCGACTCACCGAGCTCCCCTGTCTCAGCATCAACGCTAGAGCAGGTCGTCGACATTAATGTCAATGACGCACTGGACGATTATTCTTACGGCAATACTAGCATGGATGCAGACGTCTATACTGGACCCGTCCAAGTCCTCAGTAACAGCGGCGACTATCTAGGAGATACAAATGACGATGACATACAAGATACACCTAAAAACCCGAGGGACCTCTACGATGAAGCCGTTAGTGGATACATGACGGCCACGGGACTCGCGGATCCAAGTGACACCTACGATACGGTTGCTGTCTATTTCACTAACATCGGATACCCCTGGGCAGGGCTTGCTTCAGTAGGCGGTCAGCGGATGTGGATTCAAGATACACTCAGCGACAGAGTCATACTTCACGAGTTCGGGCATAACTATGGACTAAAGCATGCGGAATACTGGATATACGATGACACTAACGCAGCCTCCGTCAATCCCGTCGACCCCACGGGTGCCAGTGAAGAGTATGGTGACGACTTCGATGCTATGGGCCGCGGCTCCACTACAGAGGGGCACTTTCACATGGGCGCTAAACAATTCCTCGGATGGATTGGAAATAGCGATTGGGACCACCTTAGCTCAAATTCTGATAATGGAACCTATCGGATCTACCGCTTCGACGATGGGGGTAGCAGCGGGCTTCAAGCATTACGCATCAGAAAATCAGCTACAAACGACTACTACTGGGTAGGCTACCGAAACAATTACGAGAGCCTGAACACTTTTACCAAAGGAGCCTACATCACATGGGAACGTGCAGGCGGAAATACCTTCCGTAATCAATCCTGGCTCATCGACACTACACCTGGATCTACAAATGGGAAAAACGATGCTCCGATCACTCTCGGGCGGACATATTCTGATTCAAGTTCTGACGTGCACATTACACCTATCGCGGTTGGTGGAAGCACGCCGACAGAGTACATTGATGTCGTGATAAACTTCGGCCCCTTCCCCGGAAACAGCGCGCCCAGTGGTTCAATCTACGGGCCTAGCACGACTGACGCACGTCAGCTCGTCTTATTTAGCGCGAGAGTCACTGACTCCGACGCCGATGCAATGGCATTCGCATGGGATATGGGAGACGGAACCATAAAGGACAGCAGTCCCTCCATCACTCATAGCTGGAATTCGGGGGGCACCTACCAAGTCAACCTTACGGTGAGCGACATGAAAGGCGGCAGTGTTAGCTTGAGCAAAAGCGTTACGGTTAGCGACCCGCTTAGCACTTGGTATACGCGCACTTCTGGGACGACTGAGGAACTTTGGGGCATTGCCGCCAATGACACTCATGTGGTTGCAGTCGGTGACGAAAATACGATATTACGTTCGACAGATGGCACAGCATGGAGCGATGTCTCCCCTCCCGAATACAATAATAATCACTTCTATGATGTAGTATGGACTGGAGCAGAATTCATAGTAGTCGGCATGGACTACGATTTCGGCATTAAAGGCTGGGAAGGCGTCGTTTACACATCACCAACAGGTCAGACATGGACACGCACCTATGAAACTGATACAGCAAACACAAAGCTCTATGGAGTCGCATATGGCGGCTCATCGACTGCTGTGGCTGTGGGTGAATCGGCTACCATAGTATGCAAAAGCGGCACGGGGACTTGGGGATCAGTCAGCACAAATATCTTAAGCACCCATGTCCTACGAGACATTGCATATGGCGGGGGTAACTTTGTCCTGATCGGACATGCGACCACACCATCTTACAATGGCGATGTCGAAGTTCGCAGTTCATCCGATGGATTAACATGGGCCGATAATTCCAACGATACGGGGCTCAATTCATGGCAGGACTTCCGAGAAATCGAATATCTGGGTGGCGCATTTCATGCAGGCGGATATTATGGACGTGCACGACGCTCAACGGATGGAGGCCAAAATTGGAGCACGACACAGAGCGGGGATCGATATGGGCTATTGGGCTACGCTGGAACAAATGGTGTCTATTATTCGGTTGGAGTAAATAATAGTAATAATAATAGCGACGTCGATCTCGTCTCAAACAATGGTATTACTTGGACAGAAACCCTACCTGGAGCACTTCCTAATCGACGTGAACTGATCGCACACAAGGGAACTTTCATCTCGGTCGGCGACAGTGGCAGTATCCGCCAAAGCGGCACGATCAAAACTTCTGTAGGATACGACAGCTTTGCAGCTACCTACTTCCCCGGCGGCGGTAGCGATGCCGAAGACGACTCTAATCCTGATTCTGACTGGGCAAGTAATCTGATCGAATATGCACTTGGCGGATATCCCGATGCCAATGCAGACGCACCCGATCAACCAATAATGTATTTCGACTCCTCCCATTACGCCGTCTTTGAGATCACCCGAGAACAAATACAGCAGGATGTTGCTTACTCAGTCTGGTGGTCACAAAACTTGACAACATGGACTCAAGCAGGACTAGTCGTCGTTGAAGACACTGCGACGACACTAAAAGTAAGAACTGAGCAGACCTTCGACCAGCAGGAAAAAGCTTTCTTCAGACTGCAAGTCGATCGCTAGGGCGACTCGGATTCTGAAATTACCGCTTCGTCTTTATACAACTCACGATTACTGGACTGAAACTCAGCTTTGAGCCGCACGCGGAAATTAATCAAATCGACGACCTTCCACGTATCCAACTGCCAGCGGCCCTCTACTTTACCCGAGTGCGCGATACCGACGATCAAATGACTGGCGTTATCTAAAATCTTATTTGTCTCAAGTTTCGGTTCAAAATAAAACGTACGGAAACTACTCGTTTCACTGCCCAGCTTATAAACTTTTGGGTCGATGTAAAAGACGCGTCCACTGGCCGTATGAACCAAACGGAGGTCTGGATAGCCAGAGCGTTGTGTCCGACCCGACGCATTAGCTGGGATCGAACATTCATAAGCCTCCAAAGCATTTAAACGAATTAATAGGAAGTCTTCGATATGACGGCTGATCTCGTTGACTCGGCCCACTGCATGGATCGGATTCTCCGGTTTAGCCAATTCTAGAAGCATTACATCGAGTGATGCCTGCAGATGCCTCAGCAAAGCCGCATCCACCGCTTTCGTGATATCGACGGGTAAGACACTGAAACCAGAAACGGCCTCAACGACTTCAGTGAAACGCACATCTTCGAGACGCTCACCGTCATCGAGTAACCAGCGCACAAAAGGCTCAATATCTGCATTGTTAATCGAAGGCTCTCCCGCGCACCCCACAGAGGCGAGGCATAGAATCAAAACTGGCAAAATAGGTCCCAGTATCTGCGCCAAAAAGCGACGCCAAAACTCTAGGTATTGCTTCCTCTTATCCATCAGCCTAGTGAGGCAAAACCATAAACATAACTGCCATGATTAGAGTTGGAAAGAGCGCACCAAGTAGTAGCCCAATAGGTGAGATACCATTCTTGAAGTGCTTATTCAAAATGCTCTGGCCAGCAGGGTTGGGTGCGTTGGCGATTACCGTGAGGCCACCGCCGGTAACGGCTCCGGCTACAACAGCGTATTCTAGCCCTTGGGCATCGGCGAGGGCGCTACCAGTCTTGGAGACCCAATTGTCTGCCACGAGGATATCGGGACTGAAGGCGGGCACTTGCGAGGCTAGAAATGTAATCGCGGCGTTATCATTAAAAGCAGTCAAAATGGTCGCGCCGATAAAGAGCGGCACTTCGGCCAGCGAGCTAAGCACTGGGGAAATCCACCAGCCCTGTAAACCTCCATGCGTGACGAGCCCTGCGAGGAAAAAGCCAACAAGAAGCGGTGACTTTAACTGAATATCGTATTGGTGGTGGTGCGTTGCCATCGTAAACGCTAGAAAGAAGAGAAAACCACCAATGAAGAAGGCAGGATGATGCAGTGTAAGCACTGTCCAAGCAACAAAGCCGAGGTGAACAAAGATCACCCAAAGCGGTGCAGGTTCGGGTTCTGGTTCGGCACTCTTTGAAGCCTTGAACTCGTTAGCTCGCTCCTTGAGAGAGGCAAAGTTCTTACGGAAGACAAAATAGTAGATCGCTGTTGCCACGATGACCCCGAGTACGGCACGCCAACCAAAGTTTGTGAACATGTAGGGCAGATCCCAGTGCCACGTATCAGCCACCATGAGCACTGGGGGTGCAGCAAAATGCGTCAATGTGCCACCGACCGAGATATTCACGAAGAGTAAACCAAGGGTGGCATATTTAAATGTTGGTGTAGGATCGAGTTGGTAAAATTGTTGCCCGAGTAGGAGCGCTGCAATCGTCATGGCGGCAGGTTCGGTAATAAACGAGCCGAGCACTGGCGCAACGATCAGAATCGAGAGCCACCAAGCGGCGGGGCTTTCCTTGCCGATAGAAGCCACGCTCCGCATCGCAGATTCGGCGATTTGAATCACGGGGCGACTCGATGCGATCGCCATAATGATGACGACGAAGATTGGCTCAGTGTAGTTTCGCGTGTCTATATAGACGGCTACTGTAGCGAAGCCATCAGGCTCCATAAGCACGAGCGAAATCAGTAGCGGAATCAGCCAAATTCCAAAGATCGCCTCCACCTCACCAAGAAAGTGAAAAAGCGTAGCTTTAAAACTAACAGGTTGCCTTCCCTCCACATAAATCCTCTCGTGTGAACTGACATTCGCACGGTGCTCGACCTCGAACTTATGCGCCATCTTGTTAAAGGTAGTTGCTAGAAAGGTATGCACCACGGCGAGAAAGAAGATGATCGTCGCGACGACATTAAAAGGATCGGCTGCCGCGCGGATCTTCAGCTGCTCGATCAGCCCAAGCGCATGCCCTAACTCCTCGACATGGCGTGCCTCCATTTCGGAATAAGCCGTCTCTGGAATCGGAAAAACATTATCACCGCCTTGCGATCCCCCACCACCGCCACTGGCAAACACATGGTTTGTAGCAAAGAGGCCGAGAGCAATGAGTAGATAGTGGACGGCAGTCATCGTTTTCATAGCATTCAGAAAAAATCCGAGGTTTGCTTCTAGGCAAGCTCCTTTTACCCCTGCTTGTCCTCAGCCTATCGATTGAGAGCTAGTAAAAAAGCACCCAAAGCAATACTAGAGGCGTGAATTATCTTAGCAGAAGGAACTATACCTCATAGAACCTCACCGATTAATTTCATCGACTAGAGCCAGCCTTTTCAACCGGGATATCACTGTCCGAGCGATTCCGACGGAACTGGTAGCGATTTAATTCGCGTAGCGAAAGTTCGTCTGCCATGCCGCTATACTTCTGCGAATCTTGCAGCATCATATAGTAAAGCTTTTGATCCGCTACTAGACGCGCCTTATCATCCATTTCTATACCCGCCTTTTTATGGAGATCACTCAACTGCTCATTCCATTGCGACATTTCAAAACGGACCATCTTTTGGTCGAGCATCTTCGTTTTAAATAGCTGCTTGTCCTTATCCTCGCTTAAAGAGATCGGCGCACGCTTGCTTCCGAGCGATGAAAAATGCTTGTCCCATTGCTCAATGGGAAAGGTCTTGTTCATCATAAATTTAGTCTGCGGCTGGGCCCAGAGTTTTTTCTCTACGCGTTGTCCTTCAACTGAAGTAGCCCGCTTACCCGCAAAACTGACTGTACGTGGATTGGCTTCCAGTAATGAAATAGTCATTAATGGGGTGAACAAGCAGCAAACTAATAGAGGTAATCGGACTTTCATTGATTTGAAATATTGATCCTTATTTGCCCAGAAGTATAAATCAAGAATGAAGCTGACTCTGGCAAATCATCCTTCCGACATTGACTGGCACGCAAGCAGGCTTCTAAATCCGCCGTTTTCTCGAAATGGCTAATACGACCAAAGAATACAACTTTTCCAGCATCGAGCCCAAGTGGCAGGCATTCTGGGCCAACAATCACACCTACGAAGCCAAAGACTTCGAAGATAAACCAACCTTCTACGTGCTAGATATGTTTCCCTACCCTTCGGGCGCGGGTTTGCATATCGGGCACCCAGAAGGCTACACCGCCAGCGATGCGCTCAAACGTTTTAAAAAGGCGCAAGGTTACAACGTGCTCCACCCAATGGGATGGGATGCATTTGGCCTACCTACCGAGCAATACGCGATCAAAACGGGTACCCACCCCGCCATTACTACTAAGCAGAACGTCGCCAACTTTACCAAACAGCTGACCCAGCTCGGATTCGCTTACGACTGGAACCGCGAGGTAAACACAACCGATCCTGGCTACTTTAAGTGGACGCAGTGGATCTTTATGCAACTTTTCAAAAAGGGCCTCGCCTATGTGGATGAGAAACCCGTCTGGTTTTGTCCCGACCTCGGCACCGTCCTTGCCAACGAAGAAGTGCTCAACACCCCCGAAGGTCCCCGCTCTGAGCGTGGTAGCTTCCCAGTCGAAAGGCGCCCGATCCGCCAATGGGTGCTGCGTATTACCGAATACGCTGAACGCCTCATTGCCGGACTCAAAGATCTCGACTGGCCAGACTCAACCAAACGCTTGCAGGAAAACTGGATTGGTCGCTCCGAAGGTGCCGAAATCACCTTTGATCTGTCCGGGCATGACGCTCAGCTAACTGTCTTCACGACTCGCCCCGATACACTTTACGGTGCCACCTATATGGTGATCGCGCCTGAGCATCCGTTACTCGCTTCCATAGCTAGCGCCGACCAACAGCACAAAGTTGCCGTATACGTGGAAAAAGCCAAAAGCAAGTCTGACCTGGAGCGCGCCGAACTAGCCAAAGAAAAGACTGGCGTATGGACTGGAGCCTCCGCAATCAATCCAGTCAACGGCAAAGAAATCCCCATCTGGGTGGCCGACTATGTGCTCATGACCTATGGCACTGGCGCGATCATGGCAGTTCCCGCGCATGACGTGCGCGACTTTGAATTTGCCAGGGAATTTGGTCTCGAAATAATTCAAGTAATCGACGATGGCGGCTCTGCTAAAAAAGACGCCGAAGGCAGCCTCGCCGAAGCCTATACGGGCGCCGGCAAATTGATCAACTCCGGCGAGCAAAGCAATAAAGACTCAGAGTCTGCTAAAAACGCAGTCGTCGAGCAACTCACTGCCGACAACCGCGGCAAAGCTACCATCAATTTCAAATTGCGTGACTGGCTATTCTCACGCCAACGCTATTGGGGCGAGCCCTTCCCTGTCATTTGGCTTAACGAAAGCGACTATGCTCAGGTCGACGACTCACTGAAATCCGTCGAGCGCCCCGTCACCTGCGAAGTAGACGGTGAACTACTCTACGCCATCATACTGCTGGAAAGTGAGCTGCCGCTTGAACTACCTGTAGTCGAGAGCTACACACCCTCACCCGACGGCCAAAGTCCTCTCTCCAAAGCGGGTGATTGGCTCAAAGTCTTTATCGACCCCAAGACAGGCGCAAGCTCTGCGGAGGCCAAAGAAGGCTGGTTGCCAGGCATCCGCGAAACAAATACAATGCCGCAATGGGCAGGCTCATGTTGGTATTATTTGCGCTACGTAGATCCGAAGAACACCGAATCGCTAATTGATCCCGAAAAGGAAAAATATTGGGGCACACCCGATCTCTATATTGGCGGTGCTGAGCACGCGGTACTTCACCTGCTCTACGCTCGTTTCTGGCATCATATTCTTTACGATATCGGTGTAGTCAGCGATCCCGAGCCATTTAAAAAGCTCTTCCACCAAGGTATCATCTTAGGTGAAGACGGCGAGAAAATGTCCAAAAGTAGTGGTAACGTGGTCAACCCCGAGACGATCATCGAGAGCTATGGTGCCGATACGCTACGCCTCTACCTTATGTTCTTAGGGCCACTCGAAGCGATGAAGCCTTGGAACACTAAAGGCATTGAGGGCATCGCCCGTTTTCTCCGTAGAGTCTGGAGCCTCGCCACCGATGAATCACGTATGTCTGCCGATGCCGAGGAAGAGAAAAAACTTCGCGTTCTGCACCAGACAATCAAAAAAGTCACGCAAGACTATACGGCACTCGGCTTTAACACTGCGATCGCGCAAATGATGATTTGCGTCAAAGAACTCTCCCAAGGCGAATCAGTCGCCAAGCATTCGGTTGAAACATTAGTCAAGTTAGTCGCTCCCCTAGCTCCACACATCAGCGAGGAACTCTGGGAGAGCCTCGGCCACAATGGCAGTATCGCCGAGGCCGGTTGGCCGGAACACGATGAGCGCCAACTGGTCGTAAACAGCGTGAAGATTATTTTCCAAGTCAACGGCAAGTATCGTGGCGATGCCCAGATGGCTGCCGACGCTTCTAAGGACGCTGCCATTACCGCAGCCAAGTCAAACGCACGCGTGCAGAGCTTCATTGAAGGAAAAGTGATCAAAAAGGAGATCTATGTGGCGGGCAAGATTGTTAATATCGTAGCGATATAAATGAATATGACATCAAATGGATTCTCGTGCTGCCGCTTGCCCGTGAACGGCCCTAACGAGCAGGCGGGAACCTGTTTGTCGACCCTCCATGGTTCAAAATCCGTCACCATTAGTATTTATCGTATTCGTTCCCTATCGGGATTCTCTGCCCTAGGTAGCTACAGTTTTGAAGACCACCGCAACTCGGCTCATGCAAGGCCGGCTTCAAAAGTAAGGCACCTACATCGCACATTACGCCTACTGTTCGCTTTGTTTATCTTCTCCCCGCTCCAAGCTCAAAAAATGATCGAGGGTAGTGCTATCGTCACGAGTCGAAGCGGCTTCGTCTCTGCGATCGATGTATCTGGGGAACCAGTTTCTGTAACTTCGCACGAAATCCTACACCCGGCAGGTCTTACTCTATCCACAATAAAGGATGCTCGTATTTTCCTAACTTTTTCAAATGGTATCGCTGTCGCGCTCAACGAAGAAAGCGCCGTATATTGCGTTGATTACACTCAGCGCCTTTTCGACAAAGAAGATCAAGCCCTAGGCCTCGAACCATCTGTATCTAATTTAAAACTAAGCTTGATAGATGGACAGATTGCTGTCGCCAGCAATCGGCTCTCTCCACTCTCCGCTCTACGTATTAAACTACCAAAAGGTGAGCTGCGTCTGCACAAAGGAACCTGCCTGATAAGCCTAGATGCAGTTGGCCTGCACATCACAGCCTACGATGGTAATTTAACCTATTACTACCCTGACAGTGAATCACGCGAGTTCGTCTCAGCGCCCAATGGTATACGTATTAGTGATCAAAGCAGCGAACGCCAGCAGATAGCCGGGGCCTCAACTGTGGAGTCGCTCGAAGTAGAACAAGTTCGCTTCTGCCAAGCTGCGCAGCATGCCAGTAAGCGCGTCACCTTTCAGGCAAACGACTCGACTAAGCTGGCGCCCGAACCAGTTCTTATTGTCAGACCACAATATTTTCAACAATCATACTTTCGGCCTTATCAATTCGTAGAATAATTTTTTTTAAAAATATTATCATTCAATCTGGAAGCTGTGCTGTCTTGGAACTAGTAGTTCACCAGGGCCAATTACTACAAGCACTTTCGAGGTAAAGAACCGCTCCGCGCATCCACTACGATTCCCAAAACTTGAACCTAAACTAACCAACACACACTTCACAAATAAAATGCAGCCCAGATCCAAATTTCTGCCCGACGACTTCGATTCCCAGCCCATTGGCTTAATCGCAGGCAAAGGTCTCTACCCGATCTTAATGGCTGAGCGTATCCGTGCAGCAGGTATCCCTCTTCGACTTATTTCATTTCTCGACGAAACTGAGCAAAGCCTCATCGACGCGACAGCTAAAAGCGATCATCTACAAGTCAAAGTTGGTCAACTAGGTAAGTTACTCAAATCGCTCAAAAAGTTGGGCTGTAAATACGCGGTGATGGCTGGCCAAATCTCCCCGAAGCGACTCTTTCACGGCCTGAATCCTGACCTAAAGGCGCTCGCCATTCTCAATAGCCTAAAGATCAAAAATGCCGAAACCATTTTTGGTGCCATAGCCACAGAAATCGAAGCCATCGATATTCAAATGCTCGATGCACGCTGCTTTCTTGACGATCAGCTAGCCAACAAAGGTTTAATGACCTTGGGTAAGCTTAAAGCACCAGAAAAGTTCATCGAACACGGCATTCAAGTCGCCAAAGGCATCACCGAGTTAGACGTCGGCCAAGGCGCAGTTGTTCGTAAAGGCACTGTCCTTGCAGTCGAAGCCTACGAGGGCACCGACCCAATGCTTATCCGTGCGGGCAGCTTTAAGACTGATGGTCTCATTTTCGTCAAGACCGCCAAGCGTAAGCAAGACTACCGTTTTGATGTACCAGTCTTTGGCGAGCGCACCCTCGAAGTAATGCTGGACTCAGGTATTCAAACCGCCGCACTCGAAGTCGGCCGTGTGATCATGCTTGATAAGGTGATGCTATTGGAAAAAGCCGCGAAGCTAAAAATTGAGCTCATCGGCTACTCCAGGTAGGTAAAGTGAATTGCACTCGCCCGACATGTAGCAAAACATAAACACCACACGCCGGCTTTAAGTTATAACAGGCTTTGCAGCAGATTTTTGTAATGATTGGTGAAGCGCTATGTCAGGAATATCAAGCACCACGTGCACTAACATACGAGCGACTATTACTCCGATAATTTGCACCCCCGCCCAAAGTAGGGCCATGATCGCGACAGGCCCGGAGGTGTAGAAAAACATCGAGATTACCGCAATCATCAAGAACAGTGCAATCGTGACCCATGCTAGTATGTCAATAATTAGACGCAGATCGGCATAGGCAGATTGCTGACGCACGACTTGGCGAAGATTGCTTGGACCGGAAACTGTGCTTGGCCGTTGCGAACCCCTGATCAAACTCTCAGCATCGGATGAATGCACCGACTTCGATTTCCGGCGCTTATTGCCCCTACCCTCTGAGTCTGAACTAATGCCCACTCTCTCACGCGCACTTCGGTTAGCAGCGTAAGATTGTTTCCATTGGTGATCCGTCATTTCACGTGAACTAGGATCAATCTTCAGACGTGAGGCTTTAAAGGTTTCGAAATCTTCCATATCTTTATTCTACTCTTAGATCAAATCGCCCAAATACCGCTTTGCCTTTGACTTGAATCTGAGCGAAAAGGCGATACCAGCCGGGGTTGGGCACATTAAACATGAAGGCTAAATCTTGGTCACCAGAATCAAAGCCACCCCCACTGCTCAGACCCGCCGTTCGCACGGAGGCCACACTGCCGACTGGATGCATGTGGGCGAAGCCCATGCCAACCGAGTCGAAGGCAACCATATGCCCCTTTGCACCCATCACGGTTTCGAGATCGATTGCATTGCCTTCAGCATCTGTCATGCTGAGTTGGAGGCGATAGTCGCGCCCCGTCTCCAGCACTTCGGGCACCGTGAGCAATTCAAAACGAATACCGCCGATCAAGCTCACGGTGGAGCGCTCAAACTTAGGCGTGCCCGATCGTCCTGGCACTTTAAGCTCCGAGAGTGCGATCGCTTGTCGACGACTGCGCAGAGGCACGATCTCGGTAAAAACCTTGTAGCTACCCGCCAGCGCTGGCATGAAATCGAAAAAATACTGCCCGTCCATCCCCAATGCTTCGGGGTGAACATGGTGATAGTCCTCAAGCGAAGGATCGATCACCATGACATGCATTTTCTCCGTATGCGTCACCGCCAACTCATGAGGCGCGATCGACATCCCACCGGAAGTCTTTAGGTCGAGTCGCACACGTGAAGACTCGCCTTGCGCAATCGCACTTCCAGAGCTCAGCTTTGCTTTAATTGGATACTCAAGCCGCGAAAGGTCTAGAAAGCCAGCATGGTTCGTCGCACAGAGTTCAATCTCCCCATCCGCATTTACGATTTCGATGTAGTGCAATAAGCCACATTCCACATCAGGCAGTGCACGCAGAACAAAATAAGCACCAACAAAGAGTACGCTAAGCGAGGCAAGCGAAAACCAAGTAGCTCTAGTTGAAGGTTTAGAAGAAGACTCCAGCATAAATTCTTTGTTGAATATGTCAATTTGATGACCCTTCGCAAGCCAGAATCATTTTTACAGAAGGTTAATGTAGATGCGGGCGTAAATTGGCTAGAGACGAATTACTTGGGCATGCCCAAAATGAGGTCTTCTACCAGAAGGTTCCCTTTTCGTCCTATACAAATGGACCTGAAAAATTCCAAAAAATGTATCTTTACCCCGCCTCGGGCGTTCTAATCTAACCTTTAGGATCGCCTAAAATAAAACTCCAACGCTTCGCCGCTTTACACGCGCCCATTCGCGGTTTCACTAGTTTAGTATGCTTGATTCGCAAAAAGACATTGACCGACTACGTGCCGAAATCGTCGTGCACGACCGTCTCTACTATAAAGACGCCCAGCCTGAGATCGACGATCAGGCCTACGACCGACTCAAAGTAGAGTTGGCGCAGCTCGAAGCAGCTATGCCCGAGTTTAACTTCGACACCTCCCCCACTCGATCCGTGGGCGATGATCGACTCGATGCCTTCGAAAGCTACCGGCACCGCATGCCCATGCTCAGCCTCGACAATACCTACAATACTGACGAACTGATTGATTTTGGGCGGCGCCTATTAAAACGCTTTCCTGAGAAATCGCTGACCTACCTCGTCGAGCCCAAGATCGACGGCGTGGCTGTCAGCCTAACTTACGAATATGGTAAGCTAATACGAGCAGTCTCGAGAGGTAACGGTGTCGAGGGCGACGATATCACCTCCAACGTGCGCGGCATCCGCGGATTACCCGAGTCCATTGCCAACGCTCCTGACACGCTCGAAGTCCGCGGAGAAATCTACATGCGCCATTCTGAGTTCGAAAGAATCAACTCTGACCGCGAGGCTGAAGGCCAAGCACTCTATGCTAATCCGCGTAATCTCGCTGCGGGCACTAT
>Ga0209711_10001369_pt1 | contig 23812 bp, 24 predicted proteins | sample ArcticOcean_MG_C_7_FD_187441 | JGI IMG/M metagenome (GOLD analysis project Ga0209711, IMG submission 187441) | Marine microbial communities from western Arctic Ocean - ArcticOcean_MG_CB11_88 (SPAdes) (version 2) | ecosystem: Environmental > Aquatic > Marine > Oceanic | place: Arctic Ocean...
ATAAATTTTTAAATCAGTGGCTTTGATAGCATCGACGAATTCCCTTTCAGGGCAAGAATCAAAATCCTTTTAACTGTTAGGAGTTTGCTTTTGGCGGGAGGGCATTGAAGGCGCCTTTGGACCGGAGCGGAGTCGGGAGAAAGGGGGTTGGCTCACAAAACGCTCCACAGCGTGGCGCTACCTGGACGACGGCGTCGATATGGGCTCCGCGTGGCGGGAGGCGGCCTTCGACAGTTCCACCTGGGGGACCGGCACCGCGCCGCTGGGATTCGGAAACATCATCGGCAACGAACTGGGCGGGCCGGAAATTAACCCGGACAGCCATCTCACCGTCTATTTCCGTAGGGAGCTCGAGGTCGCCGTCCCTCAATTGATCACCGAAGCCACCGTGGAAGTCATGTCCGACGACGGCGCAATTGTCTCTCTCAACGGCACCGAGATCGCGCGTGACAATATGCCGGAAGGCGATGTCAGCTTCGACACCCCGGCGCTCAGCGACTCGAACGGCAGCGAGGGCACCTTTGACAGCTTCACCTTCGCCCCGTCGGCCTTCGTCGCGGGCACCAACCTCATCGCCGTCGAACTCCACAACAGAAGTGTCGGCAGTTCCGACATGGGCATGGATCTAAAGATCGATATCGTCAGCACCAACCCGGACAACACCCCGACTGCTAGGAATTTGCTTTTAGCGGGAGGGCCTCGAAGGCGCCTTTGGACCGGAGCGGAGGGGGCGAAAGGGGGTTGAATATAGAGGCAATTAATAAAGGACTTTATTATTATTTAAGTACAAACGAAGGAATAACCTCTTCAACTAAATTCATTAAAAAATAATACGCCTGAATATTAAATTTTTAAGTATATTGTTCTTTTTTCAGAAACAATATTTTTATTGGCACTACGCTAATCTTTTTAATTTACGCCAGTTAATCCTTTAGTCTCATTTATTTCTTTGTCTCTTTTAACACCTATTACTATAGGAACAGCGGCTGTAAAATACATAAACAAGCTGTATACAGCGGCAGGAAAACCTAACGTAATATTTATCAAAGAAGAAACCTGTATCGCCAAAGTTCCATTTTGATTTCCTGACTCTAAGCATATGGTTAAAGCCTCTTTGAATTTTAGTTTTACCATTTTTGCAGTAATAAAGCCAACCAACATAGTTAAAACATTAAGCGTAATGACAATGGGAAATGATTCGGATATTTGCTCTACTAATTGTGCTCTCTCTTTAATTACAATACCTACAATAACCAAAACAATAATAGCTGTACTGACTACACGAACGGGTTTATCCATTTTTTTTGCTACTTGAGGCTTTTTATTTTTTATTGTCATACCAATAATTAAGGGAATTGCTATAATTACAATCAATGAACCGACAATAGCTCCAACGGGTGAGGTGACCTCCTCTCCAGAAGAAAATTCGCCAAGTGCAAAATTCACAATTATAGGTATCGTAAGAATAGTCACTATACTGTTTACGGCAGTAAGAGTAACCGATAATGCGGTATCGCCTTTGGCTAAGTGTGTAACTAAATTAGAGGTTGGTCCTCCAGGGCAGGCCGAAAGTATCATTACTCCGATGGCAATTTCATTTGAAACATCAAACAGCTGAATTAATCCAAAAGCTATCAAGGGCAGTAAAATGATTTGATTTAAAAATCCCAATAATACGGCTTTGGGATATTGTAACACTCTTTTGAAATCTGCCTTGGTTAAGCTTAATCCCATCCCCATCATAATAATAAAGAGAGACACAATTAAAAATATTTTTGATCCTGAATCCATAAAAATCGTTTTAGTTATAGGCTTGTATACTTTTAATCATAAAAAAGGTTTTCTTGTTATTTAACAGAAGAATGAAATAAGTAGTTCGCTATTTCTTTTTTATTAATTTTTGATGCTTATTTTTGGACTATGAAAATATTGATGGTCTGCTTAGGTAACATCTGTCGTTCTCCAGTTGCTGAGGGAGTAATGAGAGCGAAAGCAAAGGAACACGTACTAGAGGTTGAGATTGATAGTGCGGGAACATCGGGATGGCATGATGGTGCAGCGCCAGATGAACGATCGTTAACAAATGCTTCGAAAAATGGTATTGATATCTCCAAACAGAAGTCAAGAAAAGTTGTTCTTTCCGATTTTGAAGTGTTTGATTTTTTGTATGCTATGGACGAATCAAATTACAACAACCTCTTAAATATGGCGTCCCAGAAGTATCACCACAAAATAAAAATGATTTTAAATGAGGTTAACGCTGGAGATAATAGAAGTGTTCCCGATCCCTACTACGGTAACGATGGTTTTCAATTAGTTTTTGATCTACTCGATGAGGCTTGCGAAAAGATTGCTCAAAACTTAAAGCGATGAATAAAGGAGTTGTTTATTTAGTACCCTGTCCGATTGGAGATAATTCTCCTGCGTCCGTGCTGCCTTCGGTGGGAAATCACTCCCGTGAGAACGAGGATACATAGGTCTCAACTGCTCTTGCGGAGGCTCCGAACATTTTTACTGCGACAGTTCCCGCAATAGATGCTGCTAAAACCTGCATTTAGGCGCATTTTAGAGACATTTTGGCCCACCCTGAAACCAAAAGAAAAACGCTGTAACCCTTTAGATTACAGCGCTTTATGTGGGGATATAGATGGTGCTCGACGCTGGATTTGAACCAGCGACCCCTACAATGTCAATGTAGTGCTCTACCCCTGAGCTAGCCGAGCTAAACTGATGGACGCGGAGGCTAGGAGTGATTTGAGGAGCTGGCAACCCAAAATTCAGAGGATTTTAGTCGAAGGAATTGATGGTTTTTATTACTCAAAGCCGTTCTTGGTCTTCCATTACCGGAATTTTTCGTCGCGTTCTTTGGTGGGCAGTTTGGCGGCTTCCGCATCTTCGGCAAGAAAGTGACGGTAGAGCTTATTCTGCTCGCTGTTCTGCTGTCGGCAATTGTCGGGCTGATTGGCCTGAGGAATTGTTGTAGAGGCTGTTGTCGAAGACGGGGACGAAGGAGGTAATTCTGTCTTTTGACTGGAAGCCACAAGTTTGCTCAAATCGCTTGCGATCTTCTCGTGTGCTTTCATCGCCCGCCATCCAATGATCAGCCAAATGACGGTAAGAAGGACGCTGGAAACCGCCGATATCAGGGCAACCAGGATGAAAACGCGATTGTTGGACTTAAAGACGACGGGAGATATCTCGGTCATGCAAGAGGGGATCTCACGATTTTCCGGAGAGCGAAAAATCTAAAACTACTGGGAGTTAGCGCTTTTTATGCGAGGGTCCGGATGCCGATCTAAATCTCTATTCTATGAAGCTACTTACGACACTTTTCATTGTTTCTGCAGGGATTCTCTCTGCCTACAAGCCGTCGACAATTACCCTTGGAGCGAAGGCTCCCGACTTCTCGTTGCCAGCCACTGATGGCAAGACCTACACACTGAAGGAATTCTCAGGCGGTAAGGCCCTAGTGGTGATCTTTACAACCAATCATTGCCCCGATGCGATCACCTCGCATGACCGCATGATTGCCTTGGTGGATCATTTTAAGGGGAAGGGCGTTAAGTTTGTCGCGATCAACAGCAACTCTCCGGATGGACTTCATCCGCCGGAGCTGGGTTGGACGATTTACGATGACGGCTTTGAGCACATGAAACTCATTGCGAAGGACAAGGGTTTTAATCTCCCTTATTTATACGACGGTGAGACGCAAGGAACGGCTAAGGCCTTTGGCGCGCTCGCGACGCCGCATGTCTTCGTCTTTGATAAAGATCTCAAGCTCCGCTACGATGGGAGAATGGACAATGGCCGCCGTCGGGTGGGGCCCGTGGAGAAGAATGAAGCACGTGATGCAATCTTAGCGATTCTGGTTGGAAAAGAGCCTGTGGTGACCAAGACGCGCCCTGCGGGTTGTTCGATGAAGTGGAAGGAAAAAGCGGGAATGGTCGCTGGTGAAGATGCCAAGTGGAAAGCGCAACCGGTCACGGTGGAACTGGCGAAAGCAGATCTCCTTGGAAAGCTCGTAGCGAATCAAGGGCGGAGTGGAATGCGTCTAGTAAATATTTGGTCGACGAGTTGTGGTCCTTGCGTGGCAGAGTTTCCTGATCTGGCAAAAATCTACCGCCAATATTCCTGGCAGGAGTTCGAATTTATCACTATCAGCCTTGATCCGCCGAGTGCGATTGGAAGCGTTTCTGGGTTCCTGAAGCGGAATCAGGCGGGTCTCTCTCCTAGGACTCAGCCCCTTCTCGAAGAAGAGGGAAGAAAGACGAACCATTTCATTTTCGATGGGGATACCGAAGATCTCGGAAAGGCGATCGAGGGCTGGGACGGAGCGATGCCCTACACTATTCTGGTGGGGCCTGAAGGAAAGATCCTCTACAAGCACTCGGGTATCATCGATCCGATGGAGCTTAAGAAAACCATTGTCAAGCAGGTGTGGGCAGGTAATTCAGAGTAATTTTCACTTTTAGATATGATGGACAACGATATCGAGCGAATCCTCGTCGCAGAGGAAGTCATTGAGAAGCGTCTCGATGTCATCGCGGCACGAATCACGGAAGACTTCCGGCACGAGGAAACTCTCCAGGTGGTAGCCATTTTGAAAGGGGCTCTCGTCTTTATGGCGGACCTTCTTCGAAGGGTGCCGCTGAAGCTTGAAATTGAGTGCCTCAATGTCGCGAGCTATCACGGCAAAACTGAGTCGTCGGGGCAGGTCGACTTTCTGGATCAGAAGCTTCCGGATGTGAAAGGTCACACGGTTTTACTACTCGATGACATCCTTGATACGGGCCGCACTCTTCAGGCGGTTTCAGCTAAGCTCATGGAAATGGGAGCAAAAGAGGTGAAGACCGCGGTCCTTTTGTCGAAAGATAAAGTGCGGGCTACTGAAGGGGAAGCGGACTACACCGCCTTCGAGATCGCCGATGAATTCGTGGTGGGCTACGGGCTCGACTACGATGGCAAATACCGGAATCTGCCGTATGTGGGAGTTCTTGATCCCAAGGTGATCAAGTCATGAAGTGTGCGATTGTTCGGGAGTTGGATTCGCTGGATGCCTTGCTTCGGCAGAATGGGCAGCTTAATTGCAGCGTGATTCAGGGGCTTGACCTTTCGAAGGCGGATTTGGACTGGAATACGCTGTCTTGTGATGGGGCGATCTTTTTAGGTTGCACCTTTCCTGCGGGTGTTGGCGTATGCGAACTTTCGGATAAAGGCGCGCTGGTTTTTCCTTCCTTCAATGGACTCCCGTATCACTCCTATCGTTCCAAGCTCTATTCCCGTGAGGAACTCATGGATGGCTGGAATCCGGAGGAAGATTTGAGCCTCGATAAGCGGATCTACGATCACTTTGTTACGCACGGGAAAACGAGTCCCGACATTGTGGAAGCGCTTGCGGAACGACTTCATGACCATGCTATCGATGACGCTATGACCGACCTTTTGGAAGGTCGGGTCGAGGGCGATGGACACAAAAAAGTGGTTGCGGTCATGGGCGGTCACGGGACAAGTCGGGCCGACAAGTGGTTCCGCAAAGTCGCGCACCTGACCCGTCGGCTCACGATAGAGGGATACTTCATCGCAAGTGGGGGAGGACCGGGGATGATGGAAGCCGCTAACTTGGGCGCTTACCTTGCGGGGATTTCGGTGGAGGAGCTTGATGCGGTAATCGATGATTTGGCTGCTGCTCCGGTCTATACCAGTGATGGCTATGTCGACGCGGCGCAAAAAGTGATCGACCGCTATCCGACGGGGTACTCGAGTCTCGCGGTTCCGACTTGGTTCTACGGACACGAACCGACCAATCTCTTTTCCGGGCACGTTGCAAAATATTTTTCAAACAGCATCCGTGAGGACGGGCTCCTGGCGATCGCGCAACATGGCATCATTTTTTCGCCGGGGAGTGCAGGCACGACTCAGGAGATCTTTCAGGACGCGACTCAGAATCACTACGCGACCTTCGAGAACATCAGCCCGATGGTTTTTCTCAGCAAAGAACGCTACACGAAGGAAACGTCGATTTGGCCTACCCTCAATCACTTAGCCGAAGGGCGGGACTATCACCGCTATCTCTGTCTCAGCGATGAAGTGGAAGAGGTGGTTCAGTTTATCAAAGACCATCCGCCGGTGCCGAGCTCGGGCATGCCCGTCAAGTGACGGAAGTCCTGATCGGAGATGTCTGACCCGTCGGACGTGTCCGATCCGTCCGACTTCCCAATACGCGAAAACGCCCTGTTCACTGTATGAAAAGCTAGTTGCTGAGGATGTCGATCTTGCATGGGGCCAGTTCCTTGCGCTTGATCAACTTCAAGGTGAGAATGCCATCCCCGTGCTTCGCTTGGTGGTTCCCGGGGTCGAGATCCTCGTGGAGTGGCACTTGCAGCTTGTAGTCTCGATCCTCGTAGCTGTTTTGATAGCGCCGCTCGGCATTGAGCGAGAGATGACGATCTGCGACATTGACGGAGAGGGTATCCTTCGCGACTCCGGGTAGGAGAATTGTCAGTTCGAGTTTTTAGTGAGCGTCTTGTCCCTATGAAACGAAGCAGGCTAATCGTAGAAATTCCCGTAGATTTGATGATTCAGTCCCCGCAAGTGCTGTCTCTTCGGAAGGAGACGACACAAAATGACCCGGGGATATACAAGTTGTTACACCAAGGTGTCGCGCTCAATCCTGACAAGGGGCAAGAGAGTTGGTGAAATCCTTGCGTGATTTCCTATGGCAGGTCGAGGAAGTCTGAGAGGGCGGTAGTGCTCTCCAGCAGCGGCCAGTTTTCCGGAGTGCCGTAACCCCAGGAAACGATCGCGGGCACCATATTTCCGTTTTGCGCGGTGGCGAGATCGACGGTGGAGTCTCCAACGTAGGCAACCTCCTCTGGAGTGAGTCTCCAAGTAGCGATGATTCGGTGCGCGGTAGTAGGATCGGGCTTTTTTGGAAACTCGTCCTGATGGCCTTCGACAGGATCAAAAATCGAGGTGCCAAAGAGTTTGTGGATGATCGCCTGTGTGAAGGGGTGGGGTTTATTTGAAAGCACTCCGATGGGGAGTTTAGCTTCGCGGCATTGATCAAGAAGTTCGATTATGCCGGGATAGATTGTCGTGCCGGTTTTCCATTCCTCATCATAGTGAGTTTGGAAGCCTTTTAGGAGTTGGGGCCCCAGCTCATCTTTGCGATCTCCGAGGGCTTTTTCTGCGAGAACTTGCGCACCATTTCCGATGAATTCGGTGATTTCTTCATGGGTGAAGGTGCTGAGTCCGTGGTCTTGCAGAGCGAGGTTGAGAGCGCTGGCAATTCCCGGAAGGGAATCGACGAGGGTGCCATCGAGATCAAAAAGAATGCCGCGGATCATCAGGAGGAGGTGGTAGCTTCTTTATGATAAAACTGCACGGTAGAAAGTTTGACAGGATCACTCACTTTCGGCAGTAATCTGCGTGCATGATTGTTAAAACCTCATTCAAATCGCTGGCTCTTATTGCTGTCCTCGGCTTTGGCTTTATTGCCCCGGTCTCAGCAGATGAAGACGAAACCCCACTTTCCGAGCAAATGGACGAATTAAGTGGCTCCTTGAAGCGCCTTCGCCGTGCCGAAAGCGTTGATGAAAAAGTTGCTCTGATTCACAATGCTCAAGGTGCTGTGGTCAAGGGGCTTGCCTTTCTGCCTTCTGGATTTGAGAAAGTGAAGGATGCCAAGGAGTTGGCTAAAATGACCGCGGGTTACAAGAAGATGACGGGGCAACTCTTTGTGCTTCTTTGCGAACTCGAGGAAGCGGTGCTTGCGGAAGACGAGGAAAAGTACGACGAAGTCTACGACAAGCTTAAGGACACAAAGAAAGAAGGTCATAAGACCTACAAGGCGGAGGACGAATAATTTCACCCAAACGCCTTTATTTTTTGTGAATTACCCGACCGGAAGGTCGGGTTTTTTGTGGAGATGCCGGTCGGAGGCAGGAATCCGGCACCCCTGCAGGGTGCGTGAAGTTGAGTGTGACCTTCTCCCTGGGATTTTATCCGCCCGTTATCGTTTGAATGCCCTCCGGAGATTGGGAGAAGGGGATGGAGAGAGAAGGTGACAAAAAACACGCGTCCCCCAGGAACGCGGGCTATAGAAAAATGAGGAGTCTCTCTTTACTGCATAATGAGGAATGAGCCTCATTTGCGCTTCATCGATTACGAGTTCGTTGTGTTTAGCTTGGGATTGGGGGTTAGGGTTCAACAGAGACTGGAGTGCCAATGCTGGTCTTTAAAAAAACAATTGGAACCGCGGAAGAGTGGCTCCGAATACAGCCGTGCGAGGCCCAACGGGAGCTGACGTCTCCTTTGTGCATACCAATACCGTCGCGCGTCAGGCGCATCCAGTAGGACATAGGAGCACCACGGAATTCTCCGCCTTCAGGCACCTCGTCCTCACGGGAATCTGCATCGCTTTTGACTTTTTCGCCTGCGGCATCGTAGATGGTGCCATAGAGGTTCGAGCGCTTGTCCTTGAGCTTTTCAGTGATGAGAAACTGCCCGGGCGGAGTGTCATATTTGTTTCGGCGGCCAGAGGAGACTCGATAGTCCATCGCAACTTCTTGTTCGACCATGAGAAACCCGCGTTGATCGGAAATGTCGATCTTAACGTGAGTGTTTAGGGAGTTGGCAGTTGCCAAAAGCGATTCGTTTTTCCAGGTGCGGGTTGTTCCGGGGTAGTTCTTGGCCCTAAAGTGATCGTAGGTTCCCGGAGGATAGGGATTGACGAATATAGCCTTTTTAATCTTAGCGAGATCTATTGTCGGAGGGAGCGGCGGAAGGGGTGGCGGAGCGGAGCTACAGCTTGAGAGGAAGGCTCCGATGAGAAGGGATGAAACGAGTGCGGACTTGCGGTGACAGGACATGGAGCAGTTCTGGTTTGGGAAGCGGGATTATACTATTGGTTCAGATGAACACAAGAGTAAGCCTGTAAATAATTGGGTGTTGGAAAAATAGCATTTCAAGGTTGATTGGCGAAGAAATTGCTGTTTTTCTAGCAGATTTATAAGGCTAAAAATCCCTCGAAAAAACTGGGCCCCGGGGCTTTGGGTGTGTGGAAATGGTATTTTTGCTCTCACGCTGTTCCCCTGTGGTAAATGGGGCTTCATCTCCATCAGCATTCTCGACAACGGCTGATGGAATGCTCGGACGAAAGGTCGAGCCTGCAGCGATGCTGATGGAATCGGCCGGGCCTCGCGACTGGGTTTGGCGACCGGGTGGTCGCTTCTGGTGAAGAATCGGAGTAAATCCCGGCTCGAGGCCGTTCTCAGTGTCGATGGGTTGGACATTATCGATGGGAAAACGGGGAGCATGAAGAAACGTGGCTATCTCGTCTATCCGGGGAAGACGCTTGAACTGAAGGGATTTCGGACGAGCCACGAGGCGGTGGCTGCCTTCAAATTTTCATCTGTGGGGAATTCCTATGCAAATTTGCGTCATGGAGAGACGCGCAACGTGGGCGTTCTCTGGCTTGCTGTTTTTGCTGAGAAAGGAGTCGATCCATGTTTCCCCACTTGGCGTGAAGCGCAACGGAGAGATGGTGCCAGGGCCTTTGCGGAAGGGCCTCTTTACCGGGCGCGGAACACTTATACGGATTAAACGATTCTATGAAAACATTGATGGAACTACTAAACGTCGCCTTGACGACTGCTGCACTGGGAATGCTTTCGAGCTGTGGGTCCTTTTCAGATCGAGAATTTACGGGCCCTTGCCCACCCATCATTGACGCGAAGTGAGCAATGACTGACTAGATGCACCATCCGGTTCCTGGTGAGCTGGGTGGTTATTTTTTGGAGGAAATAGTCTGGAGGTAAGCGCGGATAGCTTCGAATTGTTTTGCTGAGTCACCGCCCAAGAGGTTGGGACGGAGGCCGCTACCGTCGTCGTTGGTGTATTTTGGCATCTTGGTATCGGAAATCATCCGGGTGGGATTTTGCATCCATTGATGGAAGTAGTCGGGGCGGAGACGTTGATGGGCGAGCCCGAAGTTGATGCCCTGAACTTCGAAGGCGGCGAGAGCGGGAGTCTCGCCGATGGCGTGGCAGGTAACGCAGGCGTAGCCGGTTATGGCCACGAGGTTCTTTCCTATTTCGACCTGGTCGGCAGGTGGTGTTTCGGCCGAAGGCTTGGAGGGAGCTAGTCCGTGTTGTGCTGCCAGTCCGTGGGCGAGGTCTTTGGCGTGGAGGGGGAAGGAAGGCATGCGCATGTCAAGCCAGGGGCGGGCGCGCGGGACGGTTTGGCCGAGGAGCATTTTCTCGAGATAAGGCGTCTGGAGCATGGCGCCCATGTGGGTGAGGGGGGGGCGTGATTGCTCGAGCTTCTCGGCATATCCTTCGATGTGCGCGACGAGAGATTTCGTTTCGCCGTGGTTTTCGGTTAGGAGCGAGGGGAGGCCGTCATTCGCGTGGCAAGAGTCACAGCGGAGGGCATCGGTTTGACGCGTGGCGTAGGCCGTGGCGGTGTCGAAGGAGAGTTTTTCGTTGAGCGTGGGAGCCTCGGAAATGAGGGCAGCTTTTTCCTCTTTGGTAAGCATGACGCGAGGAGCGCTTCCGCGTTTTTCATCCGGTCCGAGGCAGCCTTTGTCCGACCAGTTTTTCAGATTAGCAAGTTTGGGAGCAGTCGTTGTTGCAGCGGGGAGTCCTTGATGACACGAGGCACAGTTGAGAGAGGCGGCGAGAGCTTTACCACGTATGACGTCGCCGGGTGCGAATTCGGAGGGATCAGGGGTGTGGTTGCCGGTGGATTTTTCCGTCAAGAACGAGGCGAGTGAGGATGCTTCGTCATCGCTGAGACGGAAGTTGGGCATTTTGATGGCCTCGTGGTGGGCATTGGGCTTCTTAAGAAACTTGACGAGGGAGTCGCCACGGAATTTGGTGGCGACGTTGTTAAGAGGAATGCGTCCTTGGTCGTAGTCGGGTTCATTGCTGTCTGGATTACTGTGGCAAGCGATGCAGCCGAGATTATGGAAGTGGACGCCGCCGGTTTGAGTGAGCGCTTTGTCTGGAGCCGGGCCAGGCTCAGTGAATTTTAGCGAAGCGAGATAGGCACCGAGATCGGCCGCGGCTTGCGCGCCCTCGGGTTTGGTGTGATCGACCATGGCGGGCATGGTGGTGGTGGGCTTGAGTTTGTCAGGCTGGGAGATCCAGCGGGTGAGCCAAGCCTCGCTGACGCGGTCGCCGATATTCGTGAGGTCAGGAGCGGTGTGAGCAAGCTCAGGCATGGCGTGAGAGCCGAGATCACCGGGGGAGTGGCACTTGGTGCAATTGTGAGACGCGACGAGGTGGCTAGGGTCGATGGGTCGGTCGGTCTTGGTGAAAGCGGTGGAAGGGATAGGCTCAAGAGGGAAGGATTTGCTTCCTTCCCACATGAGGCGGAAGGATCCGGAGCCCTCGGGAAGGGACGAGTAGATAACTTCGAGTTTATGTTCTCCGGGGTTAAGGCGGAGACGCTCGGATTTCCCGGAGGTGAGATCGCCTTTTAGGTTGAGGATTTCTTCGTCAGCGATCTTTAAAATGGCATCCCCTTTCCCTTCGAAGGCGAAGTAGAGTCGGGCGCGTTTTTCGATGACAAGAGTTCCTGTCCAAGTAGCGGTGAAGGCTCCAGGTTTGAGACCTTGAGCGGGAGGGTTTTGGGCTTCGACGTGGAGGGCTGGAAAGCGGGCTGGAGCGGTGGTGGATTTACCGCCTTGTTTGAAAGTTGCGGTGAGGGCAGCGCTAGCGAAAGCGGAGAAGGAGAGAAGGAGGGAGAGGGAGAGAAGGAGTGATCGCATGGCGAAAAGGTGGCCGTCGGTTGTAGAGGATGGCAGGTGATAAAACAGCCCTTTCAGTGCTTAGGATTCCTTGCCGAAAGTTATCATAGGGAGACACTTCACTTTGGCTTGGCCTAAAGTTTGCCCCTTTGGGGCGCTGAGAGTGACTTTGTGAGAGATTGTGAGGCAAAAGAGAACCAGTGCAGGACGTAAGTGGACCGCTTTTAACACAGTGAGAGCGACGATTTTGGAGGATATTGGTCCTTTGGAGTGCTAGTAGGTTGAGGTAAAGATTGAAATTTTGACCGGGTTTCGTGGAGTGAAAGAAAAAAGTGGCACTGGTGGCGTGCCGCTGGGGATTACGGGGCGAGACGCTTCGGCTCATTCACCTGAACCTTGTGGATCGTGCTGTAGATCGTACCGATGAGTTCGTCACCATCGACTGACTCAAGGTCGTAGTCGATTTTAAGTTGTTGAGTGGGCTTGTGGCCCTCGATAGCGATGTGGACGGTTTTGCCGTCTTCCGAAAGCTTAATGCCAAGGACTTTGACTTTATCATGCACGCGGACCTTTTGGGATTCCTTCACAGCAGCTCTTTTTTCAGCAGCGGCGTCGGGTTTGTCGACGGAGAAGTGGCCCGAGCCATACTGCTTACTGCGGACATATTTCCAGCGCTCCAAGGTGAAGGAGGAGGGGTCGTTGGCCAGTTCGTCATCGAGTTCGACGGCGAAGGTGAGTTTCACGCCCTTGGGCGTTACTTCCATCGCGTTCGGGATCGGGTAAGCTGCTTTCTCATTGCGACGCACTCGCTGGAAGGAGCCCTCGTTTGCGGCATTGGTTTGCCATCCGCGGAAGCCGCAGACATACATGGAGCCGTCCGGGTGGAAGGCGGCACGTTGAGCGGAGGAACCTAGTTTGATTGGAAGTTTGGTCACACCGCCCTGGTATCTTCCTTCGCCGATCTTCTGGCGGAGGACGTGGTAGATGCTGGATTGTCCGTACGAAAGGTGAAGCAACTCTCCGGCTGGGATGCCGAGCTTTGATTCTTTGGTGGTCCAAATCTGGCCTCCGCCTGAGTTATCGACGTTCATGGGAAGGTAGCAGAGAGGCTCGGTGAAAGGAGCATCGTTATCGTGGCGAGCGTTCTCAACACCGAAGAAGGCTTTTGCGCTGGAGGTGGGCTCGAAGTAGTTGATCTTGCAGCAGGGCTGCCACGTTCCTTCGTTTTCGCCTGAGGTGATTTCACCATTAGGACCAACGCCGATTCCGCCGGGAGCACGGAGGCCAGTGGCAAGAACTTCAAGAGTGGATCCATCGGCAGAGACGCGGATGAAGGAGCCGTGGTGAGGAAGGATCTTGTCAAAGCCACGACCGCCACCGAGGACGGGAGATCCTTTGGCGAAGTAGAAGTTTCCTTTAGCGTCGGTTTCGAGGCCGAACTGGTATTCGTGGAAGTTGTTCGTAATGAGAATGTCGCTATTGAAAATACGGAACTCATCGGCTTCGAGGTCACCGTTGAGATCACGAACCTGCCAGATGGCGTCGCGGCCTGCGATGTGGGCAACGTCGTTCACAATACGAAGACCGAGGGGCTCGAAGAATCCCGTGGCCCAGCGTTTCCAAGTTAATTGCTTGAACTCCTTTAATCCCGAGATGTGCCAGATGTCTCCATCCCAAGTGGAAAGAAGGGCGCTGTCTCCATCGGAGAAGAAGTCGAAGTCACTCATGCGCACTTTGCTGAGATACGGGGAATCTTTGAGTCCGGGTGGAAGCGGGATGGTGTCGACTAACCAAGCGGACTTGGAGTTGTCGATCTTAGCATCAACGGTGAATGTCTCCGGAGAGATTCCGTAGCTCGGCTTCATGTAGGGAGCGAAAGGGACAGGAGGAGTCACTTCGCCTTCCTTCGTATGGGAGAAGAGGAGTGAGATAGTGCGCTTCACCGGGGAAGGAGCTATATGGAGTGTGTGGAGGCCGTCCTTGACCTTGATCGTGGCGCCATTTCCGGCGACTTTAAGAGTGAAGTCAGGATAGCTTGAGCTATCGAGCAAGCGGCACACGAGCAACTTGTTATTTGGATCGACCTCGAGGAGGCGGGCCATGCCATGGCGGCTGTCTGCGACGTAGTCGAGAATCTTGGTGCCATTGACGGTGTAGTCTAGGACGACGCTGTTTCCGATGCGGAGGTAGCCGTTGAACTTCGCGTTGGGCAGATTGCCGTGACCTTTGACTGGACGCTTGTCTTCGAAGGATCCGCTCTCGTCAGCCCATGCAGGACCGGAGGGTGCGGTGAAGAGGTAATTCTTCTCGTTAAGAATCTTGTTGACCTTCCCGTGGCCTCCACCCCAAGGAGTGTTGTGGAGGAAAGTTCCTTCGCTGGTGGCAGTGACCATCGAAAGGGTTTCCAGATTGAAAAGAGCCTGGCGAGTGGGGATGGCGGAGTAGGAGAGGGCGATGCCTTTGATGGCGGATTCGGCGCGATACTTACCTTTGTGCCAATCAGAGAAGCTCTGGAAAAAGGCGGGTCCGTGGTCGGCAGTGCGATACCAATCGAGTTTTGCTTTTTTCCTACCATCTTTAGCGGTGGGCTTCATGGGGTTGGTGATGGGGGCCGCCTTGGCCCAATATTGCACGAGCTCGGAGCGAGGAACTCCAAGACGCCCAAGGGATTCCATGAGCGATCCTCCTTTTCCAAAGGAATCGACGGTGATGTTGCGGAACTGGACGGGTGAACCGTCGTCGTGATTCTGAATGCCGATGTAGCCACTCACGTCGCCACGACCTTTTTCGGTGACGAATATATTGATAAGTTTGCCATTGAGGATGATGGCGATTTTTTCGTTGGCGCCGATGATCTGATAGTCATTCCACTCGCCGATTTTCACGGGGTTCGCGATGGGGCCTTGGATTTCATAGACGGAGCCGGTTTGGTTTTTAGCGACTTCGTTGCCTGCAATTTGGATTTCGTATCCTTGCTTGACCGCGACCCAAGGGTCGTTTTTGGGATCAGGGAAGCGGATGAAAACGCCTGAATTATGCTTTGGATCGTCGAGCTTGAACTGGAGCTTGAGAGAAAAGTTTTGCAGTTCGGTTTCGTGCCACCAGAGGCCCATGCCCCCTTTTGCGGTAGCGACCCCATCGGCGATTTCGAAAGATCCGGGTCCAGCCATTTTCCAGCCATCGGGTTTTCCATCGAAAAGAGTTGTTTCTGCTTGGCTCAGAGGAGCGCAGGCCATTAGGAAGGACAAGACCAGTTTTTTCATATGATGTGAGAGAAGAGAACCCTAAATACGGCTCTCGTCAACTGAGTCTTTAGAAAATTCTCATTATTTTGGAATAGCTGATCTGACGATTCGAGTCGATAAACATGGCGTGTGGGAGTGGACTCTTGAAATGACGGTGACTTGGGGGGTGTGGATCGTCACGGGGTGCTTGGTTTTACTTGGGCTGATAGGAACCATCGTTCCCTTTCTGCCGGGGCATTTGTTAATTTTTGTAGCGGCTTTTGTACCGTTTTTTGGGTTGGAGGACCGGGGGAATGTGGAATTGTGGGGCATTATCGCGCTGGGAATCGGGCTGATCGGGGCTCAGGTGCTGGAATATTTAAGCGGCGCGATGGGGGCTCGTTGGTTTGGTGGGACTAAATGGGGGGCCTTTGGAGCCTTCGTAGGCGGGATCGTGGGGCTCTTTTTTATGCCCTTTGGTTTGTTGTTGGGGCCCTTGATTGGGGCGGCGGGCTGTGAATGGATTTTGGCGGAGAAGACAATGAAGCCCGCAACGGTGTCGGGGGTAGGCTCGGTGATCGGGACGTTGGCTGGGCAGGTAATGAAGATGGTGGTGGCGTTTTTGATGGTGTTGGTTTTTGCGGTGGATTTGTTTTGGTGGTAGGTTCGTCCTTCCTTGGAGGTTTTAGCTGGCGCAGAGTGACTGGGCGACTTAGGCTGCGCGTCCGCTCCCCGGGCAGTCGCGGGTTTTCTTTTTCGGAAGAGGGCTCGAGGAAAGTCCGGACACTACAGAGCAGTGTGCCTTATGAAAATGAGGGACGGTGATTCGGAAGGATCGCCGGACAGATAGTGCCGCAGAAAACAAACCGCCTTCTTCGGGAGGTAAGGGTGAAAAGGTGAGGTAAGAGCTCACCGCGCCGAGGGTGACCGAGGCGGCAGGGTAAACCTCTCACAGTGCAAGACAGAACAGGGGAAGAGCTGCTCGCTCGTTAAATCCCCGGGTAATAGTCGCAAAGATAAATGACTGCCAAGGCTGGTAATTGGACCAGCTGAACAGAATCCGGCTTACAGGGGAGCGGCCTCTTTGAGGCGTTCGATGTTGAACGTTTGATGTTCGAGCAACGCGACTATTTGGTGAGGGCATCGTCCATGTTGAGCCGCGTGGAGGCGACGATGGTGAACGCGGCTCCATCGGGGGCTCCGGCGAGGCCGAGGCAGTCCTTGGGATTTTAGGTTAAATTCTGGGCAGTAAAATCGAAGAGGGTTGTGATAATTCCTAGCTGCTTTCGGGTGGGCTTGAGCGAGGTGGCCATGCGGAAGCTCGCGATGAGCATAGAGGGGATGTCGCCTTCGGTAATCCTCTGTCCGATGAGTTCCACTTCTTTGTCGGAGAGGTGGGGCCGTGATCGGGTTGGGGCATGAGATCGTCGGGGTCATCGCTGGTGATCCGGCGGATCATCTCCGAAGCCCCGGGATCAACGGGAATAACGACGAATCCCCCTGATTTCTCCTTGGCCTTGTCCATGAGATCACCACCGAGATCACCGATATTTGGTGTTTCACCTTTCATGCGGGAATCCGCAATTCTTTCCATGTGGTCGAGAAGATTTTCCTTAATGAAAACGAAAACAGCTTAAAAAACGGAGTCGATTTGGTCTTCCTCGATGCCAAATTCTGCGAATTTTTGTCTTAGCTTTTCCCCATCATGATTGATGGGGGGAGAAGTACCGGGAACAGGGGTCGAACCTGCACGCCCAAGGGCACGTGATCCTAAATCACGCGTGTCTACCAATTCCACCATCCCGGCGACATACGGGAAGATAAGACTTTCCGGACAGGATGCAATGGGAAAGGGAGCTGGTGGAGTGCTTTTTAGAATGATCCGTTATACCACTCCGCATTACAAAAGAGACGAAAGATGTTTTTAAATAGTTAGGAAATAGCGCGGCGCGTTAGAATCAGGAGCCGGGCACTTTCTCGAAATGGCAGCGTTGATTCCCAGTTGTAGTGCAGCCAAGGGCATTTTATCCACACCACACCTCGGCCCCGTCTTGCCTTGCCTAGGAATCGCTCGCTGCGAACTCGGCGGTGGGGCAGAGGAACTATCTTGAGCCAGCGAAGGAAGCGGCAGAGTAGGGTGCATTATTAACTGGGGAGAGGAGAAGGCGCGCCATGCGTATTGGAAACAGGAGAAGTAAAGGCGCGAGCGATTAAGGAAAAGCGGATGGGGTGTTTCTAAATCCCGTTTTTCCCGGAACGAAGCTGGAAAAGGGGAGCATCGGGGAGGCCGTTTTCATAGCGATATCAAAGGCTTGTTCCTTTGTTTCTAGGCAATGGAATCTAGGCCGCCGGGCTACGCCTTCGCTTTGACCCGGGCTACGTTAGATCGCCCCGGTTGGGGCTGAGATTTGTTCGAACGCTGAATGCCAGAACCCCACTCCAGCAAGCTGAAGTGGGGTTCTGGCGGAGGAAGTGGGATTCGAACCCACGGATACTTGCGCATCACTCGATTTCGAATCGAGCGCCTTAAACCAGGCTCAGCCATCCCTCCGGGAATCGGGAAGCTAGCAAAGGATTCTGCATGGTCAAGAAATGCGGGTAAGAAAAAACCCGGGGTGCTTGGAGCATCCCAGGTTTGAAAGTAATCGTTTGGCGATTTATTAGCCTGCGTTGCGCACCTTCTTGATGATGCTGGCGACGGTGGTGGAAGCTTTAGCGCCAAATCCGAGCCATTTGTCAGCTTTTTCGAGGTCGAGCTGGTAATTTTCACCTTCGATCATGGGATCGTAGGTTCCAATTTGCTCGATGTAGCGGCCGTCGCGGCGCTTGCGGCTATCGACGGCAACGATTTTATAATAAGGGCGGTCGGTAGAACCTTTGCGAGTGAGACGGAGAGAAACCATAAGTGATGGGCTGTGGAGCGCGGAAGCTGTGTGATATTCGCGGTTTTGCCAAGATTTTTCTCACGTTTTCTTGATGAAGGTTAAAATTGTGAAAGATGGAGAGGAATCTAAGCGATCTCAAAAATAAGGAAGCGAAGGGCTTTGACCCTTGTTGTTTCGCTTTGTTTAATAGGCCCAGTTATGAAATGTCCACGTTGTGTCCAGCGCATGCACAATGCCGCGACGTCGTGTCCGCACTGCGGATTTACGATGGCGGACGTTGACGCACTTTTTGGAAACGAGGATGTCGTTATTAAAAAGTTGGATGATTCGGCGGGGGTGCTTCGGATGAGGGAGCGCGAAGCGCTGCGGGAATTGATGGAGCGCTTCGAAAGTCGTTTTCCCCAGTTGTTTCTCTCCATCTACGTGGCGGCGTTTGAAGAAATGCCTAGTCTGCGGCAATTCGGTTTTTGGTTGCTCAATCGAGCAGACTACAGCGATGGTGATGTCACGAGACCGAACGAAAACGGAATCCTCCTTGTAGTGGATGTGAACGGGAAGGCTGCTACGATCACTTATGGATACTCGTTGATGCCCTATCTCGATGAGGACAGCACCTTTGATGCTCTCTCGGCGGCGCATCCGTATTTTCTGCAAAGAGAGTATCTGAAAGCCTTTAAAATCGTGATTTCACGGGTTGAGGGAACGCTTAGGAAAGGTTGGCGGATGGCGAAAAAGGATCCCGAATCACTTTTTGCGGCGAGCGGGCAGCGGGTGCGGTCGGTAGATTCGATTCTTCGGCGCATTCGTGAGGGAGATCAAAATTCGACTCAGGGACCGGAAGTGGAGGAGGAGAAATCAAAACGATGAGGTTTCTTAAAGGTGTCATTCTTACGCTATTTGTTTGTTTCTCCCTGAATGCGGAAGAGGAGCAATTAGTGATGCCGCAGTGGTCGGATGAGGAGATGGAGAAGCTTGAAGGAGGAGCGCTTGTTCCGGGTTCATCGCTTATGGGGAGTCTCGCGTTGGAGCGCTTGTTTGAAGGGAACCGAGAGCCGATTGAGTTTGAGAAGGAGCTGATGAATATCCCGAGCGAGCCACATCCTGAGGACGAGTTGCCGACGACGATCGACGAAAGCTATTTTCAAGTCTATTTTCGTCAGCCACCCGGAAGCTATCTCATTGATCCTCAAAACATCCTGACGCCTCAGGAGAAGCGAGAACGGGAAGGGTTCTTGACCTACCACGCGCGGGATTCGTCGATTGATATTTATCTGTATCTCTTCGACGCCAAGCAGGAACTCCCTGAGGGAGAAACTGCCGAGCGAGTGATGAGCGAGCATTATGGAGAGAGTGGGCACTCCTTGGTCGTCTTTTATTTCCTGGGGATTCCGGAGAGAACTCAGATCGTGATGTCTCCCATGATTACGGAAACCATCGGGTTAGAGATGCGTAAAAATGCCTTGATTCGCTCGGTGGAAGAGGCGCTGGATCGATCTGAAGCGGTGGCGCAGATCGAGAGTTTTTCGGTGCAGCTCTCGATTCGCCTCTATTGGATGGAGAAGGAATTGGGCCATGTTGAGGTGCGGGAGGCTTCCGTCTTGCATCCGCTGGGGGTTGAGGCACCAGAGGAAGCGGAAGATGAAGCGGTGAGCTGGAACTCGTTGAGCAATTCGCCACGGGTTCGTCTGATTGGGGGCGGAATCGGAATCTTGATCGTCACGGTAGCATCAGCGCTTTTTGGGAAATGGTTAGCGGATCGAAAACGAACCTATGTCTTCCCTGAGTCGGAAGGAAATCTTCTTCTCGAGGCACCCCATGCGGCAGGGGTAGGGGCCGTAATCGCCTATACCAGCGCGTCTTCTCCGCCATCGGTTCAGCGGGATGAGGGTTCGGATTATCTTCAGCGGATGTAGCGTTCGCACATTTAAACTTGTCAATATTTGATCTCAGCCCTCGCTGTTTCTCATTCGACTATCATCTTTTGAGATCGGGCTGGCTGTTCATCTTATATGGGTGAGGGGGTCTTCGTGTTGAGCGGCGGTCGGGCTTCTGATATTTTCTAAATCACATCGGTTGGTTTTGTCCATTGCCACGAGGGTCTTGATCACTTATTCTCAAGTGAAATGATTTGTCGTCCTCATTGCATCCTGCTCCTTGCTCTGAGTATGCTCTCTTCTCTTCTTGCCCGGCCTTATTTTAATAACCTGGAAGCGCCCGAATCTCTCGAGGATTTGAAAAAGATCCAAGAAACTTTGCAAGTGAGCCTTCCGAAGACACGGGCTGCCACTGTTTGTCTGGAAATTGGCGAAGGCTCGGGAAGCGGAGTCATCATTTCCGAAGATGGATTAGTGCTTACGGCAGCTCATGTGAGCGGCGGAGTTGATAAGGAAATCACGGTGGTGTTGGAAGATGGCCGAAAGCTGAAGGGCCGGTCGCTGGGCCTTAACTCGGAGACTGATGCGGCGATGTTGCAGATTACTGATCCCGGACCCTTCCCTTTTGTGGAGGTTGATATGGATGATTCATTTAAGTTGGGCGACTGGGTCTTTGCTCTCGGTCACTCCGGGGGATTTGACAAAGAACGCGGCGTCAATGTGCGCATCGGCCGGATGGTAAGGCAGGCTGACTCAACGGTGCAGTCTGATTGCATGCTGATCGGTGGAGACTCCGGAGGGCCTCTTTTTGATATTGAGGGAAAGCTGATCGCGATTCACAGCCGAGTGGGAGCTTCCAAGGAAGAAAGCATGCACGTGCCCATTCGCGAGTTTCAGCGGAGCTGGGAGGAAATGTCGAAGGGTGAGTTTCTCGGCGAGGGTGGTTTTGCGAAAAAGCCTGAACCTGGATCCGGGTTTCTTGGGGTGATGGTGGAAGAAAATGAAAAAGGGGAAATCGAAGTGAAGGAACTCTTTTCCAAGAGCGTGGCAGAAAAGGCTGGGATTAAGGTAGGCGCGATTCTTTTGGAGATCGACGGCAAGGCCCTAGCCAATAAGGACAGTTTTTACGAAGCCCTTAGTACAAAAGGAGTTGAAGAATTCGTATTAATAAGGTGGTCTTTTCAAGAAGAAGTTTTTGAAAAGAAAATCGAACTCGTTGAACGCCCATGAGAGTCACCATTTTTTTCCTGTCCGCCCTTTTGGGATTGCCAATTTTTGCGAGTTCACTTCCTTCCGAGCAGCGGAAAAACAACAAACTTGTTCAGGCTGCGCTTAGTCCTGTGCAGTTGTCGCTGCAGAGCGGAAGTGCGGTTTTCTATAATGACTCGGACCGGAAGCCCTTTCTTTATGGAACGGTGGTCAGCCCGGATGGCTACATTCTAACGAAAGCGAGTGAGCTGGAGCTTGTGGAGGAGTTTCATGTCCGCATTGATGAGGAGCGGTATCGCGAGCTCAAAGTTGTCGCGATTGATACTGTCTGGGACCTTGCTCTTGTTAAGGCGGAAGCCACTGAGCTCACTCCGGTTGTTTGGGCTCCGTCCAGTGATTTGGCCCACGGGACTTGGGTGGTATCAAATGGTGCGACGGAAAGAAGGTATCGTCGCCCGCGTCCTGGAATCATCAGTGCGAACAAGCGCGCGATTTCCGGAGGAACCCAGATGGTGCTGGGGGTGGGGTTGAAGGATACCGACGAGGGGATCGTCATTACGTCGATCACCGAAGGATCGGGAGCGGAGAAAGCGAAGCTTCAGAAAGGGGACTTGATTATCAAAGTCGACGATCAAGATTCCAAGAAAAGGGAAGATTTTGTCGAACTCATCAAAGAGAAGACAGCAGAGGATTCCATCGAGCTTGTCGTTAAGCGTGATGAGGAGACGCTTACTCTCGATGTCGAACTCACCTCTCGCTATAAACTCTACGGGGGCTCGAAAAGCAGGAACGATCAGATGAGTGGAGGCGATAATCACATTTCTCGTCGTCGCACTGGATTTCCGATGGTGATCCAGCATGAAACCCAGCTGACCCGTCGCAGTGTGGGAGGGCCTCTTTTGACTTTTGACGGCGAATGCGTCGGTCTCAATATCGCCGCCGTAAATCGTGTTGAGGTGTATGCTATTCCGGTAGAGAACCTTCTGGAGGTTCTTTCCGAGATGATGGAAGAGGCCGAGGCTAATGGGAAGAACTAGCGCTGTTCTTCCCGGTGCTTTTTAAAGCGAGCCAGTGTGAGTAGTCGTTCATGGGAGTGATCGACAATTGGTATGACGTAACCTGGAGCTATCGGTTGGCCGTTCTCCGGGGGGGCAAGGAGGGCCTTCTCGGGAACATCTGCGAGTTCAGGGACCCATTTACGAATGTATAACCCTTTGGCATCGTGGCTTTTAGTCTGCGACCAGGGGTTTTGGATACGGAAATACGGTGCTGCGTCCGCTCCGGTGCCGGCGCTCCATTGCCAGCCGCCATTGTTCGCAGCGATTTCCCCATCGACCAAATGCTGCATGAAGAACTGCTCGCCGAGGCGCCAATCGATGTGGAGATCCTTTGTGAGAAACATGGCGACAACCATGCGGACGCGGTTGTGCATAAAGCCGGTGGCGAGAAGTTCCCGAATTCCGGCATCGATGATGGGGAAGCCGGTTTGTCCTTTCTTCCAGGCTTCAAATTTCTCATCCGGTTCGTCCCAAGGAAGGCCACGCCAGTCCTTATTAAATTCAAGCTCCAGAACTTCTGGGAAATGGTGCAAGATGGTAAAGTAAAATTCCCGCCAAGCCAGTTCCTTCAAATATTGCTGGGAGCGACATTCCTTGGCCCGGTGGAAGAGCTCGCGGACTGAGATCGTGCCCCAGCGGAGGTCTTGTGAAAGCCGACTGGTTCCAGGCGCTGAGGGGACGTCGCGATATTTCTCGTAGGTCTCGATGCGCTCGCTGACCGCGGCCTTCATGCGGGCGCGGGCCGCTTTTTCTCCACCGGGTAGGGTTTCCATGCCATCTAACTTGAGATTCCAGGTGTCCAAGCTGGGTAGCTTTTCGGATGCCAGTCCTGCAGGGGTGGCAATTGATCGTGGTTTGCCCTTTGGCTTCGCCTTTTCTAAAGCGAGCCAAGGTTTTGAATATGGGGTATAAACGCGATAGGGGGAGCCGTCGCCCTTCAGGACTTCATCGGGACCGTGGAGTGCAGCATCTTTGAAAGAATGAAAAGCGATCCCAAGTTCGTCGCACAGTCGGCTCAGCGCTTGTTCTGTTTCTTTTCCGAAGGGGTCGACGTCCTGGTTAAGGAAAATGGCGTCAGCGTTGCTTTCCTTAGCGAGCTTTCCAAGCTCTTCCAAGGCATCTCCTTGTCGAAGGATAAGAGAACCGCCAAGATGCTTAATATTTTTAGCGAGAGACTCGAGGCATTCACAGAGGAACTGCTGTCGCTTGGGCCCGGTCCATAAATGCTCTTTGGTCCAGTTGCTAAGAAGGTAGAAGGGGATGACTTGGTCCGACTCTTGCAGAGATGCCTCCAGCGCCGTGTTATCGGTGAGGCGGAGATCACGTCGAAACCAATGAATGGCTCGGGAATAGTTTTTGGACATCTAGAACGATTAATAGTCCTCGAGGAGCTTTTGTCCCTTTAAAATCGTAGCTTTACTCAATTTACCATTTACCCGACAGGAATTATCTACAAGTTTTATTAAAGCGTCTTTAACTTGTTCTGCCTCCTTGAGCGACTTCCTTGGCCCTCCATAGACCTTATCAGAATAGTATTTGGTAAAGGTGGTTCCGTCTCTGCTCAAGCAGAGACGCCAGCCTTCAAAGGCAGCAGTTTCATAGGTGAAACGGGTGAGGTTCTTGCGCGACTTCATGTGGATCTAACGAATAACATGTTATCCCTATGCTAGATTATTGAGATTTCATCTAATTTTGTCGTGAAATCTCAAATTTCTTCCGAAGTTCTAGGGAGAAAAGCATTGCACTGCCGGTCTAAAGCTGGTTCTTTCCCGCCCCGCGAGAAATTGCAACCCGCCGTTGGTCCTCTGAG
>Ga0209711_10001373_pt1 | contig 23785 bp, 24 predicted proteins | sample ArcticOcean_MG_C_7_FD_187441 | JGI IMG/M metagenome (GOLD analysis project Ga0209711, IMG submission 187441) | Marine microbial communities from western Arctic Ocean - ArcticOcean_MG_CB11_88 (SPAdes) (version 2) | ecosystem: Environmental > Aquatic > Marine > Oceanic | place: Arctic Ocean...
TTGCAGCGTCGCTCAACCAGTCGCCCCATACATCTTTATATGTAGTCAAAAAGTAAACGGCCGCTTCGTCGTAGGATGCATTATTGTCTAATCGCCAAGCTAATACGTCGCCCATTTGAGCGTTTGTGAAAGTAACGTTCTTCATCAATGCAGCAACCTCAGGTTCGCGGTCCATAAAAGCGCCTGAAGCAGCAGTTACAACTTTAGCTGCTGGATATGCCGAGAAACCAGGATTTGAACAATCTACGTCACCGTTACAGGCATGCGCATCTGCATTATAAGCAGGAACTTCCACACGTACCATTGGGTACTTGCCCAAAACAGCAGTTGGTGCCCAGTAGTATCCAAACCATGGCGCTTTGTCTGCATAGGCAGCTGCAATGGAGGTTTGTAAAGTTTCTCCAGAACCGTGTTGGAAACGCTCAAGGCCGCCGGCTTCAGCGCCTGCAGCTTTCAAATTATTGTTATTAATAATGTCACAAGCCCAACCTGATGGACAATCGTGGAATTTACCACCGACAGCAGCTGGGTTCGCCATGATGCCGTCCCATGTAGTTAGTTCGGGGTTAGATTCTGCTAAGTAAGCTGGGATCCACCAAGCTTCAACTCCACCGTCTGAAAGAACATTGGTTAACTCAACTAGTTTGCCTTCTGCTAAAAGTGGCTCATAAGATGGTGTGGAGTTTGCCCAAACTTCAGTTAGAAGATCTGGTTTGCCAGTTTCAGCCAATGATGTAAGTGCAGGCACTGTTGAAGATGGTACAATCTGCACGTCACATCCGTAACCTTGTGTCATTAAAAAGTTTGCAACTGCAGTTACAACGGCTGATGAAGCCCAATCCATTTCAGTAATAGATACTTCGCCACAATCAGCTGATGCAGATGTCGCACCAAATGAAAGTGCCACAACGGCGCTTGCCGCTAACATTTTGATTTTCATAATAGTCTCCCTGTTTAATCTTTTGCCAAATTTGTGGCTTTTATTGCTCATGTCTCTCGGTTCAGTTTGCATTATTGCGATGCAAAAAAGCAGAACTCCGACACCTTGAGAAGAACATACATAGAGGAACATAACCAAACGATTCATGCAAGTGTCAAAAGGTTTAAAAGTTGTCTCTGGTATTATAAGCAAAATGATTGTTGGTGATTGGTGATTATATTGAAACATTTAGTTAACAACAGTTAAGGTTATAGATCAAACTGTTCATATGGAGCGATTAAATGGTGCCCGGGGGCGGATTTGAACCACCGACACGAGGATTTTCAGTCCACTGCTCTACCCCTGAGCTACCCGGGCATGGGTTCTAATGATCAAATCGTCATTATGGGTTGAGGCGTTTTAGGATTATGTATCCAATGGTGCAAGAGGAATTTTCATACTAATGCAAATTACTTTCATTAGATGAGAAATCTGTGGGAATACTATCTTCATCATCTGTCTCAACGGCAGGAATTGTGTATGCCTCTGTGAGCCATTTTCCTAAATCTAAATCTGCACAACGTTTTGAACAAAATGGTCGGTATTTTTTATCTTGGACTTTATTACACATTGGGCAGGGCATAAATTCTCTTCCTTAAATAATTGGCATAGCTGATGCTTTTTTTATTTTTAACTTGTGTAATTAACATAAACAACTAGGAAAATTGTATGATTAACTACTTCTCAGAAATTGTTCAGCTAACAGAAATTCAATTTATATATTGTATTTCAGCAATTTTTTTAGCTGGAATTGTTAGAGGATTTTCAGGCTTTGCTTTATCGGCAATTGTTGTTGCAAGCATGGCTGGAATATTACCAACAGTAGAACTTATACCAATGGTACTAGTTCTAGAAGCCATTGCTGGAATAGCTATGCTACGTGGTGGTATTCGTGACGCTAATATGCCTGTTGTATGGTCGCTAACTTTTGGATCAATTATTGGACTTCCAATTGGTTTATTGGTGACTGTCACACTCCCAGTAGAAGCGTCTAGAATTACTGCACTTTTTTTAATTCTATTTCTATCATCAATACAGTTATTCAAATTTGCTCCAAATATTTTGGGTACACGTATGGCTTTATATAGTGCGGGAATTGTTGCAGGTATTGCATCTGGTATAGCTGCTGTAGGAGGAATGGTTGTAGCTTTATATTTATTAGCAAGCGAAAGAGACCCACGGTCAATGCGAGGTGGAATTGTGATGTATTTATTTATTGGAATATTTACTTCAATTTTTTGGCATCTATTTTATGGAATAATGGATATGCGTGCAGTAATGAGAGGGTTGGTATTTATCCCTATATTACTAGTTGGAATATTTATTGGGTTTAAATTATTTTCACCTAAATTACAAAATTTCTATAAACAGTTTTGTTTAATTTTACTTATTTTTATCAGTATGGCTAGTTTGCTGAGGAATTTTATTTAATCTTGAAGCAATTCTGTTAATGGAATTCTTTCCCGTTTTCGCTGTAATTCAAAATTCCCCAAAGTAGTCCATCCAACCACAATAGTATCAATGTTTCCTTTTCTAAAAGATGCATTTAATGCGGTTTCTATTATTTTACGATCTTTCTTTGGGGATGGTGCGAAATCAATTATTATTTGTCCCCCAAGGCCACGTAAAGACAGTTGTTTTGGTAATTCTCTAGCTACAGCTAAATTTGCTTTTAACCCTGCACTTAGAGAAAAATCATTGCCAGTATTAACATCAACGGCGACAAATGCAGATGTAGGTTCAATTATCATGGATGCACCATTTGGAAGCATTGATTTGGTTTGCTTGAGTTTTTCAATATGATCCCAAATACCCATATTCTCAAAACTATTAGATTCTTTTACAACTTCATCAGGATCGGGATTTACCCAGTCTCTCCAAGCCCGCGTTTCAGCTATTGGTGCAGGCATTATAAGGCCAGGTTCTCCAGTTGTTTGAGACATAATACTATCAGCTAAATTAAGCATTGTTTTAATGTCATTCGATATGGCATTTGCATCGACATCCATCGCTGAAGATCGAATTATTAAGCCATATTTTGATGTGTGATCAATCAATAGTTCATGAACTATTTCTAGTAAGCGTTCGCGTTCATCATCATCTTTTATTGAGCGTGCAATATTTAATCCAGGAGCATCAGGTGTTACAATACAATATCGACTTTTAAAAATTAATTTATTTACGACAGGTGTTGCTTTTCCAACCTCAGCATGGGTTGCAACCTGTACAGTCATATTAGTACCTTGAGGTATACCTTTAGCATTTCGTAAAAATGCTTTTTGACCATTCCCTATATCTAATATAATACCATTTTGCCCTTTCATGGGGAGGGTTGTTCGGCCACGATAAATTGCTTCTGGTTGCGGTGAATTATTATTAGCTTCAATTAAAAGATCATGAAGCTGACCGTTTACTAATAAAGCAGCAGCAGATTTTTTATTTATTTTGTCCAGTACTATAATTCGACCCTTTTTCATATCGCACTGCTTTCATATGAAATATTATATCCTGCACCAATTAATAAGTTTGCTGTTTCAGTAAGTGGTAATCCTACAACATTCGAATAACTACCTGATATGAAAGGTATAAAAGCAGATGCAATACCTTGAATTGCGTATCCACCGGCTTTACCTTTCCATTCTTGAGAGCGAATATAAGCCGAAATTTCTATGTCAGAAAGATTTTTCATCTTTACTTTGGTTGTAATATTTCGAGACCAAATTTGATCTCCTATTCGTAAAGATACTGCGGTAGTAACGCGGTGGCGTCGGCCTGAAAGTAAGTTTAAAAATTCCACTGCTTGGGCTTCGCTTTCAGGCTTTCCTAAAATACGAATTCCTGCAGACACAACTGTATCTGCAGTTAGAACTAGATCTTTTTGGGTTGATTTAATTGCTTTTGACTTTGATATAGCCATTCGATCTGCATAAGGCCTCGGGCGTTCACCAATGCGTGGCGTTTCATCAATATCTGCAGCTATAACTTTGTCAGCAATGACACCAATTTGTGCCAACAGATCTAGACGTCTTGGTGATGCAGAACCAAGTATTAAGTTCATTAGATTATTTGTAACGGAAGTTAATACGACCTTTTGAAAGATCATAAGGAGTCATTTCAACTTGAACCTTGTCTCCAGCAAGTACACGAATTCGATTTTTCCGCATTTTACCCGCTGTGTGAGCAATAATCTCATGGCCGTTTTCTAGTTCTACCCGAAAAGTGGCATTGGGCAAAAGCTCTACAACGACACCATCGAATTCGAGAAGTTCTTCTTTAGCCATGTGGTCTCCGTATGTTGTTATTTAGGTGCAAATTTCACCTTGTGTTGGCATATGTGCTAGTTTTGATAGAATATCAAGTGAAAACACGGAAATTAGTATGTTTTGAATAAGTTTGAGGTTTATAAATCACATCAAAGATATTAACTCTAGTTAATATATTTTTGTATTTGGGGTTGAAAGTTTTTATCATTCAAAGCAAACTTTATTTATACCTTGGAGGCATTCATGCAAGAGCATTTAACCGTAGTAGATCATCCTTTAGTTAAGCATAAATTGACTCATATGCGTGATGAAAAAACTTCTAGTAATCATTTTCGCCAGCTAATGCGTGAAACTAGCCAATTGTTAGCCTATGAAGTTACACGCAATTTAAGAATGGAAAACAAAACAATTAGGACGCCTATGCAAGAAATGGGTTCTCCTGTTATAGCAGGAAAAAAACTTGCATTAGTTTCAATACTAAGAGCAGGTAATGGATTATTGGATGGTGTACTTGATTTAATACCTTCAGCAAGAGTAGGTTTTGTGGGGCTATATCGAGACGAAGAAACGTTAAAGCCAGTTAAATATTATTTTAAGGTACCAAGTAATTTAGAAGAAAGACTTGTAATTGCTGTTGATCCAATGCTTGCAACAGGGAATTCTTCTGCCGCTGCCATAGATATGTTGAAAGAGGCAGGCGCTACAAATATTAGATTTTTATGTTTGCTAGCAACTCCTGAAGGTGTTGCACTCATGAAAGAACGCCACCCTGATGTACCCATTGTGACTGCAAGTTTAGATGAAAAATTAAATGAAATAGGTTATATTTTGCCAGGTTTAGGCGATGCTGGCGATAGGATGTTTGGAACGAAATAAATTTTAAGTACTATTTAGTGGAAATCTACTTTTAATTCGTTCATTTAATTCATCTCGGATGCTTCTGTAAGCAGAAAGTTTTTCTTCTCGTGTTTCACCTTCAGCAGTCGGGTCGCCAATTTCCCAGAACTCAACATCAACAGCATTATTCATTGTAGTTTCTAGAGCTATTTTTTTTGCTATAGGGGAAAGAGCAATTATTAAGTCATAGCCATCTAAGTCTTCACCTATTTCTTCCATTTCTTTAAATGAACGTGCCTTGTGCTGGATTAGTTGTACGCCAACCTCATCACAAACTGATATCGAGAAACCGTCTATTTCTCTGTCAGACGCTACACCTGCTGATTGAACATATATTTTATTGCCCACATGTAATTTCATAAGGCCTTCTGCCATTGGTGATCGGACAGAGTTATGATTGCAACAAAATAATACAGATGATGGTAATGACATATTTATCCCCTGTAATGTAAAGCGCAGATTAAAGTAAATAATCGTCGTGCAGTCATTTTATCTGTTTCAACTTTACCCTCCAAACGTTCTCTTAGTTGTTCGGACCCTTCGTCATGTATACCCCTTCGCCCCATATCTATAGCTTCAATTTTTGAAGGTGGCATTGTTGTGACGGCCTTGAAATAGCTTTCACATATAGCAAAATAGTCTTTAATCACTTGTTTTAAGGGTGATAAAGATAAAATGAATTGTCCTGCAGGTTCATCTTTAGTTGTAGTAACTGTAAATACAAGCCGTCTATCTTGCATTCCTAGAAGTAATTTATATGGCCCTTTTGGCGAACCGTCTCTTAAAAGAATGAATTCATTTTCTTGAAGTAAATCAAATATTGCTACACGCCTTTCTTGCGCTATTTCAGGAGTTGGTTCTGGCAATGCGCTATCGTCTAATATTATGTCTACTAAATATGACATTTAATTATCTTTATAGTCTGTATTTAATTGGTTAAGTCTTTCTCGTATTGAAAGGCCATGTGCTTCTAGGCTTTCAGATTTAGCTAATAATTCTGCGGCTGGTCCAATTGCTGCCAATGATGCAGGTGTCATTTTGGATAAAGTTGTGCGCTTCATAAAATCAAGTACAGATAAGCCAGATGAAAACCTAGCAGATCGAGCAGTTGGTAAAACATGATTAGGCCCACCAATATAATCACCAATTGCTTCTGGAGTTAGCGAGCCAATAAAAATGGCTCCAGCATGACGGATTTTTTTAGAGAATTCTTCAGAGTTTTCTACACATATTTCTAAATGTTCGGGAGCTAATTTATCAGATAATTTTATGGCTTCATCTAAGTCTTTTGTTATGATTATTGCTCCAAAATCATTCCAAGATGGCTCGGCAATATCTCTTCGTTCTAATGTTTTCAAACGGTTCTCAACTGACTTTATTACTTCTTTAGCAAACTTTTCATTATCGGTTATTAATATCGACTGTGCATTTTTATCATGCTCTGCTTGCGATAATAAATCTATTGCTATCCAATCTGGGTTATTATCTTTATCTGCAATAATTAAAATTTCAGATGGTCCAGCGATCATATCTATTCCTACATGACCATAAACCCGACGTTTTGCTGCGGCTACAAAAGCGTTGCCTGGACCTGTAATAGTATCAACTTTTTCTATAGTTTCCGTACCATATGCCATTGCACCTATAGCTTGCGCCCCACCAATTCTATAAACGGTTTTTACACCAGATAATCTAGCTGCAAGAAGAACTAGTGGGTTGTATTTACCATCAGGAGTGGGAGCGCAAATACATAATTTATCTACACCAGCTACTGAAGCTGGTATAGCATTCATAAGTACTGAAGATGGATAAGATGCTAATCCTCCTGGGACATATAAACCTGCGGCCTCAACTGGGCCCCACCGCCATCCTAACCCTTCACCATGTTCTCCAATCCACCACGCATCTTCAGGAAGTTGACGTTCATGATAATTGCGAATTCTACTCGCAGCTAATTCTAGAGCTTGTCGTTCTTTAATTGGAACTTTAGCAATTGCAGCATCAATTTCCATTTCAGAGAAAGCTAATGTCTCTGAAGTTAAGTTTAAACGGTCAAATTTTGCGGTTAACTCAATAACAGCTTTATCACCATGATTTTTAACGTCTTCTAGGATCTTTGATACAATATCATCAACATCTTGATCAGCTTCACGTTTTGTTAAAAGTAAAGATTCAAAATCTGAATGAAAATTTTCATCGGCTGTGTTTAGAATATTTGGCATATTATGCCCTTAATTATTTTGATTTATAAATGTATGTATTTGCACGCAGTAATATACTCTTAGATTCTTATACCTATTCTTTTAATCGTTCAATATTAGCACCAATTGCACGAAATTTGGAAACAACTTTTTCATATCCACGATCTAAGTGATAAACACGAGCTACGCGAGTTTCCCCTTTTGCAGCAAGGCCTGCCAGTATTAAAGAAACTGAAGCCCTTAAATCTGTTGCCATAACAGGAGCTCCACGAAGGTTTTTCACTCCTGTAACAGTCGCTGTGCCACCCTGAACCTCAATATTAGCACCCATTCGAACCAATTCTGGTGCATGCATAAAACGATTTTCAAAAATAGTTTCATTTAATACTGATTTTCCATCAGCAGTGCAAAGAAGCGCCATCATTTGCGCTTGAAGATCTGTAGGGAAGCCAGGGTAAGGTTCTGTAATTACATCTACTGCCCTAATGTGAGCATTTTTCCTTGCAACTATTAAACCACGTTCACTTTCAGTTATTTCAGCACCTGCTTCTTCAAGTTTTTGGCAAAAGCTTTCAAGGATTTTACGTTTGCCACCTAAGAGTTCTATTTTACCGCCTGCTATAAGTGGTGCCATCATATAAGTGCCTAATTCAATACGATCAGTAACAACTTCATGTGAAGTGCCGTGCAAACTTGTTACGCCTTCTATTGTGATAACTGAAGATCCGTCTCCATTTATATTTGCGCCCATTGATCTTAATAAATCAGCTAAATCTACTATTTCAGGTTCACGAGCTACGTTTTTTAATACTGTAGTTCCCGTTGCTAAACTTGCTGCCATTAAAAGGTTTTCAGTAGCGCCAACTGAAGCAAAAGGTAGTTCGTAAATTGCGCCTTTTAAACCTTTAGGTGCTCTTGCATGAACATATCCATTTCGTAAATCTAATTCTACGCCTAGTGCCTCTAGGCCTTTCAAGTGAATATCAACTGGTCGTGCACCAATAGCACATCCCCCTGGAAGAGAAACAGCAGCTATACCATGCCTTGCAATCATCGGGCCCAAAACTAAAATTGAGGCCCGCATCTTTCGAACTATATCATAATGGGCAAGATGACTTGTTATCTCTTGAGTAGTTAATGTAATTTTTTGGCCATCTTCTTCCATGGAGATCTTAGTCCCCAATGAAATAAGTAACTCGTTTGTAGTCTTAATATCAGATAATCTAGGAACGTTTGTAAGAATTACAGGTTCATCAGTTAGTAGTGTTGCAGGCATGAGTGTTAAGGCTGCATTTTTTGCACCTGAAATAGGGATTTCTCCTGATACTGGGCCATTGCCCTGTACGATAATTGAATCCATGTGCGATTATCCTCTAGTCTTGCGTGTTACGTGCTCTTTTTTGAGCCTTACGCCGATGCATATTCTGACGCAACTGCTCTTTAAGCCTTTTTTCACGTGCTTCAGCTTTTATTGTAGCTGATGACTTTTTCTTTTCTTTTGGTTCTTCTGCATTGCTCATGGTTTTGTTGTAATGGAAGCTTTGCCATGCGTCTAGTATTGTACTTAATTTGGTGAAAAATTTAAAAAATAGAATTACTAGCCTTTAAAGGGAAAGTTTTTTTAACTCTTCGTAATATGGCAATGCTTTTTTACATAAAGCCTTCATATCGCCATTTAATACTGGAAGAGGGCCCTCTGCACCTGCAAAACCTGTAGAATCCCAAACAGAACCATACCAATGTTTTGCCCAAATACCGTCCGATTTATGTCCACCCTGTGGCCAATTCAGCATTTGTAGATCAAATGGTAAATTAATTGCATCACACAACTTCTGCAGCGATTCTTCTGGGTTGCTTCGAATATCATTGCTATCAATAATAATGCCACCTAATTTTTTGAAAATATTATATTGTTGTATAAAGCCTATATCATTAATTTTTGGCCTTTCACGTTTCACTAAATAGCTTGCAATAACTCGAGCAGGATGACGAATTAGATAAACGTTTTCACATTTTTTTGCCCAATCTAGTGGAAATCCTTCAATCATATGTTGGCACATATGTTTTTGATACCAGTGCTCTTTATTTTCTGGATTTGGGCCAACACAATGCAATGCAACATTACTTGGATTTTGCTCTTGGTTGGTTAAAATTTCATCATTCATCGGGTGCTGGATACCCGTAGCATTTAGATATGCTGCATAAAATGGTTCATCACTAACAGTAAAGTCTTCGCGCGATCCAAAAGAGTACATCAACGCTGTCGAAAGATTTCTAGGTCCTGACCACATAGCAATTTTCATTTTGTTTTTTCTTTAATTAAATCTTTATATAGTGATCGTATTTCTTTTGCTACAGGGCCCAGCTCACCGCTGCCTATTACTCTGCCATCGATCATACCAACAGGTGTTTGAGCGCCAAATGTGCCAGTTAAAAAAGCTTCATCTGCACTGTATGTGTCTACTAAAGAAAAATTACGCTCAAATATTGGGATGCCGTTTGATGCGCATATATCAATTACTTTTTGACGTGTGATGCCATTCATGCAGTAATCACCTGTTGAAGTCCAAACAGCTCCTTTGCGAACAATAAAAAAGTTACATGCATTTGTTGTATTAACAAACCCATTTATATCTAACATAAGAGCTTCATCTGCTCCGGCTTTTTCTGCAGCAATGCAAGCAAGTATGCAGTTTAACTTGGAATGCGAATTCAGTTTTGGATCTTGTGTCATGGGTAGACCACGTAAATGTGGTACTGTTGCTAGGTTAATAGGGCGAGGTAATTTAGGTTTTGAATGTTCAATAATTATTACAAATGTTGGCCCTGATTGACTTAGACTTGGATGCTGAAATGGTCGCTTTTTAACTCCTCTTGTAATCATTAATCTTGCATGGGCATCTGAGGTAATATTATTTGCAATACGTGTGTTCTCTAATGCTTGAATTACACCATTACGGTTCATGTTAATATTAAGATCAATCGCAATAGATGCTTCAAAAAGACGATCTATATGTTCATCCAGAAACGCCCATTTCCCATTGTATAATCGCAAGCCTTCCCAGATGCCATCACCAAGCATGAAACCACTATCATAGACGCTAACTACGGCTTCATTTTTAGGAACTATTTTACCGTTTACATAAATCAGAATGTTATCGTTGCGTTCATCTTCTGCGGCTTGGTGTGTTGAAACGTTAATCGTCATTCTATTTTTCCAGGATTACTTATGTATAGTTTTGCATTCAAAAAGTCATGATGGCAAGGTTTAGGATATTATATTTAGCAAGATAAAATTACTCTTGCTTTTGCAACGCACTAAGATAAAACGCATCAAATCAAATGCTGCCGTAGCTCAGGGGTAGAGCACTCCCTTGGTAAGGGAGAGGTCGGAAGTTCGAATCTTCTCGGCAGCACCATTTTATAGCTGCTTCTAATTAGATTAATTGATTGTTAGTAAAAATTGTCCTTGTATAATAATATCAAAAAATAATACTCAGTCTGATTATAAAATAAATGCTAGATAAAAATAAATTTTAGGAATTAAATATGATTTCGTCAAAAAATTCAGTTGTTATAGTATCTGCAAATAGATCTGCAATTGGTTCGTTTTGTGGTGCGCTTTCTTCTTTGCCAGCACATGAAATAAGCACTCATTTAATTAAAGACATAGTCAAGAAATCAAAAATAGATGTTTCTGAAATAGATGAAATTATTTTAGGCCAGATTTTGACAGCTGGACAAGGGCAAAATCCGGCTCGGATCGCAGCTATAAATGCTGGTTTGCCAATCGAAAGCACAGCAGTTGGAATTAACCAAGTTTGTGGAGCGGGGCTGCGAGCTGTGGCCATGGGAATGCAACAGTTAGCATTAAATGATGCAAGTATAATAATTGCTGGTGGTCAAGAAAGCATGTCATTATCAAATCACTGCTCACATATGCGATCGCCTACGAAAATGGGAAATGTTGAATTCATTGATACAATGATGAAAGATGGATTATGGGATGCTTTCCATGGTTATCATATGGGCATAACTGCTGAAAATGTGGCAAGGAAATTTAACATTTCTAGAGATGAACAAGATATATTTGCTGTAAATTCACAAAATAAAGCTGAAAGAGCTAAGTCTTTAGGATATTTTAAAAAAGAAATTACAGGTATCCCAACGTATTTTAAGAAATCTGAGATTATAGTTAATGAAGATGAATACATCAGAAATGGGACAACCATAGAATCCATGCAAAAATTGAGGCCTGCTTTCACAAAAGAAGGCACGGTGACGGCTGGAAACGCTTCTGGACTAAATGATGGAGCAGCTATTGTACTAATGATGCGCGAAGATGAAGCAATCAAACGAGGTTTAAAACCTTTGGCAAGAATTGTATCATGGGCTACTTCAGGCGTTGCACCAGAGTTGATGGGCACTGGGCCTATTCCCGCTTCCAAAAAGGCACTTAAAAAAGCAGGTTGGAAAGTTAACGATTTGGACTTAGTTGAAGCAAACGAAGCGTTTGCAGCTCAAGCAATAGCAGTAAATAGAGAAATGGAATGGGACCCTGAAATTGTAAATGTAAATGGTGGAGCGATAGCGCTTGGACACCCTGTTGGTGCATCAGGATGTAGGATTTTAGTAACTTTATTACATGAAATGAAACGATCTAATAAAAATAAAGGCTTAGCAACCCTTTGCATAGGTGGCGGAATGGGTATTGCGCTTACTGTCGAGAGTATAAATTAAATTTACATATAATTATTGGTTACATATATATCTAACTGCTGCTACATAACCCTCTATTCCAAGGCCTGCAATTACAGCATCTGCTCTATATGAAACAAATGAATGGTGGCGAAACTCTTCACGTTTGTGAACTTGGCTTATATGAATTTCTACGACAGTGCCATCATAGGTGTTAAGTGCATCTAAAATAGCTATGGAGGTATGAGTAAAGGCTCCAGGATTAATAATGATACCAGCGGTTGTATCGCGCGCTTCTTGTATCCAGTCTATTAATTGTCCTTCGTGATTTGATTGAAGTAATTTTACTGCATAGTCACTATTACAAGCATTTGAGCATAACTTTTCAACATCATCTAATGTCTCAGTACCATAAATTTCAGGTTGGCGTTTACCTAAAAGATTCAGGTTTGGGCCATTAAGTATATAAATATTTTTCATGTAAATCCCTACTCAGAATAGCCTAAAACAGTTTGTAAAAAAATTCGATTATCTATCATATAAGCTCCCGCATCAAAGTGTGCAAATATTAAAAATATTTATAAATCAGATTACTAAAAAATTAGATTATTTGTAATCAAGAATTTTGACTAATTGTTTGGCTATTTTCAAGAGCAATGTTTGTTTTGTTTTTTCGTAATTGAGCAGGGCTGTATTCAAATACTTGTTTAAATTTTTGTGAAAAATAATTTAAACTTTCATATCCGGCAGATATTGCAATTTCGATAACTGGCATAGATGTTTGAGTTACAAGTGTATGTGCGTGTTCAAGCCGCATCTCAGTATAAAAAGTATTTACTTTTTTCCCTAAATATTTTTGAAATAACCTACTGAGTTGTCGTTCACCTATATTACTCAACTTAGCCAATTGTTCACTACTAAGTGGGTCAGAAATGTGATTTTGCATTAATTCAATCGCACAAATTACAGCTGGATGATGAACATTGTATTTTTCTACTAATCCCATCCTTTGAGGATCATTTGCGGATCGAACGCTTGTATAAATAAACCAATCATTTACAGATTTTGCTAATTTTCGTCCGTGTTGCGATGCAATTAATGCACTCATCATATCCATTGGTGCAACACCGCCAGCACACGTATACCTACCATTATCTATCACATACAAGGATCGCTTTAGAAGGTACTGAGATGACATTTCTTGTAATGCTTCGAAATGATCCCAATGTACTGTGAAGCTATGATTGGTCATTACTCCGGCGCGAGCAAGCAGTGCGGAACCGCCTGATATCCCACCTAGTTGAATGCGTTTAGATGATAACATTTTTATGTATTTTAAAAGCTTTGAATTTTCATAGGTAATTGGACTACCAGCAGCCACTACAAAAACCAAATCAAAATCATAATTATTATCTTCTATTGGCCTTCCTTCACTAATAATACCAGCTGAAGAGGTGGCGCGTGTTCCTGAAGCAGGAATATATGTTATTTCAAATAAAGTATCGCCTGAAAGATGGTTTGCTGCTCTTAAGGGTTCAACGGCTGACGATAATGACATAAGCGAAAAGCCATCTACTAAAATGAAACCTATTCTTTTTATTTTTTGATTATGCATTTGATTGAATTCATTCTAATAAATATGGTCAATTAAGTCCTTTTTAGACTTGTGGATTAAAAAATTATAGCCTTTTGATAAAAACTCATTTTTTTCAGCTAAAAGTTGCAATTATAATAACTTCTGCTATTCTCCTTATTAAACAAATATTCCTTTAATGCAAGTTTTGATAGGTAAAAGATGAATTTTGAACAATATCCAGAAGTTTTAGCTGGCCCACCTAAGCCAAGCTCTATTTTGCAGCCAAATATATTTTCAATGCCAGCCGGCGTGGAGCGCTTTGTTGTTGAAGGTTCTGGGGCAATTCTCATACCTGTTTATTTAGGAGATAATTTCACCATTTCTAATGATGAAGGCGGTCAGGTTTGTGAAATCCTTTCTGCTGATAAAAAAGGTCATATTGACACAATGATTCTTGGTGAAACTGCAAATAATGATGCCCGTGGCTTAAAGCATTTGCTAGATAGTAATGATCAAAGTCTAATTGGATTAAGACTAGGTTTAAAATCAAGAGGTATTGACCTTTCATCTGCTAAAGGAATATCGGTTTTTGACAGCCTAAGTAAGCCTAAGGCTGAAGCAAAATTTAATGTAAAAAGAGATGGAATAATTGTAATTTCTGCTCCTGGGCATTTTATGGATTTTGAAAAACAAAACACAACCACATCACTGACAGTTCATTTAAAAAGAAGTAGTATTAAATCAATTGAAAAATTTTCATTACCAGATCCTTTGTCTGATCCTGTACTGGATTTAAGAATAAAAAGTCAAACTGCAGATAGTTATTTTGTAAAAGCTGGTGATTATATCCAAGTAATTGATGTTGATGGGCGACAGTGTACTGATTTTCAATGCTTCTCAGCAAGAAAATTAGACAAAGGTATTGAGCATGCTTTAGATGTAACTACTACTAGGTCAATACAGGGACATAGTTATCCTATGCCTGGTTTGCATGGAAAATATTATGATCAAGATTTTCTTCCATTATTAGAGGTCATTCAAGATACTTGTGGACGCCATGATGCTTTTGCTTTGGCGTGTGCATCAAAATACTATGATGATATTGGTTATCCTGGACATGTAAATTGTTCAGATAATTTTAATATGTCATTAAATAAACATGGAGTAAAAGATCGTGCTGGTTGGATGGCCATCAATTTCTTTTTTAATACTGCGATTGATGATCATGGTGTTATGTATTCTGATGAACCATGGTCTCGACCAGGTGATTACGTACTATTGAGAGCACTAACGGATTTGGTTTGTGTCTCCTCAGCTTGCCCAGATGATACTTCTCCAGCGAATGGTTGGAATCCAACTGACATACATATTCGAACCTACGATGGAAAAGAAAAATTTCAACGCGCAGTGGCAAATCGTGTCACGCCAAATAGTGAGCCTAAAATGACAAAACAAACTGGATTTCATGATAGCTTTTCAAAGCATACTCGCAATTTCATAGAATATAACGGATATTGGTTAGCAAATTGTTTTGCTGCTGCTGGTCCGATTGATGAATATATGGCTTGTAGAAAAGAATGTGTAGTTTTGGATCTATCCCCACTGAGAAAATTTGAAATTATGGGCCCAGATGCTGAGGCTTTATGCCAATATATATTTACAAGGAATATGAAGACTTTAGGCGATGGTCATGTAGTCTATACTGCTATGTGTTACGAACATGGTGGGATGATAGACGATGGTACAGTCTTCAGATTGGGGCGTGATAATTTCCGTTGGATAGGTGGATCTGACTATGGTGGTGAATGGATGAGAGAACAGGCTGAAAAGCTAGGATTAAATGTTTTAATTCGTTCTTCTACTGACATGCAGCACAATATTGCAATCCAAGGACCAAATAGCAGAGATTTAATGAAAAATATAATTTGGACTGCTCCTCATCAACCACAGTTAGAAGATTTAGCATGGTTCCGGTTTACACCTGCTCGCATCGGAGATGAGCATGGTGTTCCAATTGTTGTGTCTAGAACAGGCTATACTGGTGAATTAGGTTATGAAATTTTTTGTCACCCAAAACATTGTGAACAAGTATTTGATGCGGTTTGGAATGAAGGAAAGAAATTTGGAATAAAGCCAATGGGCTTAGAAGCATTAGATATGGTTAGAATTGAGGCTGGTTTAATCTTTGCTGATTATGACTTTTCTGATCAAACTGATCCATTTGAGGCCGGAATAGGTTTTACAGTTCCTTTAAAATCTAAAACTGATGATTTTATTGGGAGGGATGCATTAATCCGCCGTAAAGAGACACCATCGCGTAAATTAGTTGGTCTTGATATAGATGCAGCTGTATGTGTTGATCACGGAGATGCTCTATATATAGGACGCGCTCAGATAGGTGAAATTACGTCATCTATGAGGTCTCCATTGCTAAAAAAGAATATTGCTTTAGCAAGAGTTGATGTTACACATACTGAAATTGGTACAGAATTAGAAATTGGCAAATTGGATGGGCATCAAAAAAGGTTGTCTGCAAAGATTGTACCTTTTGCTCATTATGATCCAAAGAAAGAACGGCCGCGTTCATGAAGATAATAAAACGTTTGTTAATTAAAAGTTTTTTTTGATGTTGCTTAGGAAAACTATATTGGTTGGATTGGCGCTTTGTATAGCATGCGCTGGTCATGCCCAATCTGTTAAACTCACATCAAATCAAATATTGGAATTATTGTCTGGTAAAACTGTTGTAGGGTCGTGGAGTGGAAAAGATTATAGACAATATTTTGATGAGGATGGATCCACTACTTTTTTAGGTAAAGATAACAATAAAATAATTGGAAAATGGAAAGTTGACCAAAATACGGATGAATTGAAAAGTGTGTTGTATGAAGATCAAGAATGGGAAGCTTGGTATGTAATGGAATACACTAAAGATTATTATTGGGTAAGCAAAACCACGCCTCCTACACAATTTGAAATTGAAAACGGCAAAAAACTAATTTGGGAAAAAGATAAATAACTCTTAGAAAGGCCATTAATTTAAATAGCCGTTCTAATTTTTAACTTAATTAGTTTTGAAGATATACTTCTAGGCTGTCATCTAAAGCATCTTTCCATGGTGTATGATGTATAGGTGCCATTGTGCCAGTTATAACTGATTTGTAGCTGTTATCTCGGAATGTCATTATATTTATTTTTTTATGACCTTTCCAAGCTTTGAATGCTTGGCATGCGCCTTCTACATCAAAGTTAGGGTAATCAGTTTCTTCGATTAATTCTTTGATATAATTTCCTTGATACCAAATTGCATCATAATCATCTTCACCAGAATCTTCCGCATTCTCGCGTGCAATTACATCAGCAACCATTTCAGTTTTTTCTGGGCATGATATTTTGCCCATTATAACATCTCTTGCCCACCATGCTTGAGCATCAAACATGTTAAAAGTAAACCATTGATCTTGCATGCCTATGTACATCAACGCTGGATTATGAACGTATGCAACACCTTTATAAAGATCAGCCGTGGCCAATCTATTAGCTGTTTTTAATCTTAAGTTATCATTCAAATACGGGAAATGATGCTTATATCCTGTGCAAAGAATTATTGCATCAATTTCTTTTGAGGTGCCGTCTTTGAAGTGTGCAGTATTGCCATCCATTTTAGTCAACAGAGGAACTTCTTCCCAATTGTCTGGCCAGATATGTCCCATAGCTGCAGTGCGGTGACTGACCGTGATAGTTTTAGCACCATATTTCCAACATTGTGAGCCAATATCTTCTGCAGAGTAGCTGGTGCCAATAATCAAAATATTCTGGTCTTTAAATTCTAAAGCGTCTCTAAAATCATGCGCATGTAATATACGCCCTGGAAAACTTTCAAAACCATCAAACTCTGGAACATTAGGGGTGCTAAAGTGTCCTGATGCTATTATTACATTGTCAAATTCTTCAGTATAAACTCTGTCATTTGGAAGGTCGTGAACTTTAATAAAAAATTTACCATTTTCAAAGTTTACATCTCTGACTGCAGTATTAAATCTTATCCAATCTCGGACACCCGCTTTGTTAACGCGACCTTGGATGTAATCAAATAAAACTGCTCTTGGTGGATAGGAAGCTATTTGCTTTCCAAAATGCTCTTCGAATGAATAATCAGCAAATTCTAAACCTTCTTTTGGTCCATTGGACCATAAGTATCTATACATAGAGCCATGAACGGGCTCACCATACTCATCTAGACCTGTACGCCATGAATAATTCCATAAACCACCCCAGTTAGATTGTTTCTCAAAGCATACTATTTCTGGAATTTCTTCACCATTTGCTTTTGCAGATTGGAATGCTCGAAGCTGAGCTAAGCCAGATGGTCCTGCGCCAATAATAGCAACTTTTTTTGACATTTTGTTCTCCACCGATAATTGTATTTTTAATTATTTTATATAAATAATGATGAATGATAGAAGGAATAGCAAGAATTCATATTAAAAAATATTTCTTTAATCTAAAAAAGATTATTCTTGGCTATTACATACTCAAAAAAATAAAAAAGCCTTAATAACTTGTGTCATTAAGGCTTTTTTATTTAGTTTTTTTACTATTAGATATCTAAAGTGTTTGCTTTTTCCCAAGATGAAAAATGATTACAAAAGTCATTCCATTCTTGATGCTTCATTTTTAAGTAAGCAGAAGAAAATTCTTTGCCCATAGACGCTTTCAGCTCAATATCATCATCATAAGCACGAAGTGCATCGAGCATATTTAGAGGAAGTTTTGGTGCGTCAGTGATTTTATATCCCTCAGCGTACATATCAATATCATGGCGCTTTCCTGGATCAGCTTTTGAGCGAACCCCAGATAATCCAGCAGCAATAATTATTGCTTGTAATAAGTAAGGGTTAACTGCACCGTCTGGTAGGCGAAGTTCAAAACGACCTGGGCCAGGCACTCGAACCATATGTGTTCTATTATTTCCTGTCCAAGTTACTGTGTTTGGAGCCCATGTTGCGCCTGACATCGTTCTTGGAGCATTGATGCGCTTATAGCTATTAACAGTTGGGTTCGTAATCGCGGCTAATGCTGAAGCATGCTTCATTATTCCGCCTAGGAAATGTTTACCACGTTCTGAGAGACCCACTTCACCTGTCTGGCCCTCACCTTTTCCTGCAAAAACATTTACTTTTGATTCTGAACCAGGTGCATCCCACACTGAGATATGCGCATGACATCCATTTCCTGTTAAGCCTTCAATAGGTTTAGGCATGAATGTAACTCTATAGCCATGTTTTTCAGCAACGCATTTAGCCATAAATTTAAAGAAGCTGTGCTTATCAGCAGTTTTTAAGGCATCGTCGTAGTCCCAGTTCATTTCCCATTGACCATTTGCGTCTTCATGGTCGTTTTGGTATGCGCCCCAACCCATCTCTAACATATAGTCAGAGATTTCACGAATTACATCTAATCTGCGCATAAATGCTTGCTGGTCATAACAAGGTTTAGCTGCAGTATCGTATACATCTGATATTTGCTCTCCATTTGGAGTTAGCAGAAAAAATTCTGCCTCAATACCAGTTTTAACATGCATACCTTCATCAGCTGCTTCTGAAATTAACCTTCTTAGAACATTGCGTGGTGCTTGAGCAACATCCTGTCCTTCCATAACACAATTACCTGGAACCCAAGCAATTGTTTTGTCCCAAGGTAATATGATTGCTGCCTCTGGATCAGGAACTGCAAGCATGTCAGGGTGTGCTGGTGTTAAATCTAACCATGTTGCAAAACCGGCAAATCCAGCCCCATCTTCTTGCATATCAGCGATTGCCCGTGCGGGTACTAATTTTGCACGTTGACCGCCGAAAAGGTCAGTGAACGAAATCATAAAATATTCGAGGCCATTATCTTTGGCGAATTTGGTAAGATCTGTTGTCATCGTTTATCTCTATTCTGTTATCGTTTAATAAAAAAACATGACCATAAAATGATCATGTTTTAAAGTTTAAAAATTACTGCCTGATTTTCCTGGCCACCAGTTTGTGCCAGATAACGGAACTTGAGCCATTGCAGCTGCTTCCATAGTTAATGCAACCAAATCTTCTGGCTCTAAGTTATGCATATGATTTTTGCCACATGCGCGGGCAATTGTTTGTGCCTCTAATGTCATTACTTTAAGATAATTACGTAAACGTCGGCCACCTTCAATTGGATCAAAACGTTTCATTAATTCTGGATCTTGAGTTGTGATACCAGCTGGATCTTTTCCTTCATGCCAGTCATCGTATGCTCCAGCAGTGGAACCTAGTTTGTTATATTCAGATTCCCACTTTGGATCATTGTCGCCCAAAGCAATGAGAGCGGCTGACCCTATTGCAACAGCATCAGCGCCTAAAGCCATTGCTTTTGCTACGTCTGCACCAGAGCGTATGCCACCTGATAAAATCAACTGAACTTTTCTATGCATACCTAAATCTTGTAATGCTTGAACAGCAGGTCTGATGATTGCTAAAGTTGGTTGGCCAACGTGCTCAATGAAAACATCTTGTGTGGCAGCTGTTCCACCTTGCATTCCATCTAAAACTACTGCGTCAGCCCCTGCTTTTACAGCTAAAGTGACATCATAATATGGCCTTGCTCCGGCAACTTTTACATAAATTGGAACTTTCCAACCAGTAATTTCGCGAAGTTCTAGGATTTTTATTTCTAAATCATCTGGCCCTGTCCAATCAGGATGTCGACAAGCAGAACGTTGGTCGATACCTTTTGGAAGATTTCTCATTTCAGCAACACGGTCAGAAATTTTTTGCCCTAGTAGCATTCCGCCGCCACCAGGTTTAGCTCCTTGGCCTACAACAATTTCTATTGCATCTGCTTTTCTTATATCGTCTGGATTCATCCCATATCTTGATGGTAGGTACTGATAAACCAATTTTGATGAATGGCCTCTTTCTTCTTGGGTCATGCCTCCATCACCTGTTGTGGTAGATGTTCCAGCAGCTGATGCGCCTCGGCCCAAAGCTTCTTTAGCAGGTCCAGACAGTGCTCCAAAAGACATTCCGGCTATTGTAATAGGGATATCTAGCTCTATTGGGTTTGATGCGTGCAAGCCACCAATAGTAACTGATGTTTCGCATTTTTCCCTATATCCCTCTAATGGATATCTAGAAATCGACGCTCCCATGAACAATAAGTCATCAAAGTTTGGAACTTTTCGTTTTGCACCACCACCACGGATATCATATATCCCTGTAGCAGCTGCTCTTCTTATATCACTATTTATGTCGCTTGTAAAAGTTGCTGACTGGCGTGGAGTAGTGAATGGGATGCCATTTTCATCATGTGAACTCATTTTAAAATTCCTTAATAAGCTGTCGCATTATCGACATCAAAGTTATATAAATTGCGTGCTGATCCGTATCTTTTAAATTCTTCTGGTTTGGCATCACTGTCAGCTTCTGCCAATAATTCTTTTAAAATTTTGATATGTTCTGGGCGCATTTCTTTTTCTTCACAATCAGCACCTAGGCTTTTCACTGAACCACGAACAAATAATCTTGCTTCGTAACAACTGTCACCCAATGCATCACCTGCGTCTCCGCAAACTACCAAATTACCTGATTGCGCCATAAATGCTGACATGTGACCTATGTTGCCATGAACAACGATATTAATGCCCTTCATGGATATTCCACAGCGAGAAGATGCATTGCCTTTGATTACTAGTAATCCACCATGGCCGGTTGCTCCTGCATATTGGCTTGCGTCGCCATCTATTACAATTTTTCCTGACATCATATTTTCTGCAGTACCCGGCCCAGCTGAACCAGAAACATTTATTGTGGCTTGTTTATTCATTCCACCACAATAATAACCTGTTGAACCTTTTATGTTCACTTCTATTGGTGCGTCTAATCCTACGGCAATAGCGTGAGACCCTTTAGGATTTGTTATTTCCCAAGAAGTTTGATTTGTCTCATCTACCTGCGCATGCAGGGTAGAGTTCAGTTCGCGCAATCCTTGCGCCTCTAGGTCGAATGTTTGCATTAGTGTGTCCAAAAATAAACGGTTGCGGGTTCAGGCTCCCAAACGCGAGCCTCTTCAATGCCTGGCAGATTTACCAGTGCACGATATTCAGAGCCGAATGCTACATATTGATCTGTTTCGGCCATAACGGCTGGTTTGCAAGCGATTGGATCACGAACAACACCAAAACCATCTTTAGTTCCAACTAAAAATGTAAAAAATCCATCTAAATCCTCCAAGCTGCTTTCAAGTGCTTCACCTAAAGAACTACCTTGCTGCATTTTATAAGTTAAATATGCAGCACCAACTTCTGTATCATTTTCGGTTTCTATGTGAACACCCTCGCGACGCAATTTTCTTCGAAGAGAATTATGATTCGAAAGTGATCCATTATGAACTAAGCATTGATCATTTCCTGTTGAAAACGGATGTGCACCCATTGTTGTTACTGCAGATTCGGTTGCCATGCGTGTATGCCCAATTCCATGTGTTCCTGACATTGAAGAGACATCAAATCTTGCTGCAACATCTTTTGGTAAACCCACTTCTTTGTAAATTTCTATTGTATCGCCTGCACTCATTATTCTTAGTGATGGGCGGATTTGTTTAAGAGCTTTTCGAACGGCTGGTATAGATGCAGTTTCCATTTCTAAAACAGCATGTGTACTTTTAGTTCTAATTGAAACTTTAATACCTGTTAAAGCATTGATTTCTTTTTCTAAACCTTTGAAATCTTCGCTTGGAGTGTCTGATTGTACTGTAATTTTTCCAGTATTATTTTCATCGTTTCCATATATTGCAATTCCTGCACTATCTGGACCACGATCAGTCATTGTTACCAGCATTTCGCTTAACATCATGCCTAGTTTTGGCTCTAATTTTTTATCTTTTAGGAATAATCCAACTATACCGCACATTTGCTGTGATCCTCTATTAATCTGAATCAGTGTGTAGCCTATATTTTTCCACTAAACAATACGCTATGAAACTTTTTTTCATGAGAGGCAAAAAAAAGTAGTAAAAATCGCCACATAGTGTATGTAAAGCGTTAGCAGACATATTTATGGGCTTTACTATAGTGCCCAATGGATGCGTATATATAGTGTTTTAAAATTTTAAGGAAGGAAATAAAGTGGAAGACAAAATTGCAGAGTTGATGGCAAAAGTTGCTGAACTCGAAGCAAGTGCTGGTGTTACTAACACCATGTTTGCTGAAACATATTATTATTTAACAATTCCGTTAATGATTATTATTCATGCTGGTTTTCTAGCATATGAAATGGGTTCATCTCGTGCCAAAAACGTATTATCGTCAGGTGTTAAAAATATATTAGCATTTGCATTTATGATACCAACTTTTTACTTTTTTGGTTGGTGGGTTTATTGGGGTTTCCCAACAGGTCTAACTTTAAGTGAAGGTCCAATGGGCATTTCTGGATCTGCATATGCAAGTTCCATTGCATGGGGCTGGGGCGAATCCGCTCAATACATGGGCCCAAACATAGCTGATAATGCTTCAGGCGTATTTTTTGGTGCGTTTGCTTTATTTGCAGCAACTACTGCATCTATTATGTCAGGGGCTGTTATTGAACGCATACAAACTGTTGGTTTCGTAATTTTAGCAGTGGTTTTAGGCTCATTCGCTTGGGTTGTTGCAGCTGCTTGGGGCTGGCACGCTGATGGATGGTTAGTAACTAAATTTGGTGTACATGATTTTGGTGCCGCTGGACTTGTTCACGCAGTAGCAGGGTTTTTTGCTTTGGGCGTTTTAATAAATTTAGGTCCACGTATTGGAAAATTTAATGCTGATGGTTCATCAAATCACATAGCTGGTCACAATATGCCATTAACTGTAACGGGCTTAATGCTTATTATTGTTGGGTTTTGGGGATTTTTGATGGCCTGTGTTATTGTTCCAGGTGAAGCTTGGTCATGGTATGGTGATAAGATGTCTACAATTTATGGCACTCCTATTACTCTTTCAGCGTTATCGTTTAATATTCTGATGGCTGTTGCTGGCGGTGTAATTGGTGCATGGATATGGACAAAAGATCCATTTTGGATGATGTCTGGCGCTCTAGCTGGAATTATATCAACAGCTTCTGGCTTAGATATTTATTTTCCAGCACTAGCATTTATAATCGCTTTCAGTGCC
>Ga0209711_10001381_pt1 | contig 23710 bp, 21 predicted proteins | sample ArcticOcean_MG_C_7_FD_187441 | JGI IMG/M metagenome (GOLD analysis project Ga0209711, IMG submission 187441) | Marine microbial communities from western Arctic Ocean - ArcticOcean_MG_CB11_88 (SPAdes) (version 2) | ecosystem: Environmental > Aquatic > Marine > Oceanic | place: Arctic Ocean...
GAAACCAAAGTTGAATGTTTTTGAAAATTGTTTTCAATTGGACAAAAAGCTACTCGAATTGTATGAAAAAGCTTTGGACTTAGACGATTCTTTTGAGATTATCAAAACTCATAAATTTAAATTTGAAAATGTAATCGTTGAAAACAATCAGTTTTACGAAAAAAAAGCGTTTACGCTAAACTCTTAACTCTCATCTAATTCTGAATCCTCTGGTTCTAACTTAATTTCCCTCTCATCCACGATACTTATCATCCTTTTTAATAGAATGTTGTAGTCTTTATATAGCAATTTCAAAGCTTCGTTGAGTTTCTCATTTTGATTGATTGAAGCGTAAAAATAGCATTTATTGATTTGGGTCTGCACGACTCTAATACGGCTAAATATCGGCAAGCTGTTAAAGGGTTCGGGATGAGATGACTTTAGCAGCAGAAAGATTAATTTCTGTAAACCTTTCAGGAAAACAACAATACCATTAGGGTTGAGTTTTGGAATGTCTTCAATTGCATCTTTAAATACAATAAAATCTGTCCATTTTTCAATTTCATTCTCAACTATAAACTCAGGTGTGAACTCAATAAACTTGACTGCAATTTCAGAGGCATCAATCTTTAATGAATCTTGCTTAACAGTTTCATCAACTTTACCTTTAGGCTGAATCTGCTTGCAAGACCCAAAGCTAAGAACAACAATAAAGATAATTAAATATCGCATTATTTATCAAAAATAGTGAATTACAATCCTATTGTAGTTTGTTTGATTAATAATACGGTAAAAAATATGATCTGAAGCAGATATAAGTGATTTGGAAACCCACTTTCGACCTTAATTTTCAAAAAATGATATCCAAATTGGAGGCAAAATGCTATTACTCCCCAACCGACATAGTTTTGTAATGGGGCTTCTCCTCCCTCAAAAACCCAAAAATCTAGGCTTGGTGCCACTGGCTCTATCAAAAGATCTAAAAGAAGCATTAGAGCAACTCCTATAATAATTCGTATGAATGTATTTTCGTAAAACTGGTGGGCTATCGCTCCCGTTATGATCGTAAGCATTGCCCAATTGACTCCAATCATCAATGGAACTCCCAGCACCTTATAACCCAATTGTTCTCCATATTGATAATTTCCAAAAATCCATCCAAATTGAACCCCCAAGATTTCAGAAATCATACCGACTAAGAAAGCTATAAATGCCATTGGAAAAAACCATTTGTGTCCTTTCGAATTAAGAAGTAATAAAACGAAACTTATTAAAAGGTTTAATGGAGTCGCAGAGATGAACCAGTCAGAATTCCCATAAAGCATTCCAAGAATTCCACTGACATGAAACAACCAAATAGTTGCGATGGAGAGGTTTTCCTTAGTTAATTTAATCGGCATCATCAGTTCCTTTAGGGATTAAGTCAGTTGTGATTTTAGCTGACAATAAACAAAGTGGAATTCCTCCACCTGGATGAACACTGCCTCCACAAAAATATAAATTTTTGATTTTGGAATTGAAATTAGGATGCCTTAAAAAGGCAGCCATTTTATTATTACTTGAACTTCCGTACAATGCCCCTCCATATGAAGCTGTTTTTTCTTCAATCAAAGGCGGTGTCAATACCTGTTCCACCTCAATAAATTTTTCCAAATCAGTTTTTAATATTTTATTCAATTTATGAATAACTCTTTTTCTTAATTCAGTGGTGATTACATCCCAATCCTGACCTTTATCGGATGGGGTGTTGATCATCACAAACCAGTTTTCGCAACCATCAGGCGCATCTTTTGGAACATCTTTTGAGGAAATATTAACGTAAATCGTAAAGTCGTCCGAAAGCTCATTTTTATTAAAAATAAAATCAAATTCATTTTTATAATCATTAGAAAAAAAGATATTATGTAAGTCAAGATCTGGAAAAGAATGCTTAATCCCCCAATAAAAAATAACTGCTGAACTGGATCGTTCTTGTGCCAGAACGCGCTCAGGGGCTGGTTTGTTTTTAAGCAATTTTCGATAGGTTGGATAAATATCCATATTGGAAATAATGACATCGTAATTGATCTTAACATTATTCACCACAACCCCTGTTGTTTTTCCCTTATCGGTAATAATTTCCTCCACCTGTTCGCTGAAGTGAAATTTGACTCCCTGTCGTTTTGCCAGTTCATAAAGCGAGTGCGAGATTTGTTCCATTCCGCCTTCAGGAATAAAAGTTCCAAATTCCTGTTCGAGGTGTTGAACAAGAGTCATTATTCCTGGAGTTTTAAATGGACTAGAGCCGTTATAAGTAGCATAGCGATCATACATCTGAATCAAATGTGGTTCTTTCAATTGCTTTGAATTGACGCTGTGCAGAGTTTGATTGATTTCATAAAGGCTTAAACTAGACAAGGCCTTTAGAGTATCTAAGTTTAAAAAAGTCTTGAGCTGATGCAGTGATTTTTCCAGAAAAAGTGGTGCTATTAAATCAAATTTTTTTTTGGCTCGCGTTAAATATTTTTTTAAGGGTTTAGTATCAATGTTTAATTTTTCCTGAATTTCTTTAAAAAAAAGCTCTTGATTGTCATAAGCGGTAATTTGAGTCTGATCCTCCCAAAAATACTTGCATGCAATTTCTTTCTTTTTAAAATTAAAAGAATCCCGATGGTCTTCTTCAGACAGATCAAAAAGTTCAGTCACATAGTCGGGCATCGTAAACAAAGAGGGGCCAGCGTCAAATCGATACTCTCCCAACTTAAATGCACTGAGCTTTCCTCCGGGATAATCATTTGCTTCATAAACATCAACTTGATATCCTTTTTTTGCCATTCTTATACTGGCGGCAATTCCAGCAATTCCTGCACCGATCACAACTGCTGTCTTCATTTAATATCTTCTGTTTTTTTAAATCCTGTGTCTGAGATTAAATGAAATCTTGCGAAAAGATCTTCGCTATACCAGCCTTGAGATTTTGTTTTTTTTATAATCTCTGCATGTGCTTTCCCTTTGTAAGCAAAGGTCTTAACCGCTTCCATGTTTTCCCAAAGACTCAAAGTCGCTTGCTGAACAAAAGGCCATTCGCCAATTCCCTTAAAAAAGGACACTCCTTTTGCATTTTCTATGGCAGCACTTGCAGCGGGTACTGATTTCCAAAATGGTAACAAGCGGTTCCATTTCAAAGTTGCGCGGGTAATTACTGCTACAGGAGCCGTGGGATCAATATTTGGTTTTATTTTCTTCTTCAATTGAAAAGGATTTTGACCACTCCAGAGTCCATGACTGTGAATCGGATTAAGTTTTATTGTCCTGAAAACATTTACTTTTTTCATGTACTTTTTAATCATAGTACTTTTTGAGTAAAAATCATTGGCTTCTTTTTCAGAATTCCATACACCCAATAAAGCATAAGTACCAAAGTCTGGCCAAAGACTAAAACCATTACCTCCACCGGTTCCCATTAGCTTAAAAAACAAAAGACCCTTAACTTTTGACAAGTGCATCGGCATAAGTCCCATTTGTTTAAATGCCCAAAATTTGTGGGAATTAAATTTAAAAAAAGTGACAGTGGTAAAACTGACCATATGTATAGTTTTAGAATTAAAACTAAGGTAAAAAGAATTGAAGAATATGAATTAATTAAATTGATCATGTTTTAAAAAATGCTATTAAAAAATTATTTCCTTGAAATATCTCTCCATTTTGCATAAATAAACTTGATGTACAATCTGAAATAATCAAAATTCCATATATTTGAAGTATAACTATATTATTATGTCCATATTTTCCGTAGCAGTCTCAGTCGTTATAACTATCGTAATTGTACTCATAGTGATTTTTATTGATATGTCTAAAAATTAAATTAGGTGAAGTCTCCGGTTTTATTTGATAAGTTTATCTATGTGTTGATTATCCTGAACATCGTTGCGATGATTATGGAATCGCACGTCAGCCTAAGCTTGGCTTATGGAAATGCATTTGGAATTTTTGAAAGGACTTCTATTTTTATTTTCTCTTTTGAATATCTCTACAGAGTTTTCATTGCTTTTAAAGATGACAAACTAAAAGGAGTCTCTAAGTATGTTTTTAGTGTTTTTGGAATAATTGATTTGATTTCAATTTTGCCATTTTACTTAAACACGTTTATAAAAGTAGATGGACGTTTTCTCAGAATATTAAGGCTTTTCCGTTTAACTCGAATTTTCAAATTAGGAAGGGACAGCTCTTCATTAAAGCTTTTTACCAAAGCGCTGTCTTCAGTAAAAAATGAGCTGAGGTTTACCCTTTTCCTTTCTGCTTTAATGATTTTGTTTTCTGCATCTGCGATTTACTACCTAGAAAATGAAGCACAACCTGAAAAGTTCTCAAGTATCTCGGAATCAATTTGGTGGGCAACCGTCTCTCTGGCAACGGTTGGTTACGGGGATGTCTACCCAGTAACTATTGGTGGTAAAATATTCGCTTCCCTAATTTCTTTAATTGGAATTGGAGTCGTGGCCATCCCAACAGGAATTATTAGTGCATCGTTCGTTGAAGAAATTCGATTGGTGCGAGAAGAAAAAGCATCACCAATTAAGTCTACTAAGAAGTAATTAATTATTTTATTTTCATCTAAAATAAAGATATCTTTGTTAGGCTCATGAAAAGAAAAATTACCATTATTGGATCAGGATTTTCCTCCCTATCTGCCGCTTGTTATCTTGCAAAAGCTGGGAATCAAGTTACAATCTTCGAAAAAAACAATAGTCCTGGTGGACGCGCAAGACAAATACACCAAGATGGTTTTGTTTTCGATATTGGCCCCTCATGGTATTGGATGCCAGATGTTTTTGAAAAGTTTTTCTCTGACTTTGGGAAAAAACCAAGTGATTATTACCAGTTGGATCGTCTTGATCCTGGCTACCAAGTATATTTTGGAAAAGATGATTATATGATGATTGGCGATTCCTTAGAAAAAATATATACAGAATTTGAAAAGGTTGAAGCTGGAAGTGCTAAGAAATTAAAACGTTTTGTAGGAAAGGCCGCTCATAACTATAAAATCGCAATTGATGAGTTGGTTTATCGTCCCGGAATATCACTTCTAGAGCTAGTAACTCCTGATACCATTAAAAAACTAGGCTATTTTTTTACTACTGTAAAACGAGAAGTTGTTAAGGAATTTAAAAACCCGAAACTGGCTCAAATACTTCAGTTTCCTGTTTTGTTTCTAGGAGCAAAGCCATCCAACACTCCTGCCTTTTATAATTTTATGAATTATGCAGATTTTGGATTAGGCACCTGGCATCCAAAAGAAGGGATGTACAGCATTGTAAAGGGAATGGTTGCGCTTGCCGAAAGCCTTGGAGTTAAAATTGAACTCAACAGTCCTATTGAGTCTATTTTGGTAAAAAACAAGAAAGCCTTTGGTGTTATAATTAAAGGGGAAGAAATCTTATCCGATGTGGTTTTAAGTGGCGCCGACTATCACCATACCGAAACACTCCTTGAGCCTGAGCACAGGGCTTACAGTGAGGCCTATTGGTCTAAGAAGGTGTTTGCTCCATCTTCACTGTTGTTCTTTATTGGTTTGGATAAAAAAGTTAAAAATGTATCCCATCACACCTTGTTTTTTGATGTGGATTTTGATGTACACGCCGAAAGTATTTATGATGATCCAAAATGGCCAAAAGAGCCTATGTTTTATGCGAATTTCCCTTCCAAAAGTGATGCTTCAATGGCACCAAAAGGAAAAGAAGGGTGTTTTTTATTAGTTCCCATTGCTCCAGGATTAGAAGATACAGAGTCTTTAAGAGAGGAGTATTTCGAGATTGTATTTCAACGCTTGGAAGAACTGACTGGTCAAAGCTTAAGAAACGATATTTTGTTTAGAAAATCCTTCTGTGTTAATGATTTTAAATCTGAATATAACTCTTACAAGGGGAATGCCTATGGAATGGCAAACACACTGTTGCAGACTGCTTTTTTAAGACCAAAACTTAAAAGTAAAAAAGTAGAGAATTTATTTTTCTCGGGTCAACTTACCGTTCCTGGACCAGGAGTGCCACCGGCATTAATATCTGGTAAATTGGTTGCAGGCTTAATAGAAAAAGCTACCACCACCAATAGATAAAAGTAAATTGATCACTCTTCTGTTTAATCACGGAGTCTAGTTTTTTAATATTATCCCCTAGCGTTTGATCGTATTCAACAAGCTGTTCTGAAATTTGATCCCATAGCCCCAATCTTTTGAACAAGTTGTATTTTAAAAACCTGTCATCCTGTATATAATTTCTGTTTTTAATCCAGAAATCAACTTCATAAAGATCGATCTGATCTAATTCATAAATCCATTTATTGGCAACACGTCCTTCAAATTGATCCACGTAAACTTTTTCTTCTCTATCGGTATTTAAGATCAAATACTTTAAGTCAGTTCCGTCATAGGTGTCGTTGACAAACCTTCCTACTTCTGAACCTAAAAATCGGAATGTTCCATCCAGTTTAATCGACTCGTAAACCACACGAGGAGGGTTAAAAGGATTATAATTAGTATAAAAAGACAACGGTGAATAAGGCTCTTCATCTTCTTGATCTAGAAAAATAAAAACATTCTCATTGTTATCCTCCCACTGATCATAAAGTGCTTTGTAGAGTGCTTTAATCCATTGGTTTTCCTGTATATAATCTTGAGTATAGGTTTGGATATCTTGCATTTCATCCCTTAAACCAACCAAATTATCAATGTTCGACTCTCGATCTCCAAAGTCTTCTCCCTGACTTTCTACACCAAAAGAGACCAATACACCGAAAAATACAATTAAAAACTCAACAAATCCTTTTTTGATTCGATCATAGAAGTCCTGAACTGAAAATCGATCTCCAAGCGTAATGATTTGCATGAACCAACTCAACTGTTTCTTATCTATTCCTTCTTCTTCTTTCTTCATGGAAGTTAATTAAATTTTAATCGAACTCAAGTTAACATAAAATCTACTTTGTTAATTTTTATGAATGAAATTTATTTTTTGGTTAAAGATCTCAAAAATGATATCAAATAAAATTTCTTCAAACTTAGACAGGTTCACCTCACAAATACCTTGAGAAACAAGGGGATCGCTTTTATTAAATTTAGTGGAAAATTTCATAAAATAGCTGGGTAAATTTCTAAATGAAATAATTCCCGCTTCTACTGTTTTATAACTACTGATGAATTCTGGGTGCACATAAGAATACAGCAAAATTTGAAACAAGTAAGCATAGTCTCTATTAGTCAAAAGCAAATCCCATTCGGGAGTTATTAGTTGATTTGGATTGACTCGACCCGTCTTATAATCTATAATTCTCAAAGTGCCATTTAACTCATCAATGCGATCCACCGCACCAATAAGTTTTACTGGATGAGATATCCCTGGAATAGTGATTTCCTTTTCAAATTTTTTCTCCAAATAGAGAACCTTTAACTGGTTGCCTTGCTTTACGATTTTTTTCTCCTCGTTTAAAAGATCAATCACAGATTTTTGAAGTACTTCAAAAATAATATAATTACGACCTGTTCGTTCTTTATTTCCGTGGTAAATACTTTTATATTTCTCTTCCATCAAAGACGGCAAACACTCAAACATTGAATCAAAATCTTCAACTGTTAATGTTTTTCCAATAAATGGGGTGAATAGATTCTCCACCACCTCATGCACCAAAGTTCCTTTATCCATATTGTTAATGGAATTCTCCATTTTTTGAGATTCAGAAATCCCTAAAACCCTTTGATAATAGAAAGCTAGAGGATCTCTCAAATACAACGAAAGAGAAGATGGCGAAAAACCCTTGGCTGCAATAGCGTTAAGCTTATTCATTATTTCATCGCTCTTCACAACCGTTAAAATAGGAGTGGTGGGTAGCTGATAGTCCAATGTCAATTGTTGTTCAACAAGCTTGTGAGCAGGCTGCTTTTCAAAAATAAGCTGATGTAAGAATCGACTCTTTTCGCCGGCATTGAGACCATCACTTTCTGTGTTGTATAGCAAATACACATTTTTTGCTCTTTGGAGTAATCGATAGAAATGATAAGTATAAATGGCATCATTTTCCACGAAAGTTGGAAGACCAAATTTTTTCTTTAAATCAAAAGGTAAAAAAGAAACTGTCTTTTTTCCTGCTGGAAGTATTCCCTCATTTAAGTTAGTAATGATGATGTTATCAAAATCTAAAAGACGAGTTTCGAGTAATCCCATAAACTGAATTCCCATGAGTGGTTCTCCAACAAAATCAATTTTTTCAGACTTGGTTAACTCTTTAAAAATTAACACCAATAATGAAATACTTTTTACAAACGGATGCTTCTGATTGATCAAAATCATTTGATTAAAGTTTTGTCTAAACCTCTGAAAATACGCAAGGTGTAACAATGCTTCTTCTCCTTTTTGACTTTCTAAAAAGACGATAAAATGTTCAGACAATTGCACCAGACGCTCAAGCATGTCAGCAACCGTCGTAAAGGGCTTAAAACAAATGGCGTTTAAGAAAACAGGATCTTCTTTGTCTAAGAAAAAAGATTGAGGCACATAACTCAAGTTCTTTTTTCTCAACTCAGAAAGTCTTCCTTGTATATTAATTTTTTTAGATTCAAAAAGCGCATCGCACCAAGCAGTGGTGAAAAACGATTGTATATTCTTAAAATAAAAACTACCCTTTGAAACATTGGAATGTAATTTTAAAAAAGTATCAAAAAAAGTTGCTGCAGTTGTTTCCTCCAACGGATAGCCCATGGTTACATTCCATTTTTTCTGGGCAACTGAAAGAGAGGAAAGCGCAGGAATCAAAAGAGATTCATTACCCAAAACAACAGCAGTTTTCTCATCACTCCCTTCTTCTTGGATACGTTCTGCCAATTGAGCTGCATACTTTGCTTGTGCAATATTTTTTGTCACTCCAACCAAGTTGATATTTTTAGACTGGCAAAAATTGTCTTTAAAAATAGGTTTTTCTTCACCACTTATTAAACCCCATTGCTGATAATATTTTCGGATAAATTTTCCCGCAGAATGAATATCATCCTGAAAAAAACAACGGTCAATATCCCAAATCACCCTGCCTGCCTCTTGAGAAACAAACTCTTGAATTATTTGAGATTCAGATTTATTTAAAGCATTAAAGCCTACAAAAAAATGTTGCTTTTCTGTCCCTTGAGTGTAGTGCTCTAAATTAGCGACAGCCTCTCTAAACAACATTCCCAACATTCCTTTTTGTTGATTGTATAGCTTATCATTCAGACGCTCATATAAAAGCGGCAGTCGTTTCCAAAAATTTAGATGGTTTTTAATTAATGGAGTAGATGATTCTTCTTGTGCCCATTCTTGTATTTCATGAAATGAAGCTTGATATTCAAAAAATACTTTGGCATCAACAAGATGTGCATCCATTTCATTGAAATCAGCTAGTACGGTTGAGGCCCAACCTAAAAACGCGTCAAAACCATCCTGTTCCATTTCTGGAGTATGTTTTTGATAGACCTCATAAAACTCGTATAACAAGTTGATGTGTACAATTTTCTCTAATCCTGAAAGCTCCTCAACAAAACTCTCAATGCTAACAATTTCAGGAGCAAACTGAGGTTGGTCAATTTGAGCCGCTAAGGCATTTTTTAAAAAAAGTGTTGCTCTTCGACTGGGTACAATAATTTTTATTTGCTCAAAGGGGTGCTTTGAGGAAATAATTTCTTGAGCAACTTCATCTAAAAAGCTCTTCATTCTTTTAAATATTTTTTACCTCAATTTCATTGTCTATATAGACCAAATATTTCTTATAAACTTTGGTTTCAAAACGATTTAAAATTTCTTCATACTGACGCAATTGATCCTCATGCTTTGGATGGTATTTACCTGTTTTATAATCGATAATAATCCAGCCTTCACTTGATTTAACAACCCGGTCTGGTCTAACAAAAGAAGCGTTTGGCACCAAAATATCTTGCTCATTAAAAACAATCATTCCCTTTTTATAATAGGGCTTAAGAGCTGCATGCGAAGTGACTTTATATAATAAATCATTATAGTATTCTATCTCATCACTTCTAAACAAACCCTTTTCTACAGCATTTAATACCAGAGGCACTATATCCTCTTCACTAACTATTTCTCCTAACAGATCGTGAATCAAAAGCCCCCTACTCCTTGCCTGAGTGGTCTCTTCATTTTCTCCGGAATAGATCTGAAACCAAAGGTGTTTTTGCCAATGGGTAGAGATTTTAAACTCTGGTAATAAGGGTGGGATTTTCTCTTCCTCCTTTTCTCGCCCGTGAGTGATTTCTCCCCAGCAAAAAGGATTTTCTAAGGTTGGATTATGCCCTTGATTTTTTACAAAGTGATTTATTAAAGTGGAATAACTTTTGGTAGCTGCTATGTTGTCTTTCTCAAGTGGGCAGATAAGGTACAACTGATAAACAGCTCGGGTTAATGCCACATATAGCGTGTTTAAAGAGTCCATGTGATCTTGCCTGATCTTCTCTTCATAAAATGCCTCTCCTGGTTGGCCTAGCAGTTTCAATTTAGATGAAAAATTAATCCTTCCCCACTCAAAATAATTTCCGTATTCCTCATCGATTGGGTACCATATTTTATCATTTAAAGAAACGGATAATTCTTCTTCAGCAAAAGGAATAACAACCACTGGAAATTCAAGGCCTTTTGCTTTATGAATGGTCAAAATCTTTACAGCATTGACTCCTTCCGGGGTGGAAATGTTTATAGCGTTTCCTTTCTGTTCCCAGTAACTGAGATAACTCACAAAATCAGATTCATTTTTTAAAGAAAACTCAAAAATATTATCTAGAAAAGCATTGAGATGGGCGTCAATAGTTTCAGACATCCCAAAAGTCTCAATTGCATACTCTATGGCATCGTAAAGTGAGTTTCTTCTAAAAACATCGAGATTAAACGAAGATTCAAAATCACTATTGATCGAGTTAAAAAATTTATTTTTATCTCCGAAAAGATGCTTTTGAAGTAGGTCGTGATAAGCCATTGGAGATTCCTTTTCACTCCATAAAAACTCTAAAACTTCTTTGCGCTGTTCTAATTCATAAGGGACTATAGACAGCCTTAAAAGGGCAATTAAAAAAGTAACTTTTTTAGACTGGGATAAGGACAAAGATTCGGAGGAAACAAAAGGGATTTTATGCTCTTGAAGAATCTTAGTAATTACACTTGCTTGTTTCTTTTTCCGAACCAAAACTGCCATTTCTTCCCATAAAAAACCATAGTTTTGTGCTTGCTGTAAACACCTTATGGTTTGTTGCTGATAAATCGGAATTGTGTCCTCCTTTTTTGTTGTATTTTTAATAAAAGTTATCTCAACATATCCACCGTCTTTATTGTTTAACTTCTGTTGGGTCTGCTCAGAATACATAGATTTTTGTTGCGCATCTTTAACTTCACCTCCCACAAAAGAGAAAAAATTATTATTAAACGTAACGACTGAATCACAACTCCTGTAGTTGGTGACTAAGTTTTCAGTTTCAGAAGGGATTTGAAAAGGAGACTGCTGATCGAGTAAGTTCAAAAACTGCTGATTGTCTCCCCCTCGCCAGCGATAGATCGCCTGTTTTGGATCTCCAACTAAAAGTAAAGAGCCCAGCTTTTGTTGATCGTCTTGGCTTTCTAGTGCATTCCCTATTAATGGGATTAAATTTTGCCATTGCAATCGAGAGGTGTCCTGAAACTCGTCAATAAAATAATGCCGGTATTTCTCTCCCAATCGTTCATAAATATAAGGTACGGGTTGGTTGGCTATTGTTTTGGCAATGATTTCATTAAATCGACCCAAAAGCATTCGTTGTTCAGAATTCTGAAAGTCTTCTAAGCCTTTTTCCAATTCATTGATTAATGATACGGGAACCCAATACTTTATTAAATCCTTTAAAATCATTACCTTGCCAACTTTGGGTTTGGCCTCAAAATACTTCTCAGTAAGTTGCGGCTGAATGAGATCTATGATTTCTTTTTTATAATCGTCCAAAGCCTTCGCATACAATGCTTTTACCTCTAGTAAATCAGCGCTCAGCTTGTTACTGTAGATACCCTCATAAACGCCATCGAAATGTTTTTTAAAATGATTATAAATGATTCCTTTTCCCAAAAAATCTTCCTTTTCAATTCCATTAGATTTGATGATTTCAAGGGCTTCGCTTCCTATTAAGATCAAATCTTTTTGCGTTGTTTTTAGCGCTATTTCAAATCGTTTTTTTTGCTCTGAAAAATCCTCTAAACTTTTTTCTTTAAGACTTATCAGTGGAAGACGATCGTTTTCGTTAAGCAATAATTTTGAAAAATCATAAAGATCTTTTCCAACATCCCAACTTCGTAATTCTTCTGTTTTTGAAAGACTGAAGGCAACCAAAATTTTTGTTAAATCTTTATCAACTCCTGCTTTTTCAAGAATACTTTCTGTTAATTCTTCTAATACTTGATCACTTTCAATCGCCACTTCAAAACTTAAAGGAATTTTTAAATCTCGAGCGAAAGTTCTAATGATTTTATGGGTAAAACTATCAAGGGTAATGACCTCAAAAGCTGCATATTCATGTAGGATTTTTTTTAAAACACGTCTTGATTTATCCTGCAAAGCCTTTTCACTTAAATCAAGGTCTTTGATCAACATTTGATGAATCGCAATGATTTTTTCATTATTTAAATCGCTCGAAAGGAAGAACAAGAAATTTAAAATCCTACCTTTCATTTCATTTACTGCCTTATTGGTAAACGTTAAGGCAAGCATTGACCTAAAGACATCATCAGTTTCAGCCGAAAGTAACTTTTTTAAATACCGATAAACCAAAGAAAACGTTTTCCCCGATCCTGCTGCTGCATTTATTATTTGAAATGAACCCTGATTCACACTATTCATAATTTTCTTAAATTTAAGAGATTTCATTCGCATGCTTTACGATTTGAGGAAAAGAAATTTTATTTTTGTAACTAACTAAAAAATTAATTATGGCTTTTGAATTACCAAAATTACCTTATGCACACGATGCGCTTGAGCCGCATGTTGATGCAAGAACAATGGAAATACACCATGGTAAACACCACAATGGATATACCACTAACCTAAACAACGCACTTGAAGGGTCTGGTATGGAAGGGAAAAGTATAGAAGATGTACTTAAAACTATGGACATGGATAATGGTGCCTTAAGAAACAATGCTGGTGGTTTTTACAACCATTCGTTGTTTTGGAAGGTAATGAGTCCAAATGGAGGAGGAAAGCCCTCAGGAGCACTTGCTGATGCAATTGAAGCGAGCTTTGGTTCTTTTGATGCTTTTAAAGATGCTTTTTCTAAAGCGGCTGCAACAAGATTCGGTTCTGGATGGGCGTGGCTATGTGTTCACACAGGTGGAAAGGTTGATGTATGCTCTTCTGCAAATCAAGACAATCCGATCATGTCGGGCATTGGATGTGGCGGTACACCTATTCTTGGAATTGATGTGTGGGAACATGCTTATTATTTAAATTACCAAAACAGAAGACCTGATTACATCTCTGCATTCTTTAATGTGGTGAATTGGGATAAAGTGATTGAGTTGTTTGAACAAAACAAATAAGCTTCATTTTGAGTATTTGGGTTTATTGCAAATAAAAAGGGAGAATAAATCCTCCCTTTTTGCCCCAAATCTTACCATGAACTTAACCTACTTATGTTCTGGTTAAGTAAAAATAGATGCTTGCCTTAAGTCGTTGTTAAAAAAACGATTAAATCCTTTTAATTCCGATAAAAGACTCTTTTCGAACTTTACATGTAGTTGAGTAATTTTTTAACATTTAAATAATCTATTTCAAGGGTTATTTTTAATACGCTCTTCCAGCCTTACCTTCATAAAAATTCATGAAAGCACGATTCACTACTCGATTCCCTCCCGGGGTTGGATAGTCTCCAGAAAAATACCAATCCCCCAGATTGTGAGGGCATGCCTTGTGTAGGTCGTCAATGGTTTGATATATTACTTCAACTTCCGATTTAATGATGTCTCCTTTTAAAATGACTGCAATTTTATCAGAAACTTCCTGATCGCTAAAAGGAGCATAAAGTGCTTTAACGTGATTCTTAACTTCTGTTATTGGCAAGCCAATCGTTTGTTGACAATTTTTATAAATAGAATCGAGCGTTTGAATCAATGTTCCTCGGTCCTTGTGCATGGCTAAGGCTGCCTTAAAGGCGATGAAGCTATTGAGTTTTGCCATATCAATTCCGTAACAGTCCGGATACCTAATTTGAGGTGCACTCGACACAACAACTACTTTCTTAGGATTCAATCGGTCTAGCATTTTAAGGATACTTTTTTCCAAAGTAGTTCCCCTCACAATACTGTCATCTATAATAACCAAATTGTCCGTTGGTTTTATAACACCATAAGTAACATCATAAACATGAGCGACCAAGTCATCGCGACTTGCGTCTTCAGTAATAAAAGTCCTTAGCTTGACATCCTTGATCGCTATTTTCTCTATTCGTGGTCTAAGCGATAATATTTTATTTAATTCTGATTTTGTTAGCGATTCTTTATTTTTAATCGCTTCGGTCAGGGATTGAACAATGTTATCCTGAACTGCACCTAAAAGTCCATAGAAGGAAGTTTCGGCAGTGTTTGGAATAAAAGAGAAAACGGTATTTTCAAGATCATTGTCAATTGATTTTTTTATTTGAGGGAACAATAGTCTTCCCAAATGTTTTCTCTCTTTATATATAGAGGCATCACTTCCTCTTGAAAAATAAATTCTTTCGAAAGAACAGGCCTTATAAGGAAGCGGTTCTAGTATTTTACAGACGGTGGTAACTCCTGACTTCTTCGTTAGCAATGCATGTCCAGGCGGAAGCTCAATGATGGATTCAAATGGAACGTCAAAAACGGTCTGAATAACCGGACGCTCGGAGGCAACAACTACCACTTCATCATCTTCGTAATAGTAGGCAGGTCTGATTCCAGCAGGATCTCTAAGCACAAAAGAATCACCGTGTCCTAATAGACCAGCAATTGCATAGCCACCATCCCAACTTTTAGAAGCCTTTCGAAGGACTTTTTTCATGTTGAGTCTTTCCGCAATTTGGGGGGAAGCGTCTGCTTTTGTATAGCCTTCTTTTTTTAAACTTTTATAAATCTTAGCAACCGCATCATCAAGAAAATGTCCTATTTTTTCCATCACAGTAACCGTATCGGCTTTCTCCTTGGGATGCTGACCCAAATCAACTAATGTCTCAAATAATTCGTTGACATTGGTAAGGTTAAAGTTTCCTGCTACAATAAGATTACGATGCATCCAATTGTTTTGACGCAAAAACGGATGAACACTTTCAATACTATTTTTCCCAAAAGTTCCATACCGAACATGACCAAGAAGCAATTCTCCTGCATAAGGCACTTCTTTTTTAAAAAGTACAGTATCTTTTAACAAGTCAGGAAATTCTTTCTGTGATTGGGAGATTCTTTTATTTATTTTTTTAAAAATATCCTGAATCGGTTGTTGTTTATTTGAACGCACCCTACTGATGTATCGCTCTCCAGGACTCACGTCGCGTTTTATACAAGCAAAACCAGCACCATCTTGTCCACGATTGTGCTGCTTTTCCATCATCAAATACATTTTATTGATGCCATACAAGGCGGTTCCATACTTTTCCTTATAATAACTAAGGGGCTTTTTTAAGTGGAGTAAGGCTATTCCACATTCGTGCTTTATGGCATCACTCATTTTATGTTTATGATTTTGGTATTATTCAAGTTCAATTTCAAAGGTAGTTAATTCTTTAAAGGCTTTTAATCGATCGCTCATCGCATGATGCGAAACATTAACAAGGTTTTCGGTTCCAAATTTTTCTACTGTAAAAGAAGCCATTGCAGACCCATAAATAATCGCAGTTTTCATATTAGAAAAAGAAATATCGCCTGTTTGAGTCAAGTAGCCTGCAAATCCTCCAGCGAAACTATCTCCAGCCCCGGTCGGATCAAAGACTTCTTCAAGAGGAAGTGCAGGAGTACAAAAAATCTCGTTATTGTGAAAAAGTAAAGCGCCATGTTCTCCTTTTTTAATGATCACATATTTAGGACCCATTTCATGGATCATTTGTGCTGCCTTAACTAAGGAATACTGATCGGTCAATTGACGTGCTTCTTCATCATTTATTGATATAACGTCAACCTTTGCAATCACTTTGTCTAGTGATTCTCTAGCATGATCCATCCAGAAATTCATGGTGTCCAAAACCACCAACTTAGGTTTGTTTTTTATTTGTGTTAATGCTGCTAATTGAACATCCGGAGAAAGGTTCCCTAACATGACAATGTCAGGAGTGGATAGATGATCGGGTATCTTAGGATCGAAATTTTCTAAAACATTCAAACGCGTATCCAAGGTCGTTCGAGTGTTTAAATCGTTGTGGTATCTTCCACTCCAAAAGAAAGTTTCTCCTCCCGGGACAATTTCTACTCCAGAAACATCAATTCCTTTGTCTTTTAATAGTGCTAAATGTTCTTTTTCAAAATCTTCTCCTACGACTGAAACAAGGCCACAGTCTATAGAAAAACTAGAAGCTGCAAGACCAATATAAGTGGCCGCACCTCCTAAAATTTTATCAACCTTTCCAAGAGGAGTTTCAATAGCATCATAGGCCATCGTGCCAACTACCAATAATTTATATTTCATAAAACAAAAATAATAAACTTATTAAGTGATGTCGATTTTTTAATCAAACATTTATATGAGAGTTTTCAATAGTGTTTTTTACTGCTCCTTGGTTTTTAAGTTTTGTTCAAAAGCGCTGTCAACAACAAGGGTTTTTTGTTTTGCTGCATTAACTGCCAACCGATCACACCGTTCATTTTGAGGATGGTCATTATGACCCTTAATCCATTGGAAATCAACCTTGTGTTTTCGATGAATTTTTAAATAGCGTTTCCATAAATCAGAGTTTTTCTTTCCCTTAAAACCTTTTTTCTCCCATCCGAAAACCCATTTTTTTTGAACAGAATCAACTACATATTTCGAATCGGAACAAACTAACACTTCCATCGGTTGTATTTTTAAGGTCTCAAGTCCGACGATGACAGCCAAAAGCTCCATCCTATTATTAGTGGTCATGCGATAACCTTCCGAAATTTCTTTTTTGTGATTTTTACCCACCCATTCAATGATGGCTCCATAACCTCCTGGGCCTGGGTTTCCCAAAGAAGAACCGTCAGTATATAGGTGGATTTTATTGAATATCATTGGTCTTTTAATAGTTGGTGAAGTACCTCTGGATAATGCTTGTGTTCTAACTGATGCACCTTATTCGCAATACTTACGGCCGTGTCGGCTTTTGAAACTTCAACAACTCTTTGAAAAACAATAGAACCCTCGTCATAATTCTCGTTTACATAATGTATTGTTATTCCTGTCTCAATGTCCCCAGAGTCTATAACACTTTGATGAACACGATCGCCATACATGCCTATCCCACCATGCTTGGGAAGAAGCGCAGGATGAATATTGATTATTTTATCTGGAAATACGGTTATGATAGATTTTGGAATTTTTAATAAAAAACCAGCCAAAACAATTAAATCAGGCTTAATACTTTGAAGTTTATTTAATAATGAATCGTCTAAATATTCCTCTTTATTAAACACATAAAAAGGAACATTAAGGGACTTTGCACGATCCAAAACTCCTGCCTTTTTGTTGTTCGTTAAGACAAGTTCTGTCGTAATTCGATCAAAAGCACTGAAATATTCGATGATATTCTGGACGTTTGAGCCCGATCCTGATGCAAAAAGGATAATTTTTTTAAGAGTTTTGTTTTTCATTTTCCTTCTAAGTGCCTTTAAATACAAACTTTAAGAATTATTTAACCATTCTTTTCACAAAGAAAAGTTATATTTATTTCCCTTAATAGTGTTTTCATACAAAGTTTTTTATTTTTGTCCACAGTAATTTTAAATCAATTAATTATGTCTGATATTTCATCAAGAGTAAAAGCTATTATCGTTGACAAACTTGGTGTCGATGAAAATGAAGTTGTTACAGAAGCTAACTTCACAAATGACTTGGGTGCCGATTCACTGGATACAGTTGAACTCATAATGGAATTCGAAAAAGAATTTGACATTCAAATTCCGGATGACCAAGCTGAGAACATTGCCACTGTTGGGCAAGCAATTCAGTACATCGAGCAAGCAAAATAAAAATTGCTTAAATGGAACCAAGACGTGTAGTTGTTACTGGATTGGGAGCATTAACTCCTATTGGAAATACCCTTTCGGAATATTGGGAGGGTTTGATCTCTGGTACTAGTGGAGCTGCCCCGATTACCTATTTCGATGCCTCAAAATTCAAAACGCAGTTTGCGTGTGAACTAAAAGGCTTTGATCCCTTAAATTTCATGGACCGTAAAGAAGCGCGAAAAAATGATCGCTTCGCTCAATATGCTTTAGTATCTACCCAAGAAGCCATTGAAGATTCAGGCCTTGAACTCGACAAGATTGATAAAGATCGTGTTGGAGTTATCTGGGGAGCCGGAATTGGAGGATTGGAGACTTTTCAAAACGAAGTCCTCAATTTTGCTAGTGGAGACGGCACTCCAAGGTTTAACCCCTTCTTTATTCCCAAGATGATTGCGGATATTGCACCAGGATTGATTTCAATAAAATATGGATTTTGTGGTCCGAACTTCACAACGGTCTCTGCATGTGCTTCCTCAGCAAACGCAATGATTGACTCCCTTAATTACATTCGAATGGGTTATGCAGACATTATTGTCTCAGGTGGTTCTGAAGCGGGTGTAACCATGGCGGGTATCGGCGGGTTTAACGCCATGCATGCTTTGTCAACAAGAAATGATGACCCAAAAACAGCCTCTCGGCCTTTTGATAAAAATCGTGATGGTTTTGTCTTAGGTGAAGGATCTGGAACATTGATCCTTGAAGAGTATGAACACGCCAAAGCTAGAGGTGCAAAAATATATGCTGAACTTGCTGGAGGTGGACTTTCTGCCGATGCGTATCACATGACGGCACCCCATCCTGATGGTACTGGAGCTAAAAAAGTGATGGCCAACTGTCTCAGGGATGCCAATCTAAAGCCAGAAGATGTTGATGCAATCAACATGCATGGAACGTCAACTTCCTTGGGAGATTTAGCAGAAACTAGCGCAGTTATTTCTGTATTTGGAAAACATGCTTATGCCTTAAACATCAATTCGACAAAATCAATGACGGGACACTTATTGGGCGCTGCAGGTGCCATTGAAGCCATTGCCTCTATTATGGCCATCAATCATGGTATCGTTCCTCCTACAATAAACAACAGTACTGTTGATGAAAATTTAGATCAGAAAATCAACTATACGTTCGGTAAAGCTCAAAAAAAAACAGTGACTGTTGCCCTTTCGAATACTTTTGGATTTGGAGGTCACAATGCTTGTGTCATATTCAAAAAAATTATCTAAATTGAAATGTGAAGATTTTTAACCATATATTTAAATCCCAAACTTATGAAGAAGGGGTTTTTTTCAATAGGTTAAAAAAAATCACATCGCTAAGTCCGGTTAATTTAAAAATTTATCAAAAAGCATTTACACATCGTTCGATGCATGTTAAAGACACACATGGGAACTATGTAAATTATGAGCGTCTAGAGTTTTTAGGTGATTCGATATTAAGTGTTGTTGTTTCAAAATTTTTATTTAATAAATTTCCTTCAGCCAAGGAAGGAGGACTCACGAAGTATAGGGCCAAAATTGTAAGTAGGGAAAACCTGAATCAGATCGGCTTAAAGTTTAATCTTATAGATCTTTTAGCGCTAGAACAAAAAATAAATTTTGGTGAAAATATTCATGGGGATTTGTTAGAAGCGCTTATAGGTGCTGTGTTTATAGACAGGGGCTATTTGAAATGCCAGAATTTTATTTTAGATAAAATCATAACAGATCACGTGGATGTGGAACAACTTGAACACAGCGTATTAAGCTACAAAGGGTTGCTGATCGAATGGGGGCAAAAAAGGAAGAAGAACGTTAAGTTTGCCACCACTAGTGATGGAGGGTTAGATCCTGAAATCAACTACACTACCAGTGTTTTTATAAATGAAGTAACTGTTGTCAAAGCAAGAGGTATTTCAAAAAAGAAAGCTGAGGAAAAAGCTGCTAAAAGAGCCTATTATGCTTTAAACTTAAAGTAATAAAGCGCATGAATAAAAAAAAGCTTTATACGTTAGATGAATTTGAAGAAGATGACTTTAGTCTTCTGGCGATTCACAGTTCCTTGGAAAATTATAAAGTTGCTTTTTTATTAAATACCTACTGTGATAGTCAATTTGTAATGAGCAAAGAGGACATTGAGTTACCACTAAAAAATGCATTTTTTCAAAACTTTGAATGGAATAATCCTAAAAAAGGCATTCATTGCAACCTGTTTTCTAATAAATTTACAAAATTGGGTGTTAACAAATCAAAGGGTCCTGGCTTATTTGACATTCCTGAAACAAAAAAGGTATATTTGCTCCCAGAACTTAAAAAAGTTGACTATTTCATTAAAATAAATTTAGGCATATCGGTTGAGGTGCTAAGTAAAAAAATTAAGTTAATTAATGAGATTTCAATGTGTTATACCCCAAAGACAAGTAAAATAAACTTTCATCATACGCTAAATTTCGATTAATGAGCCAAAGAAAAAAAACTAAAATAGTTGCGACATTAGGTCCTGCTTCAGATTCTATAGAAGTACTTGAACAAATGATCCTTAATGGGGTCGATGTCTTTAGAATTAATTTTTCTCATGCCGAGTATAGCGATGTAGAAACAAGAGTTAAAAACATTCGTGATCTTAATAAAAAACTCAATACGCACACTTCTATTTTAGGAGACCTTCAAGGGCCTAAACTTAGAGTGGGAATAGTTGCCGAAGGGACTAGAGTTATACTCGGAGACGTTATCACCTTTTCTACGGAAGCCCCATTTGAGGGGAATAAGGAAAAGGTCTATATAAATTATAAAAACTTTCCAAGAGACGTAAAAGTCGGTGAACAGATTTTGTTGGATGACGGAAAACTTATTTTTGAAATCCTAGAAACAGATCTTAAAACTTTAGTTAAGGCTAAAGTGATTCAGGGAGGTGCATTAAAATCTAAGAAAGGTGTTAACCTGCCCAATACTGAGATTTCTTTACCCGCCCTTACTACAAAAGACATCGAAGATGCAGTGTTTGCAATTAAGCATAAATTCGATTGGATTGCACTTTCTTTCGTAAGGAATAGTGAAGATCTTTTAGATCTTAAAAAAATAATTGAGAAACACACCGATGAAAAAATCCCGATCATTGCTAAAATCGAAAAGCCTGAAGGAATAAGAAATATTGATAAAATCATTTCACATTGCGATGGGTTGATGGTTGCCAGAGGAGATCTGGGTGTTGAAGTTCCTCCTGCTGAAGTTCCTTTAATACAAAAGGAATTGGTGCGATTGGCTAAAAAAGCAAGAATCCCTGTCATTATCGCTACTCAGATGATGGAAAGTATGATTGACAGTATGACTGCAACTAGAGCAGAAGTAAATGATGTAGCAAATTCCATAATGGATGGTGCTGATGCCGTAATGCTCTCTGGTGAGACATCTGTTGGAGAATATCCTGTAGAAGTAATCAAAACTATAACATCAATCATAAAAAGCGTTGAGCACTCTGATTTAATAATCATTCCTCAAAAAGCACCTAAGATCAGAACCAATCGATTCATCACTAAATCTATTTGTTTTCACGCGGCTCAAATTGCAAATGATGTACAAGCTAAAGCCATTTGTACTTTAACAAATAGTGGCTATACAGCTTATCAAATTTCAGCCTGTAGACCAAAGTCACATGTATTGGTTTTTACTTCCAACAGAAGAATCCTGACACAATTAAATTTACTTTGGGGAGTGAAAGCATTTTTCTACGATAGTTATGAAACTACCGATAAGACTGTGGAGCAAATCAATACGATTGCTAAGGAAAAAGGATATGTTGACAAGGGAGACCTTTTAATAAACCTTACAGCAATGCCTATTATTGAAAAAGGAATGGTAAATACGTTACGTATTTCGTCAATCTAAAAAGGCAAAGACAATTGAACCTTAAGTTTTTTTTCTTTTTTTTCTGTATTCAGATTCGATAAAGAAAGACCTAGCAGCCTGACAGAGTTTACTAATTTTTCTTGATATAAAAGTTTTTTGGCGTTGCTTAAAATCAGGCTCCTATCTGAAATATAATGCGGGAAGGTTTTACTTCTTGTTTGAACTGAAAAGTCACTAAACTTTATTTTAAGAGTTAGTGTCCTCCCTGCAATTTTTTTAATCTCTAATCTCTTTTCAAGTTTGTTGGCGATGAGCTCCAATTTTTCTTCCAAATAGACCTCACTGGTGAGGTTTTCGGTAAAGGTATCTTCAGCGCCAAAAGACTTTGGCGTTCGAAAAGAAATCACTGGGCTGTCGTGAATACCCCTTACAACATTGTAAAAATAAGTGCCAGACTTTCCGAAATTATCATTTAAAAATTCTATTGATTTTGTCTTTAAACCAGCTCCATCAAAGATTCCCATTTGATACATTTTCAATGCAGTTTTATTTCCCACGCCATAAAACTTTTTAACATCCAGCTTTTCTAAAAAAGGAAGTACTTCTTCTGGGGCTATTGTTTTTTGACCATTGGGTTTGTTCCAATCACTCGCAATTTTAGCTAAAAATTTATTAATCGATATACCTGCGGAAGCATTTAAACCTGTTAACTTTTTTATTTCGTGCCTGATTTCTCTAGCCATTTGAGTCGCTGAAGTTTTCCCCATTTTATTCTTGGTTACATCCAAATAAGCTTCGTCTAAAGAAAGAGGCTCGACCAGGTCCGTGTATTTATTAAAAACAGTTCTTATTTGCGTGGAAACTTGTTTGTAGCGTTCAAAGTTCGGGGAGACAAAAATCAAATCGGGGCACAACTTTCTTGCCAAAGGTCCATTCATTGCACTTCTAACCCCAAACTTACGTGCTTCATAGCTTGCTGCCGCAACAACACCTCTCTCCTCACCTCCTCCAACCGCAACAGGTTTATTTTGCAATTCGGGTTGATCTAATTGTTCGACCGCCGCGAAAAATGCATCCATATCGACATGAATAATTTTTCTTTCCATTTGAATTTTAATCAAAACATTTTTGCTTTTTAATCCTTAACGAATCAGAATTCTTCTAAATTTAGTTATAATAAAATTTTCAACACATGAAAAAAGAAATAGAAAGAAAATTTTTAGTCAGAAATGATAAATTTAAAGATCAGTCTGTTCAAAAGCAAAAAATAACACAAGGATATCTCAGTAAAGATCCTGAAAGAACCGTTAGGATCAGAATTACAGAGAAAGAAGCTTGGATCACCATTAAAGGAAAAAGTAATGAAGCTGGAACGACAAGATTAGAATGGGAAAAATCAATTTCTTTAGCTGATGGAGAAGCGCTTATGAAATTATGTGTTCCAACACCCATCGAAAAGATTCGATACATCATTCCACAAAAAAATCTAAACTTTGAAGTAGATGAGTTTTTTGGACATAAAAGCGGGTTAATTATTGCAGAAATTGAATTATCTTCAGAAGCTACTCTTTTCGAAAAACCAGATTGGTTGGGAGACGAAGTCACCGGAATAAAAGAATATTATAACGCAATGATGTGACTTTCTATTGAAACAGAATTCCCGATGTATTAACAGATTATTGTATCTTTATTGAA
>Ga0209711_10001382_pt1 | contig 23688 bp, 24 predicted proteins | sample ArcticOcean_MG_C_7_FD_187441 | JGI IMG/M metagenome (GOLD analysis project Ga0209711, IMG submission 187441) | Marine microbial communities from western Arctic Ocean - ArcticOcean_MG_CB11_88 (SPAdes) (version 2) | ecosystem: Environmental > Aquatic > Marine > Oceanic | place: Arctic Ocean...
TTAAAACCTAGGGGAACAATGGTTTCTTTTGGCAATGCATCAGGACCTCTAGATCCTTTAAATGTTCCAAAAGATATTCAAACTAAAAGCTTATTTTTTACAAGACCAACAATGAAAGACTACTACGCAACAAGAGATGAGATAGTAGAAGGAGCAAATAAATTATTTGAACAAGTTAAATTTGGTAAAATTAAAATAAAAATATTTAAAGAATATAATTTAGTGGAGGCAAAGCAAGCTCACTTAGATTTAGAATCTAGAAAAATTAACGGCCCTGCTATCTTTGTGGTGTAATGAGTAAACTTATTTCTCCTTGTATAAGTATTTGTAAAACTGATCCTGTAACTGGTTTTTGCTATGGTTGTGCGCGAACAGATGAAGAAAAAAAACTGTGGAAAAATGAAAATACAAATAATGATTGGAAATCAGAAAATCTAGAATTGATCACTTTAAGGATGAAAGGTTGGCAGTTAGAAACTTTTAAAGAATCTTATGACTATAAAGTGAATAACGGAATATCATTATTTAAAAAAAACCTTTTAAAAAAAATAAAATTATAAATCTTTTTTCATCGAATCCATATCGCTCAAATGATACTTAAGCGCTTGATTGGAAAGTCTTATTTCTTGTAAAAATAAAAAAATTGAAATTATCATACAAATACAACATCCAGCAAAAATTATTCTAGCAGTTTGTAAACTTCCTAGATACAGCATTAAAACAGTCGACATATTAAAAAGAAAACCAAAAGCTGCAAAACCCATAGTATATTTTAATATATTGGTTCTAGTGTTCAAGACATGCAGTTGGCTTTCCCATTTAGGAGGTGTACGTTTTTCAAAGATATACTGATCATGTAATTTTCTAATTAAACTGCTTAAAGTGTGAAATCTATTGCTATACATAGTCATCATTAGAGGTATGGCCGGAAACATTAAGGCTGCAACTGTGTAATCTATATCCATATCGAATCAAATTGATTATGTAGATAGTGTTTGATACTTACAAGCAATTATTCTCTGATGTCTCAACTTAAAATATTTATAAATCTTACAAGATTAAATAAACCTACAGGGATTATGTTACTTTTTTGGCCTTGTGCCTGGGGTCTTGCTTACGCTTACAGTATAGAGCAAAATCTAAATCAATTTTTGTATTTTCTTTTGCTTTTTTTTTTAGGCTCATTATTAATGCGAAGTGCAGGATGTATTTTTAATGATGTTGTAGACAAAGATATAGACAAGAAAGTTCAAAGAACAAAAAGTAGACCTCTTGCTTGTAATTTAATTTCTGTAAAATTATCTTTAATCTATACCGCTATGCTCTGTGGTTTAGCTTTTTTAATATTAATTCAATTTAATAAGCTGACAATTATTCTTGGCTTAGTTTCAATGACACTAGCCTTCTCGTATCCTTTCATGAAAAGAATAACACATTGGCCACAACTTTTTTTGGGCTTAACTTTTAATTGGGGTATCGTTATGGCTTGGACCGCCGTAACTAATACCATTTCTATTGAAATTATTATACTTTATACATCAGCCATATTTTGGACATTGGGATATGACACGATTTATGGAGCACAGGATATGGCAGATGATGAGATGATTGGCATTAAATCGACATCAATTAAATTTAAAAGCAATATGAAGCTATTTGTCAGCATTTGTTATTTTATAAGCTCTGCTTTAATTATTGTTTTGTTTTATAGTAAATTTAATTTTAATAACTCTTCTCTATTAATAATAATTTATATTATAAGTTTAATATATCAAATAATTAAATTAAAAAAAAACAATCCAAATGAATGTTTAAGAATGTTTAAAATTAACAATTTCTCTGGTCTTGTTCTATTTTTTGGAATATTTCTAATTAATTAAATCTATGGAACTTTCTGAAATAAAAATTATACTTAAACGACTTTATAAAGAGTATGTGGCAAAACACTTTAAAAGAATAATTATTGCTTTTGTTCTTTCTTTAATTGTCGGTGCTAGTACTTCTGCGACAGCGTGGCTTTTGGATCCTGCAGTTAAAAAAATTTTTATTGAAAAAGATAAAACTTTAGCTTGGTTGATACCTGTTTACATAATCTTAGCATTTTCCACTAAAGGAATATCGCTTTATTTTGCAAGAATAAATGTAATAAAAGTTGGTAACAGAATATCTGGAGAGCTTCAAAAACAAATAGCGCGTGTGATTCTAATAGCTGACATTCAAACTCTGGATAATAGACACTCGGGAAAATATATTTCAAATATTAACTATGACTGCGGAGCCGTTCAAGGTCTCGTAAGTAGTGGGGTGCTAAACATAATGAAAGATAGTTTTACTTTAATAGGATTAGTTTATTTAATGTTTTATCAAAACTGGAAATTAGCTTGTTTTGCTATGTTTATGATGCCTTTGGCAATATTTTTTGCAAAAAATCTGGGAAAAAGAATAGGTAAAGTGCAAACACAAGCAGGAGAAATAGCGGGGGATTTCACCTCGTTTTTATCAGAGATTTTTAAAGCTTCAAAAATGATCAGAATTTACCAAAAAGAAGAAGAAGAAAAAAATAATGCAGAAAATTTTATAAACAAATTGGTTGATAAAAATATCAAGATAGCAAGTGTGATAATAAGGGCAACACCTATAATGGAAACTCTAACGGGATTTATGATAGCGGGTTTTATTTTTTATTCTGGTAGGCTGATTAACGCAGGAGAATTGGAAGTAAATAATTTTTTTTCTTTTTTAGCAGCTATGATGCTGGCTTATCAACCTATTAGGTCTCTTGCTACGATCAATATGCTTGTTTACCAAGGAGCCTCTGCTTCTAAAAGGATTTTTGCTGTACTTGATAATCCAATAGAAACAAAAAATGACGAAAAACTTTCAACTTTAAAAATAGAAAAATGTAATATAAATTTTGAAAATGTAAGTTTCAAATACATAAATACAGAAGAAAGAGCAGTAAAAAAAATTAATTTAGAAATTAAAGGTGGTTTAATGACTGCTTTTGTAGGACAGAGTGGCGCCGGTAAAAGTACAATAATTAACTTACTGCCTAGATTCTATGAGATACAAGAAGGAAAAATTCTTATTGATCAACAAGACATACATAAAGTATCACTCTTTTCACTTAGAAAAAATATTTCTTTGGTAAGTCAAGACGTAATTCTATTTGACGATACTGTTAAAGCTAATATTGCTTATGCTGATCCGAAGGCTTCACAAAATGAAATAATTGAAGCTTGTCGTTTTGCAGCTGCGGATGAATTTATTAACAAGCTATCTGATGGCTACGAAACTCTTATTGGAGAAAGTGGTGTGAGATTATCTGGAGGTCAAAAACAAAGACTTTCTATTGCTCGTGCTATCTTAAAAAAATCACCAATTATTCTTCTTGATGAAGCCACATCTTCTCTAGACGCAGAATCAGAAGAAGTAGTGCAAAATGCTATTGCTAATTTAACAAAAAATAAAACAACTCTTGTTATTGCTCACAGGCTATCAACTATATATAGCGCAGATAAAATTTTCTTTTTGAAAGGCGGATCAGTACTTGACTCTGGAAATCATGACTCTCTAATGAACAGCTCAGATGAATATAGATCATTGGTTGAGAAACAACTAAAATAAATTAATGCTGTTGATTTATAGATGCTTAACTTATTTTTTTTTTCCTCTATTTATAATTTTAATTTATTTTAGGTCAATTGTTAACAAAGAAGATAAGAAAAGATTTAAAGAAAAAATTTTTTCTTCCCATTTTAGTGCGCATAAAAATAACAATAAAAAATTAATTTGGTTTCATGCGGCAAGCGTTGGAGAATGTTTGAGCGTTATACCTTTGTTAGATGAATTAAATAGAAAATATAAAAATATAAATTTTTTAATAACTACGGTAACTTTAAGTTCTTCAAAACTACTAGAGAGAAAATTAGACCAATATCAAAATATTGTTCATCGTTTCTTTCCTTTAGACATTGAAAATCTTGCAGAAAATTTTTTAAATGATTGGAAACCAGACTTAGTCTGCTTTATAGACTCGGAAATTTGGCCAAATTTTTTATTCAAGATAAAAGAAAAGAATATTCCATTATTACTCATTAACGCAAGATTAACTAAAAAATCTTTTAATAAATGGAAAATTATTTTAAGTTTTGCAAAAAAAGTTTTTAATAACTTTGATTTATGCCTAGCGGCAAGTGAAGAGTCAAAAAATAATTTGAAAAATCTTCAAGTTAAAAATTTAAAATATATTGGTAATCTAAAATATTCAGTAAAAAGTAGTCTGGATGAATTTGAAGATTCTAATAAAAAAAATTTAAACAATTTCAAAACTTGGTGCGCTGTAAGTACACATGAAGGCGAGGAACTTACTATTTTAAAAACACATATTCAAATTAAAAAAAAATGTAGCAACGTTTTAACTATTATTGTGCCAAGGCATGTAGGCAGGTCACTGTATATAAAAAACTTATCAAAAAAATTTAATCTAAATACACAAATTTTAAATGAAAATAATTTAATAAGTTCAAATATAGAGATTTTAATTATTAATTCTTTCGGGGTATTACCTAAATACTTTAATTATTGTAAAAATATTTTTATTGGCAAATCACTTATAAAAAGGAAACAAAATGTTGGTGGTCAAAACCCTATTGAAGCTGCAAAATTAGGATGTAAAATATTCCATGGTCCTTATGTCTATAATTTTCATGAAGTATACAACCTTTTGAAGTCTTACGGTATTGCGGAAGAAATAAATAATGAATTAGAATTAGCTAGAAAATTAATAAAAAATTTTGAAAGTTCGAATATGATAGACCAAAAAAAAATTGACTTGTTAAATATTTATGGTGAAAAAATTTTAAAAGAAACAGCTTTAGAAATAGAAACCTATTTGAAATAACTCATGAAAATATTTAAGCCAAAATTTTGGCATAAAAAAAATTCTTTTTTATCTTTTTTTTTCCTACCTTTATCAATTCTCTTACAGCTTTTAATTTCACTAAAAAAAAAATTAATAAAACAGAAAAAATTTTCCATTCCTATCATTTGTGTTGGTAATATCTATTTAGGTGGGACTGGAAAGACTCCTTTATGTATTGAGCTTGCTGAAATATTAAAAAAATTAAATAAAAAAACTGCAATAATTAAAAAATTTTACAAGAATCATGAAGATGAGTTTAGGTTGATAGAATCAAAAAAAATAAAATTATTTAAAGATGTGTCTAGAGTTACATCGATAAAAAAAGCTGAAATAGAAGAATTTGATTGTGTGATTCTAGATGATGGTTTTCAAGATTCAGCTATTATAAAAAATCTAAATATTATTTGTTTTAATGAAGAGCAATTGGTAGGAAATGGTATGACACTACCCTCCGGACCTCTTAGAGAAAGCTTGTCTTCTCTTAAAAACAGTCAAATAGTTGTAATTAATGGAAATTCTAATGAAGTTTTTGAGGAAAAAATTAGAAGCATATCTAATGACATTAATATTTATTATTCGAAATACTTACCTGCAAACTTGAGTCAGTTTACAAATCAAAATTTGCTTGCCTTTGCTGGAATAGGCAACCCAGATAATTTTTTTAATCTTTTGGAAAAAAATGGTTTGAGTATAGCTAAAAAATTATCTTACCCTGATCATTATAATTATTCTATAAAAGAATTAAATAATTTAATTAAATATTCAATTAAAAATAATTTAAAAATTATTACCACAAAAAAAGACTACTTTAGAATTGAACATTATAAGATTCCAGAAATTCAATATTTAGATGTAAAGCTTGAAATTATAAATAAGAATAAGTTTGAAATAGAGATAAAAAAATACTTATGATAAAAGTTATTAAATATTTTCTCCAAGCAATATTGATTTATTTATTTTTTATTATTATTAAAATAATTGGTTTAAATTTAAGTAGGACACTTTTTTCTTTCCTCTTTAATAAAATAGGACCATTTGTAAAGTCAGAAAAAATAATTAATAATAATTTAGAAAAATTTCTAGGCTCTCAAAATACTAATATAAAAAAAAAAGTAAAGATTAAAATGTGGAGTAATTATGGAAAAACTTTTGTAGAATATTTATTTTTAAATAAATTCAGAAATAAAAACTCTCACATTGAAATTAATGGTGAAGAGATATTAGATAGAATAAAAAAAAAAAATAAAGCAGTTATTTTCGTATCAGGTCATTTTGCAAATTTTGAGTTAATGTCAATGGAATTGACTAAAAAAAATATTAATTTAGCTACAATCTATAGACCGCTAAATAACTTTTTTATAAATCCTTTTATGGAATATCTTAGAAAAAAGTACATATGTAAAAATCAAATCAAAAAAGGTTTGGTTGGAGTTAAAGATTCTATTCAGTATATTAAGAATAATTCTAGTATTGCACTTATGATAGATCAAAGAGTAAGCGAAGGTAAAAAATTACCTTTTTTTGAAAACATGGCGTTTACAACAACTATGCCAGCACAAATGGCTTTAAAATTTAATTTAGATATTGTGCCTATTTATATTGCTAGAAAAGATGATGACAATTTTAAAATGAATATTTACGAACCTATAAAAATATTTAAAAATGAAGATACTGAAGCAAATAAATTAAATATTTCTATAAAATTAAATAAAATTCTCGAAGAGATGATATCTTTGGATCCAGGACAATGGATTTGGACACATAATCGTTGGAAATAATTATTTTTTTTTTCTTAACACCTCGTACTTAATTTTTGCTTCGATTGGAGAAAAATAAGCTTCTTGAAGTTCAACATTCCAATAATTTAACTTTTCAAGTGGTATTATCTTTTTTGAAATAGCACAAATAACATAATCTCCTTCTTCTAAAACGTCAAAAGTATTAGGTTTATATTTAATAACAGCCTTTTTTTTGTTCATATACAACAATAGTATATATAATATATTTTCTCATATGAATATTGCTTTAATCGGAAGTGGAGGACGTGAACATGCGCTTTGTAAAAAAATGTATGATTCTAAAATTACAAAAAAAATTTACTGTATACCAGGAAATGCCGGCACATCTCTTATTGCTAGAAATTTAGATATAAATTTTTTAGATTTTAATAAACTGCTATCAACTATTAAGTTTTACAATATAAACTTAGTCGTTGTTGGACCTGAATTACCTCTAGTTAAAGGTATAGTAGATTTTTTGAGGAAAAATAAGATTAAAGTCTTTGGTCCAAGTAAATATGCAGCGCAACTAGAAGGCTCAAAAGCATTTATGAAGTCTTTGTGCAAACAATATAAAATTCCAACCGCAGGATTTAAAATTTGTAAAAATAAAAAAGATGTTAAACTATTTCTTGCTCATCATATAATGCCGATAGTCGTTAAAGCAGATGGTCTAGCCTCGGGAAAGGGTGTGGTTATTTGTCAATCGGAAAAAGAAGTTAACAAGTTTAGTAATGAAATTTTTTTAGGTAAGTTTATAAGCTCAAAAAAATTAATACTTGAAGAGTTTCTAGAAGGTGAAGAAGCTAGCTATTTTCTCATCGTCGATAAAAATAATTTCTTATTTATGGGTTCTGCTCAAGACCACAAACGTGTTGGGGAAAATGAGACCGGTCCTAACACCGGTGGGATGGGGGCTTATTCACCTGCGACAGTTATAAATAAAAATTTAGAAAATAAAATAATAAATAAAATTGTTAAGCCTACCCTTCAAGCACTTAGGTCAATGAAACACCCTTACACGGGATTTTTGTATGTTGGACTTATGATTAAAAATAACGAACCTTACTTAATAGAATACAATGTTAGAATGGGGGATCCTGAATGTCAGGTAATTATGCCAAGATTAAAAACTGACTTGGTTGAATTGTTAAGGGCATCAGTCGAAAATAAACTCAATAAAGTTAAAATTAAATGGAGTAAAGATAAATGTATGGCGACGGTACTCTGTGCCAAAGGTTACCCAAATAAGCACACGATTAGCAAAAGAATAAACTTGGATTACACTCTACCGACTAAAAAATCTTTTATATTTCACGCAGGAACTAAAATAAAAGAAAATTTATTATTTTCTAATGGTGGAAGAGTGTTGAACATAGTCGTTTTAGGAAGTACATTTTTACAAATAAGAAATCAAATCTATAAAGTAATTAAAACCATTAATTGGAAGCATGGTTTTTTTAGAAGAGACATAGGCTGGAGAGTAATAAAAAAAAAATGAGAATCGTAAGTGGTTTTTTAAAAGGAAAAAAAATTAATTTTTTAAAATCTACAACTACAAGACCTCTTAGAGATTTTGTTAAAGAAAATATTTTTAATATTATTAAACACTCTAATTTAATCAATGTTAAATTAGAAAACGCCAATGTTCTTGATCTTTATTCTGGCGTTGGCTCATTTGGCATTGAATGTATTTCTAGAGGAGTAAAAAAAGTAACTTTTGTTGAAAATGATAATAAAGCCTTAATTATATTAAAAGAAAACTTAAATAATTTGAAAATTGAAGAGCAAACAGAGATTTTTAATACAAAAATAATTTCATATTTTAACAGATTAAATAAAGATAAGTTTGAAATTATTTTTCTTGATCCGCCTTTTTCAGAAAATGTTTTTTTCGAAGAATTGAAAATAATGAGAGATTCTACAATTTACAAAAAAAAACATTTGATTGTCATTCACAGGGAAGAAAAATCACAAGATAATCTTGGACGTGTAATAAAAATATTATTAACGAAAAGCTACGGTAGATCAAAAATAATTTTTGGAAATTTTTAACTCAAATATTTTTTAGTTAAAATTTTTACTTGCTCCACACTAGGTTGGTTAAATGGATCAATGCCAATCAATTTTCCAATTAAAACAGTCTCCATTATAAAATAAGAGAATAATTCGCCCAAAGTTTCTTCGTTTTTTTTATTAATAATAAATTCTTGGTAAGGAATATTTTTGCTTTTTAACACATGCAGTAATGCTTTTTTTTGTGCCTCTTTTGCTTTTGACAAATCTTTATTCTCTATATAGCTAAAAGTTTTTCCAAAAACATTTTTATTTATCTTCATTTTTTTATTTACCTTTACGCTAAATATATAAAATAATTTATCTTTGGGACCATCTAAATATAATTGCATCAAGCTATGATGATCTCTTGGGGCCTGTGAAATAACAGGTAATATACCTTTTCCTTTTTTTCCCAAGCTTTCTGCTGTTAATTGTTGGCACCAATAAAGAAATTCATTAACTTCTGGTGCATAGTTAAGCAGTATGATGGAACTAATTTTTCCATGCCTATAAATCTGAGTTAATTTAATAATATTATCTATTAATAAACTTTTTTGTTTAGATTTAAAAAAATTTAGTAAATTTTTTCTAAATTTTTTTATTTTTAAACCCATAAAATAAGCTGGTATCAAGCCAACTTCAGACAGAACTGAGTATCTTCCTCCAATATATTCTTTGTGTGTGATGTGTAAAATTTTTTTATTTTTAGCAAATGTATTCAATAAATTATTTTTTTTTTCTGTAATAATTATTGTGTTTTTTTTGTTAATTTTATCTACAAGTAGATTTGTATTGATTAGCGTTTCAAGAGTATTTCCAGACTTAGATATAATAATAAAAAGATAATTTTTTAAATTTATTTTTTGTTTTATTTTTTCAATTTTTAATTGATCTAAATTATCTAAAAAAATAAATTCTTTTTTAATTTTACCTTTAAAAAATGAGTATAAAGCTTGAGCGCCTAAAGTAGATCCGCCCATGCCGATTAAAATTACTGATTTATACTTATTAAATTTTGCAAGTTGTGAATGCTTAAAATGGAATTTTTTACTTAATGAATGAAAAGAATCTTTCTTCTCATCCAAAGAAATAAAAATATTATTTATAATTCCTTTGATTTTGATTTTATCTTTTGCGTAAATGTCTTTGTTAAAATGACTTACACTAATATTGTTTTTTAAGTAAATATTTTCGCTCATTTTTTAATTTGATCAATAATAGATTTTTCCACTGATGATGTTTTAGTTTGGCCACTATTAGATTCGGATCTTTTTCTTTTTATAATTGTTTCAATACTATTTTGTTCTGATTCTATATTTTTTTGAATAGATCCTGGTTCAGGTATTTTAGTAAAATCTGGAGGTTGTGTTAATGGCTCTTTCTTTTTTACTAAAAATTCATCTGTTGAGTTTCTCTTCTCATTTCTTAAAACTTTACCTGCTTCACCCAAACTGGAACAGCTATTTAAAATTACAGACAAAGCAATAAGTGGAATTAATAATCTTATAAATTTCATTTTTTTTTTAATAGCAAATCTTGAACAATAATTAAAATTATCCCCAATGTAATAAATATATCTGCAATATTGAAGGTAAACCAGTGAAAATCCTTTACGTGAAAGTCTATAAAATCTGGCACAGCAAAATAAACTAATCTATCGTACAAATTGCCTGCTGCTCCACCTAATATTAAAGAAAACAAAATTTTTTCTACATAAATAGCCTTGTTTATTAAATAAAATAAAAAAATTATCACAGAAAAAATTACCAAAGAAATTAGATGGTAATACATATTTGCATCTAGACTTAATAAACCAAAACCAATGCCTGTGTTCCAAACAAGTTCTAAGTTCAAATAATCGTTAACAAATATACTCTGATAATTTAACTGATGATTAATGATAAAAATTTTCATTACTCTATCAAAAACAAAGACGAAAAAAAATACTAATATGGGAACTATTATTGTTTTTGAGAAAAATTTTTTTGTGACAATTCTAAAAATATTCATATTTTAATTAATACCACAATTTTTTCTTTCACATTTTTTATCTAAAATTTTCCAACAAAGAGCACATTTGGTTCCAGTAGATTTATTAACTTCAATCCTCATTTTATCATTTTCCTGCTTTTGAATTTTTTTAAATTTTGATGTAATAAAATATTCTTCTAAATTCAGTCCATCTAAGAGTTTAAATTCTTTTTCATTTACATAGATTAATACATCTGCCTCTAAACTTGAGCCTATTTCTTTGCTTGATCTCTTTTCTTCAATTGCAATATTTACTTCTTGTTTTATTTTAAAAAGATCTTTCCATTTTTTATCTAATTTATCGTCCTTCCAATTTTGTGGGACATTGGGATAAGACGTTTCGTGTATGCTATTTTCATTTTTATTTAATAAATTGAAAACTTCTTCAGTCGTAAAAACAAAAATTGGAGCTAGCCACTTAAGGAGACATTCCAAAATTATATTTAGCACAACAATACAATCGTTACGTTTTTTTGAATCTAGATCATCACAGTACAAAATATCTTTTCTTATATCAAAATAAAATGAAGAAAGATCTAACGAACAAAAATTTAACAACTCTTTATAGAGTTTATGAAAATTATAATTTTTTAGATTTTCTTTAATAGCAATGTCTAAATCACAAAGCTTACCTAAAATATATTTTTCAAGCTCTGAAAAAGAATCTATATTTATTTTTTTTAAATCTTGTTGTTCAAATTTATCTTGAAGATTCCCCAATATAAATCGAAATGTATTTCTTATTTTCCTGTAAGATTCTGCGTGTTGCACTAAAATCGTATTATCAATTCTTAAATCTTCTGCATAATCAGATGAAGCAACCCAGGCTCTCAATATGTCTGCACCGTAATTTTTTAAAATATCGTCTGGAGAAATAACATTTCCTGCTGATTTTGACATTTTCATTCCCTTGCCATCTACAACGAAACCATGAGATAATATACTTTCAAAAGGTGCTCTTCCTCTGGTTCCACAAGATTCCAGCAATGATGAGTGAAACCACCCTCTGTGCTGATCTGATCCTTCGAGATACATATCGGCAGGCCACTTAAGATCTTTTCTTTTTTCTAAAACAAAACTATGTGTTGAGCCACTATCAAACCACACCTCAACAATGTCCGATAATTTTTCATAATCATCTATTTTGTAATTTTCACCTAAAAATCTTTTTGGATCATCTGTAAACCAACAGTCTGATCCTTCTTTTTCATAAATTTCAGCTATTCGGTCTATAACTTTTTGATCACGAAGAGGCTCTTTAGTTTTTTTATTGATGAATATTGGTAGAGGCACACCCCACGATCTTTGTCTCGAAACACACCAGTCAGGTCTTCCTTCTATCATAGACAACAGTCTTTCTTTTCCTTTCGGAGGATAAAAAGTGGTCTCACCTATTGCTTTAATGGCTTTGTTTCTTAAAGAATTTTTTTCCATTGAAATAAACCATTGAGGTGTTGCTCTGTAAATTAACGGAGCTTTTGATCTCCATGAATGAGGGTAGCTATGTTGGAGTTTATCATTTTTTAATAATTTTTTAACATCTTTTAGTTTATCAATAATGATCGAATCAGCTTTAAAAACATGCGTCTTTGTAAAATATGGGATTTCATCGGTATAATAGCCTGCATTATCAATTGTATATTTTGACGGAATATTATGCATGAGACATAAATTAAAGTCATCAGGACCGTGACTTGGGGCACAATGCACAATACCCGTACCCTGTTCTAAAGTTACAAATCTTGCTTCTAACATTGGAACTTCAAAGTCATAACTTAGGTTTTTAAAAGGATGCTCACATATAGTATCGGTAAAATCTAATCCGCTAAAAGTTTTTAGAACTTTAAATTTTTCAATACTACAAGATTTAATAATTGAATCTAAAAGGTTTTTAGCTACTACAATTTTTTTTTCTTTAAAATTTTCAAGCTCATTAATTTCAACTAAAACATATTCTATACTGCTGTTAAAAGCTAAAGCTCTATTAGCTGGAATTGTCCATGGCGTTGTAGTCCAAATAATAATATTGGCGTCTTTTAAAAAATCTTTTGAACTTTCCTTGACTCTAAAAGCAACAAATATTGTATTAGAAGTATGATCTTTATATTCGACCTCAGCATCGGCTAAAGCTGTTTTTTCAACAGTTGACCAAAATACAGGTTTAAATCCTTGGTACAAACTTCCGTCTAATAAAAATTTGCCTAGCTCTCTTACTATTTGTGCTTCGGCCGTAAAGCTCATTGTGGAATAATAATTTTCAAAGTCTCCGGTTACGCCAAGTCGTTTGAATTCATTAATATGAATATCTATCCATCGTTTAGCAAACTCTCGACACTCTTTCCTAAAGTCTTTAATTGGCACCTCATCTTTATTTTTTTTGTTTTTTTTATATTGCTCTTCAATTTTCCATTCGATAGGCAGCCCATGACAATCCCAACCCGGAACATAAATTGAATCTTTTCCGTTCATTTGATGGGACTTTACAATCATATCTTTTAAGATTTTATTTAAAGCAGTACCCATGTGGATATGTCCATTTGCATAAGGAGGACCATCATGAAGTACAAATTTTTCTCTACCTTTTGAATTTTTTCTAATCTTTTCAAAAATTTTATTTTTTTCCCAACTTCTTAAAATCTCAGGTTCTTTTTTGGCTAAATTGGCTTTCATGGAAAAAGCTGTTTTGGGGAGATGCAAGTATTCTTTAGACATTATTTTTTTATTTTAGTTATATCTTTTTTTATTTGTTTTTTAAGTTCGTTAATATTTTTAAATTTTTTTTCCGGTCTAATAAATTTTATAAAACTAACTTTAAGTATCTTTTTATATAAATTTACCTTTATTCCAAATATATTAACTTCAAGTAGTAAAGTTTTACCATTAAACGTTGGTCTATAGCCTAAGTTTGCTATTCCTTTTTTTTTAAAATTTTTAGTTTCTACTTGAACAGAGTAAACTCCTAATTTTGGAAGCACGTAAGAATCCCACTTAATATTACATGTTGGAAATCCAATCTTTTTTCCTCTCTGCTCACCTTTAACAACCTCTCCTTTTATAATCCAGGGTCTACCTAAAAGTTTTTTAACTTCCACAACGTTTCCTTCATAAATTTTTTTTCTTATTAAAGATGATGAAATTATTTTTTTATTTTTTCGATAAGGAATAGTAATAATTGTTTTATATAGATTTTTTTTCTCAAATATTTTTAATGTATTTGTGTTTCCAAGTCTTTTTTTTCCAAATCTAAAATTTTGGCTCACAAAAATATATTTGCTTTTTAATTTAGCTACTAGAATTTTACTTATAAAATGTTCAGCACTAATGTTTGAAAAAGATTCATTAAAATTAATAATAATTAAAAAATCTAATTTTAATTTATTTAAATAATATATTTTTTGTTCTGCAGAGTTAATTCTATTATACTTAATATTTTTATTGAAAAACATATTAGGGATTGGTTCAAATGTAATAACCCCAAATTTCAAATTTTCTTTTTTAGCTTTTAGTCTTGCTTGGTTTAAAACTTTTTGATGTCCTAAGTGTAGTCCATCAAAATTTCCAATAGCTACAACTGAATTTTTATGATTTTTTTTTATACTTAGATTTTTATAAATAATCATTTTACCAAATTAGCTGAGGTTGGTAATAACTTGCTTTGACTTTATATCTTAATGAGAGTGCTGAAAGTTCACTATCACTTTTAAACTCGGCTCTGTGAACTCCATTAGAAATAAAAATAGAATCAATATTCATATTATTAGCACCTCTAATGTCAGTATTAAGATTGTCTCCTATAGCAACAGTTTTTTCTCCAGCTTCAAAACACATTTTGTAAATTTCTTTATAGGGCTTACCAAAATAAATTACTTTACCACCAACAGACTCAAATAAATTAGCAATACTGCCTGCACAATATTCTTCAACATCTCCTCTGTGAACTGTTAGATCAGGGTTTGTACAAATTAGCTTTTTATCAATATAATTTTTAAGTAATTGTTTGTAGTAATTAAGATCGTCTCTATGATTATCAAATAAACCTGTACACAAAATAAAATTACATTTTTCTAAACTAGTATTGTTTTCTTTTATTTTAAAGAACACAGAATCATCTCTTTTTGGACCTAAGTGAAAAAAAAATTTACCGTATTTATGGTTTTGTAAAGCGTGCATTGCTGCTTCACCTGATGTTAAAATATTTTTAAGATATCGATCTTCCATTTTTATTTGTTTTAAAAACTTTTTAACTTCGCTACTAGGACGTGGCGCGTTAGATAAAAAGACTACCTTTTTTTTATTTTTCATCAAATTGTCTACTGCTTCAATAGCTTTAGGATTAAGCTTAACTCCGTTATGCATAACTCCCCATAAATCTATAATAAAGGTGTCATACGAAGTATAAATTTCAGCTAAATGATCTAGTTTTTTCACTTTAATATATCCAATCTTAGTGCTTATAGAAAAATAAACAAAATATAGCAATATAAGCCATCTTTAAGTAGCTTCTCCAAGTTAAAGGTACTTGAAATTTTGTGAAAACTCACCATATCAAGCGTACATACAAATCTGAAGGAGCAAAATATGAAATTTAGACCCCTACATGACCGAGTGCTAATTAAAGTACTTGATAGTGAAGCAAAAACAGCAGGAGGAATAATTATTCCAGATACTGCAAAAGAAAAACCACAAGAAGGAGAGGTTGTAGCTGTAGGACCTGGAGCTAAAACTGAAGATGGAAAATTAATTCCAATGGATGTTAAAGTTGGAGATATTGTACTTTTTGGAAAATGGTCAGGTACTGAAGTTAAAATAGATAATAAAGAATACAGTATTATGAAAGAATCCGACATTATGGGAATTTCAAAAAGTAAATAAGATAGAGATCAAAAAAGGAGATTAAAAAATGGCTAAAGTAATTAAATTTGGAATAGAAGCGAGAGCAAAAATGATGAACGGTGTAGACATCTTGGCTAACGCTGTAAAAGTGACATTAGGGCCAAAAGGTCGAAATGTTGTTATGGACAAATCTTACGGAGCACCAAGAACAACAAAAGATGGTGTATCTGTAGCAAAGGAAATTGAGCTTGAAGATAAATTTGAGAACATGGGTGCTCAAATGGTTAAAGAAGTTGCTAGCAAAACTAATGATAATGCGGGTGATGGAACAACTACAGCAACTATTCTTACACAAGCAATTGTTAAAGAAGGATTAAAATACGTAACAGCCGGTATGAATCCAATGGATCTTAAACGAGGAATAGATAAAGCGGTTGAATTTGTAATTGATAAATTAAAAACAAGTTCAAAAAAAGTAAAATCTAATGAAGAAGTCGCTCAAGTAGGAACAATTTCTGCAAATGGTGAAAAATCAATCGGTGACATGATTTCCAAAGCAATGCAAAAAGTTGGTAATGAAGGTGTAATCACTGTTGAAGAAGCCAAAGGTTTTGAAACAGAACTTGATGTAGTTGAAGGTATGCAATTTGATAGAGGATATTTATCTCCATACTTTGTGACTAATACGGAAAAGATGATTACAGAATTAGATAATCCTTTAGTTCTTTTAGTTGAAAAAAAATTAGCAAACTTACAAGACATAGTTCCTTTACTTGAAGCAGTTGTTCAAGCTAGCAGACCTTTGATGATAGTTGCTGAAGATGTTGAGGGTGAAGCTCTTGCAACTTTAGTAGTTAACAAACTTAGAGGCGGACTAAAAGTTGTGGCTGTAAAAGCTCCAGGTTTTGGTGATAGAAGAAAATCTATGCTTGAAGATCTTGCAATTTTAACTGGTGGTCAAGTAATCTCTGATGATTTAGGAATCAAACTTGAGAATGTTAAAATTGGTGATCTTGGATCTTGTAAAAAAGTTAAAATCGATAAAGAGAATAGTACAATCGTAAGTGGTGGAGGTAAAAAAGCCGACATTGAAGCAAGATGTAACCAAATCAGAGCAGAAATTACTGAAACTACATCTGATTACGATAAGGAAAAACTTCAAGAGAGATTAGCTAAACTTGCTGGAGGTGTTGCTATTATTAAAGTTGGTGGCGCTACAGAAGTTGAGGTTAAAGAAAGAAAAGATAGAGTTGAAGATGCATTAAACGCAACAAGAGCTGCGGTTGAAGAAGGTGTGGTAATTGGTGGTGGATGTGCTCTACTTTATGCTTCTCTTAAATTAGATGAGGTTAAAGTTAAAGGCGAAGATCAAAAAGCTGGTGTAGAAATTGTTAAAAAAGCTCTACAGGCTCCTATCAGACAAATTACACAAAATGCTGGTGTTGATGGCGCTGTTATCGTTGGAAAACTTATAGAAGGAAATAAATCTACACAAGGTTACGATGCTCAAACTGAAGAGTATTGTGACATGTTTACAAAAGGAATTATTGACCCTACTAAAGTTGTTAGATCGGCATTACAAGATGCTGCTTCGATAGCCGGATTGCTAATTACAACTGAAGCCATGATCGCTGACAAACCTGAAGAAAAAGATGCTGCAGGTGGTGGTGGTGGTGGAATGCCTCCTATGGGCGGTATGGGTGGTATGGGTGGTATGGGTGGCATGGGTATGTAAAACCATTCCAATCAGTCTAGTTACCTAGAAAAATTTAAACCCTCGAAATGAAAATTTCGGGGGTTTTTTTTTATATCTACTAAATATAAGATAAAATTAATGCAGAGTAACCATTATATAAAATATCTTTCCGTAATTTTTTTTACAGGTGCAGTTGTTCTGTCATTAGAATTATTGGCATCCAGAATATTAACACCTTTTTTTGGTGTCAGTCTTTACATTTGGACTTCAATCTTATCAGTAACATTAATTTTTCTTGCTATTGGATATCAATTTGGGGGATGGGTTACATCAAAAATAGACTCTAAATATTATGAAGAATTATTTATCTCTATACCCTTCTTAAGTTCAATTTTTATATTAATATCAACCATCACCTACCCTATTTTGCTTCCAAAGTTAACTTCTCTTGATTTGCTGGTTGGAAGTTTTATTGGAAGTTTTGTCTTATTGTCAATTCCATTAGTATTAATGTCCGCTTTGAACCCCATATTAATATCTATAATTAAAAATAAAAATGATCAAAGTAGTGATTCAAAATCAGGTTTTGTATTATTCATTAGTACAATTGGGTCTGTTTTTGGTGTTATTTTTACAGCGTTAGTTTTGATTCCTAATTTTACGAATTTTTCTGCTTTTATTATTAATGCATTATTTCTAATAGTTTATACTTTATTTATTTATTTTTTTATTGGGTATGATTCATTTAAAAAACTAAAAAAATTATTTTTATTTTTGAATTTGGTATTATTTTTTTTTCTATTGACTATTTATTATTTTAAAGAGAATTATTTAAATAATTTTACTACTACAAAAGACCCTCAGGGCAATACTTATATTATTAAATATGAAAACCCTTCATATTATGGAAATTTAAAAGTGGTGGGTATTCAACCTTTTAATCAAAATGAGATATCTTCATATAAATTATATCAAAATGGTTTTACACAAAATACTATTGATAAAAATGGAAATTCTTTAAACAGTTATACATATATGCTGGATGCCTTATCTCAACAAACTTCACCAGGTGATGCTTTAATATTGGGTTTTGGAGGTGGCATTATTCCAAAAAAATTATCTGCTAAAGGTTTTAATATAGATGTAGTTGAAATTGATCCAACAACTTTAGAAATTGCAGAAAAGTTTTTTAAATATAAAAAGATAAATACAAACTTTTTTTTTGAAGATGCAAGAACTTACGTAAGAAAGTGTAAAAAAAGATATAACTTAATTATAATTGATTTATTTTTTGCAGATGGAATACCTGAGCATTTAACAACAATAGAATTTTATAATGACTTAAAAAACTGCCTTTACGATGATGGAATTTTAATAAGCAATTCAATTACAGATTTTTCAAATGATTTAACGTTAAATACTGTTTTATCTACTTTTAATGCTGTGTTTAAAAATTTATATTATTTTTATGACAAAACCTACGTAGATCAATCACCTGTCAAAGTGACAAATTTATACACTCTTGGAACAAATAGAGGGCAATTAAAAAATTTGAATGTTAAATTTGATCATATTCCTGAAAGTATGAAAACAAAATTATCTTCTACATTAAAAAATATTAATAGATTTAAGGAAGAAGAAATGAACAAAAAAAATATAATTTATGATGAAAAAAATACATATTCTGAAATTTTTTCCAAAAGTATGCAATCTTTCAGGCAGTTTGTAAGTTCCTCGATTCCTTCAAGAATTTTAATAAACTAATAAAAATTATTAAATTAACTTAAAATACTTCTATTTATATTAATTTTTTTTATATACATTCTTTCATAAATCTTTAACCTATTACTTATGAAACTTTTAATCAGAATATTCATTTCATTATTTTTTTTAACTTCTACAGTTAATGCTGCTGAGTTTGGATTGGCATTTGAATGGGGAGATTTAAAAAGATGCACCTCTGGAAATCCTAACAGAGTTGCTAACCCAATTTTTACACTTACAAATGTTCCAGAAGGTACAAAAACTCTTTCATTCAGAATGAAAGACAAACAATCACCTTATAATCATGGTGGAGGAAAAGTTGAATATACTGGTCAAACTACTATTGAACCTGGTGCATTTAAATATGCTAGTCCATGTCCCCCAAGTGGAAAACACACTTATGTTTGGACTGTGACTGCCAAAAATGAAAAGAAAAAGAAAATAGGAAAAGCAAAAGCACAAAAAAAATACCCTGAATAGTCCTCCTCTGTAATTCATCAATAATTCCATCATACAACGAAGTCACCCTTTTCAATTGCTTCTGGATTTAAGGTAAAAAAGGATGAACATAGATGAACAATTTTAATAAAGTTAGATAAATCAATACTTAATGATCTAATGAATGGGCATGTAAACCCATTCCAATCAGTCTAGTTACCTAGAAAAATTTAAAACCCTCGGAATGAAAGTTTCGGGGGTTTTTTTATTCAAATAAGTAAGATAGATCTCAAAGTAATTTTTTTATTAGATCTGTTATAGTTTTTTTCTTATCTTTATCTCTTAACGATTTCTTTGAAACTAAAATACAGGCTGAAGATTTTAGAATATCTCCATCTTTTAAAACTCTTAGATTGTTTGCTTTTATTGTTGCGCCGCTAGATGTAATATCAGTAATAATTTCAGATTGATTCGTAAAAGGATAAATTTCAGTCGAACCTAAACTATTTACAATTTTATACTGAGTTAAACCTTTTGATAACAAGAAATCATTTGTTAAGTTTGGATATTTTGTTGCGACTCTTAACTTGCCTGTATTTTTATCTTTAAACTCAAAAGAGATTTCCTCAAGATCAGCAATAGTCTGAACATCTATCCAGGCATCAGGTACAGCAACAATAAGATCTGCAAAACCAAATTTTAAACGTGAATAAACAAGAATATTTTTTTGCATTCCTGGTAACGATTCTTTTAATAAATCATAGCCCGAAATACCTATGTCTAAGGAATTCTCAGATAATCTTTCCACAATTTCTCTAGCGTGCGAAAACACAACTTCATTTAAGCTAAAATTTTTGATTTCACTCAAATAATTTCTTTTAGAGTCTCTGATAGTTAGTTTTTTTCTTTTAAAAATTTTTAGAGACTCGTCCTTGAGTCGGCCTTTGCTGGGTAGTCCTATTTTAATTAATTTATTCATAATTTTAAAATATTGTCATAGTTAATAGCCCCACCTATTGCGGCAACCTTAGTCTTTGAACCTAAGGTTTGCATTAGATTGTCGTATCTACCGCCTGATGCTAAGTTTAGATTTTTAGATTTTTTATAAATTTCAAAAACAAGGCCTGTGTAATATTCGGTACTTCTACCAATATTAGTAGAAAAAATAGTGTCATTATTTTTTAACTTTAAATCAAATATATCGAACTGTTTTAAGTTTAAGTTTAAGTTATTTTTAATTTCAAATTTCTTAATTTCTTTTTGTGCGTTTTTAAATGAACAATTAATTTTTAAAAAATCTCTTATAATTTTAGCAACTCTGACTCCGTTAATATTAGATCTTGGTTCTTTTATCTTTTTTTCAAATCTGCTTAAAATTTCGTTAATTTTTCTACCTGCTATCTTTTCATTTTTCTTACGTTTTTTCATTCTAAAATAAGATTTTTTATCAAGTTCAAATACATTTTTTTGTAAATCTGAGTTTGATTCAAGTCTTGAGATTAACTCGTTAAAATAATCTGCTCTCCAAAAATGCCTCTTCAGTCTTAACTTCCATCTTGAAGGTAGCTTCAAGGAATCAACTAATGAATAGAAAATATTAATATCATTAATTTTTATTGTTGTTTTATTTCTAGTAACTTTTTTTAAAGATTGATCAATCAAATTAATGATCTCCATATTTAACTGTAAATTAGATGAACCTATAATTTCACATCCTAATTGATTTCTTACTAACGATTCTTTGCCAAAAGTTCTTCTGTATGCTTGATCAAAGTATGCGTATTTATAAACTCCTTTTTTTATATTCTTGATATAGTCGAGACATGCGGAAATGGTGAGGTCTGGTCTTAAACTAAAGTTTTTACCATTATCATCTTCAAATGAAAGTAACGATTTTTTAAATATTTCTCCCGATCGTTCTATTATAATTTTAGATTCAATAATGTTTTCAAATTCTTTAACCTTAAAACCTTTTTTCTTAAAAAGATTTAATAAAGCTTCAGAGTATTTTTTTGATTTCATTGGGTAAATTCTCTATTTCGATATTACTTTCTTTTCCTGACTTAAGATCTCTTAAAGTTGGTTTTCCTGACTTTATTTCATCTTCCCCATATAAGATTACAGCTGGTGATCCAATTTTATTTGCGTATTGCATTTGTTTTTTTAAATTACCTTCTCCTGGATAAACTTCGGAACTTATATTTGCTTCTCTAAGACTTTTTAAAATTTTTATATAATCTTTAATATTTTCTTTACTAAAAATGCAGATCACTACAGGTTTATTAGATTTTATATTAAATTTTTTTTTTTGCATTAAGGCATAGACCAATCTATCTATTCCAATCGAAATTCCGGTCGCAGGACAATCTAAATTTCCAAAATTACTTACAAGATTATCATATCTTCCTCCTCCTCCAATAGATCCGAATTGAATTGTTTTTCCTTTGGAGTTTTTTACTTCAAAATTAAGATTAACTTCAAAAATTGGTCCGGTATAATACTCTAGCCCTCTGATAACTGACGGGTCATATTGATAGTTAGTAAAATCGTATGCTTCAAATATTTTTATGATTTCAAGAATATCACCTGTATTAGGTTTTGTTTCTTTAATTCTCTTTTCAATCCTTTTTATTTGCTCTTCGTTAAGATCAGCACCATTTGTGAAGTCTCCAGATTTATCTTCTCTACCTTTGCCTAAAATTTTTTTAACTTCTTCCCAACCAAGTCTATCTATTTTATCAAGAGCACGTAATGTAACAGCGGATTGTTCGTCAGATAGGATATTTAGCTCGTCAAAAAGTTCTTTAGTAAATTTCCTTGATGAAATTTTAACAATATAATCATCTTTAGTTAAACCACATTTTTCTAAAATTTCCGAAATAAGAATGCACAATTCAGCGTCTGCTTGTAAATTTTTTGTCCCTATGTAATCTGCATCAAATTGTAGAAACTCTCTAAATCTTCCTGGACCTGGTTTTTCATTTCGCCAAACTGTTCCTAGTTGGTATCTTTTAAAGGGCTTGGGAATTTCTAAATAGTTTTTTGCAATATATCGAGCTAGTGGTGCGGTTAAATCATAACGCAGTGAAAGCCAATTTTTTTCGTCTTTAAAAGAAAAAACTCCTTGATCAGGTCGTTCTTTGTCGGGCAAAAATTTTCCTATACTATCTGTGTACTCAAAACTTGGTGTTTCAAGATATTGAAATCCATACTTAATCATAACTTTTTTAATGTTAGAAATTATAAAATCACGGGTTAATAATTCTTTCTCCTGTCTATCAACAAACCCTAAAGGTAATTCTTTTGAAGGTTTAAATTTTTTTTCTTTTTTCATTTTTTTGGTACAGCTGGGTGGGCTCGAACCACCGACCCCTAGTTCCACAAACTAGTGCTCTAACCAACTGAGCTACAGCTGCATTCTTTTATTTTTATCTTAATTTTAGTTAAATTTATATATGTAAGTAATTATAAGCTAAGCAATAGCCTAGCATGTACTCTATGGGAGTTTTTTCTTAATGTGGAATTTTTTTTTCTTATAATCATAGCGTGTTTTAACAAAATATGTCTAATTTTCAACAATAGAATTAATGGGATTGAAACTAATTAAATTTTCTACCCCACTAATTTACGATTTAGGAAATGTTTAGGCTTTCTGCAATTTTACTGCTGAAGGACCTTTGTCTCCATTCTCTACTTCGAAAGTTAACTCATCACCTTCGTTCAAGCTACCTAAGCCTGAGTCTGCTACTGCAGATGAATGAACGAACACGTCTTTTTCTTTGTCTTCTCTTTCAATGAAACCGTATCCTTTAGTGCCATTAAACCACTTAACTTTACCTTTTAGTGTACTCATATTATTTTACTTTTCCTTTTTTGTTTTTAACTTACGTAGTCGAAAGTTCGAACACGCAATTCGTAATTAACGGGATAAAACTATAAAATTTGAGTTTAAGTCCTGATAATTTTTGAATATTGAGGTTATGTTTAGGCTTTCTGCAATTTTACTGCTGAAGGACCTTTGTCTCCATTCTCTACTTCGAAAGTTAACTCATCACCTTCGTTTAAAAATTTTAAACCCGCGTCTCTAACAGCTGATGAATGGACGAACACATCTTTTTCTTTGTCTTCTCTTTCAATGAAACCGTATCCTTTAGTACCATTAAACC
>Ga0209711_10001386_pt1 | contig 23630 bp, 17 predicted proteins | sample ArcticOcean_MG_C_7_FD_187441 | JGI IMG/M metagenome (GOLD analysis project Ga0209711, IMG submission 187441) | Marine microbial communities from western Arctic Ocean - ArcticOcean_MG_CB11_88 (SPAdes) (version 2) | ecosystem: Environmental > Aquatic > Marine > Oceanic | place: Arctic Ocean...
GTATATAAGTGATGGTGCTGATCCTACACAAGCTGGATCTTTTATAAACAATGCTATGTTTTGTAATATCTCATTTAGTCTCGTCCCTGTTTCAATCATAAAGGTGTTTGCTCCTACTTCAACACTAAATGTTTCATCACAATATGAAACACATTCTGCACATTGAATATCTTCACATTGTTCTGAAGTTGATGCTCTACAATTACTATATACACATGGTGTGCTTAGTGAGTGATCAGCGCATCCACATTTTAATTTATTACAATTAGTACTGCTACAATTACAAGCCATTTTGTTTTATTTTTATTTTTTATTTCTACTCTCCTTTGCTACATGTTTCACATGTTGATGGTGTTCTCCAATATGGATATGTTGTATTATATTGAGCAACTCCTGATACTGGAGATCCTGGACATAATGCGTACCATACTCCATTTATAAGTTCTTGTACTTTAGAAGAATCTAAATATGCTTTTACATTTGCATCAAATAATACTCCAGAACTATTCCATATTGCATAGCATGAAGGGGCTTCACCACCTGATGCTGTTGCTGCACTTGTACATGCTGTAGCACAAGTTGTATTATTATAGAATAGTGTGCCTGAGTCAGGCATTCTAAGCATTGAGTTTGTTGCACAACATGTAACTTCAATATTTGCTATACGTGTCTCAAGAGAAGTTACGTAATCTCTTAAGTCATCAACTACTGCCCACGCATTTGCAAGACTCTGTCCCCCATTTGATGGAGATGGTCTATATGACGATGGCCAAGATACTTTAGAAAGAGGAACTAATCCTGCTGGTTGTGCACTAACTGCACTTTGTATATCTCCTGCTTCTCCAGTTGCATTTCTTAGTGTGCAGTAATCAGTATCTAAAGCACCTAATAATGAATCAATAGGATAAGTTTGTCCTGCAGTAGTTGCGCCACCTGCTAGATTACAACTTGAGACTCTTGTTGGTGTTACATATGCTCCTGTTGATTCTAATGCTTCTATTCTTCTTTGATTAGAGCTCTGACCAGTATTTAATGTAGTTATTGCTGCTATATTTTGAGAAATCCGTGTAGCTAGAAAACCTAAGTAAAGACCCAATGTCATCTCAGATCCAGATTTATCAGTTCTGAGAGATTCATCTACAGGTACAACACAAGCCAAAGTTTGAGTACAATCCCATCCTGCTCTTGATTCATTAGAGGAACCACTTCCAGATTTACTTGAGTTCATATCATCAATCATTAACTGAATAAGACCTTCATGTGTAGTTGCTGGACCACCAGATAATGTTGACTGATTTATATTATTTAATTGAAAAATCTTAATGCCTGCAGCATCACAACATACAACCAGTTGTTCACACATAGCAGCAATAACATCACTTATACTATCTCCTTGACATACGTCAACGCATGTTAAGTCTGGCCCTTGCCACACAACACAATTAGATGATACTGCTTCACATGCAGCTGATTTATTTGATTTACTATTTGGTATCATATTTATTCTTATTATCTAGTATACATTAATAATATACAACTTATTAGTGATACAACCAAGTTATTTATTTTGTTTATTATTTTATTCATGTCTATATTGCAGTCCATGTTGTCATTGTAGAATCAATACTACCTCCTGCAACTGTATATGTAAGTGCTGCCCAAGCAACATCATCACAATTAATAGTAGTTAGTAGTGGATTAATGACTGTTTCTAAATCGGTCCCAGGTAAATTAAAATTATTTGTATTTTTTATATTAAGGCTTGTGAGTTGATTATAAGAACAATCCAACTGAATTAAAGCAGTGTTATTACTTACGTCAAGGCTTGTTAGTTGATTAAGACCACAATGCAAACGAGCTAAAGCCAAATTAGCACTTACATCCAAGCTGGTGAGTTGATTACCACCACAACCCAAAATAAATAAAGCCAAATTAGCACTTACATCAAGGCCTGTTGTAAATGGATTATTGGCACAATTAAGATTAAATAAAGCCAAATTATTACTTACATCAATGTTTGTGAGTTGATTACCATAACAATACAAATCCTCTAAAGCCAAATTATTACTTACATCAAGGCTAGTGAGTTGATTACTACCACAATTCAAATCAGTTAAAGCAGTATTAGCACTTACATCAAGGGAGGTTAGTTGATTATAATGACAACTCAAATAAGTTAACGCAGGATTTTGACTTACATCAAGGCTTGTGAGGTTATTATTATTACAATGCAAATCATTCAAAGCAGGATTTTGACTTACATCAAGGCTTGTGAGTAGATTATTATTACAATACAAAGTACTTAAAAGAATATTAGAACTTACATTAAAGCTTATGATGCTATTAGTAGAACAATCCAAATAAGTTAAAGCCACAAAATCTTCTATACCTGTCATGTCTATAATACCCGCAGAATTAACATTTAATGTTGTATAAGTATTTATTTCACTTGTATAACAATAATCACCCCCAGGTATAGTACCTGTTATGTCCCACCAACCTGAAACCAGACTTTGAACTGTTAAAGATTGTTGGAATTTAATATCAGGTACATATGTCATTTGGCTTACAACTATACAACACCCATCATCAATAGCAGGAGCAGCAGTGTAAGGATCTCCTAATGGGTTACTAAGACCTGTAAAGTCATATCCATTACAATCTACATTAAAATTAGAGGCAAGTACATTAGTACATCCAAGGTAAATACATGAAGCATCAGATACAGTTACACCTGGATTAAAATTAAATCCTCCAGGTGTGATTGCTGCAGATACGCCATTACAAAACCATCCAGCAGATTGACCAGATTCAAATATATAACCACAGTCCATACAACCATAAGTAATAGGGATGCAAGAACCATCATTACAAGTAGCTAATGGATTATAGTTTGTCTGACCTGGAGTACAACATCCTGGAACAGAATTATCTGCTCCTAATTCTGTACATCCTGGACATACTGTGTTATTTTTATAACAACACTGCGTTGTATCATTTTGACATAATATATCAGATGTAAATGTCCCTGCAGGATCTATATTACAATTACAAGGATTATTTTGACATGTACACCATTGACCAATAGGCCACAGTGAGTATTGGTTACATATGTTTTGATTAGCTTCAAAAAATTGTCTAAGTTGACTAAAAGAAAATGTATATGCAGCATCATACCAACTCTGACTATGATGACAGGTTGTAACTCCATTAATCCAATTATTTATATCAATCCAAGACATACCTGTATCTGTATAAGATACAACACCATTAGTATAATCAGTAGCACTTCTTACCCATTGCCACCCTTCTAGTTTCCATAGTTGTGAACCAAGTGCCCAATCTACACATACATCTGACGGTGCAGTAGGATCTGCTAATACTGTTCCGCCTGTTGGTATACGTGGGAAATAGTGAGGAGCAGGGAGTGCAAAATACGTAGAAGGATTTGCTGTCATTTGATCTAATGTATTTTCTATACTTAGACCAGATGTATTTAAATTTATACCATTTGCACTAGCACAACTATCTACTATAGCAGAGCCACCGTCACACGCCCACATAAGTATACATGAACCATCATCTATAGTTGCAGTTGGATCATAGTTAGTAGCTAGTGGATTCATACATCCTAAATATTCACAAGATCCATCATCAACCGTTGCTGTTGTGTCATAATTAGATGCTAAAGGATCCATACATCCAGATATATTTCCACAACAATTAGTAGCTGCTTCACATGCTGCTAGATCTGCATGTATTCCTTGACCATTAATCATTTCTACACATGTACATCCTTGTGTTTGTGTGCAAGTACACTTATTCCAAGCTAAATTCAGAAAATCACCTGATGGTCCACCTTTAACTGCAGCATAATCCATACCAGATGTAACTCCAGTAGCAGCAATAGCAACAAGATCATTAACAAAACCATTCCATGTTTGACTATTAGTTCCTATAACAACACCACCTTGTCCATCATTATAACCAGATATAACCCTACCAAAGAGTTCACCAGTAGGTCCAGATCCAGTATCTCCACATCCACATCCATATGTCCCAACAGTAGTAAAATTATAACTACTACAAAAAAACATGTTGTCAGCTTGCCAAGTAGGATAAGTGACAGATATTATATTCATGAAGCCAGCTATAGTAGATTGATCATTAGGATTACCTGTTGTTACATTCGTACTTGTTGTTGTTACACAACTATTTATAGTTGCTGCAGCACCATTGGTACATTGACAATAGTCACTCTCAACTTCCATTGTATAGAATGTTCCGTCATAGCCATCATTCTGCATCCAATTAAGCACATAATAATATGTACTGTTTAATGTTCCTATAAAAGTACTAAGAAGTTGTAGGTCAGCTATAAATGCAGCCCATGTAAAATATCCTGATTGGTTCATACCCCAGTTTGATGGAGTGTTCATACCAAAACCTGTAATATAAGACATTTCACCTCCATTTGGTCCAATACAAGGATCACCACCTGTTGTTGAAAGAAGATCATTTTCCCATTGTAATGTAAAGATAGGAGTATATTGATAAACATTAAAGTTATTAGAAGTATGTCCCATTTGTAATCCTATATCTCCATATACACCTGTATCTGTTAAATTGTCACAAGTATTTGTAGCAGTAGCTCCTGTACAATCCCAATTATATGTACATACATCTGCACAAGTAGCTGTAGGATCATAGTTATTGGCTAAAGGATCCATACAACCATCTTTACATCCTGTACAACAACTGTCCCATCCAGGATTCATTGTTCCTGTTGTTTCACAATTACAATCAGCATTTACAGTTGGATCATAGTTAGTTGCAGCTGAATCTGTACAACCAGAATAAAGGCAACAACTAAAATCAGTGCCGCCTAAAACACCTGCACAATCATAAGTATTTAATACGTCATAATTACATGCTTGAGGAGTTGCACCAGTACATAATGTAGCTAAAGTATTTATTGTTCCTGTAGCATAGTCATTTCCTGCTGCAGCATCCCAAGTACCACCAGTAGCATCTGCAAAGACTCTCATTGGATATGTTGCTAAAGGAGTTTGAGCATTTGCTCCCGTACCAACAACTATTACTTTTATATCTTGTGCAACTAAATTAGCAGCTATAGCAGCAAGTTGTACATCACTTATACCTGCAACATATGAATTATTATCATTTCCAGCAATAGCATCTGTCATTAATATAACATACCTAGCTACTCCAGTTCTCCATGTACCACTAAAATTTTGAAGTCCTACCATGTCTGTTGCTATATCACTTGGTTCAGGAGCTGAGTGACTACTAGCATTTCCAAGCGGGAAACTAGCTGTATTTAATAAGTTAAGTTGAGTTGTAAATGTTGCACTATTGTTAGTACCAAACATCTCCATAACAGTAAAATACTGTTTCATGAAGTCTCCTACAGGGCTAGAAGTGGAAGGTGTAGTTTGAGTTATAGCTACTTTTTGAGATGCTGGTAAACTTGTATAAGCAGCTAAACCTTCATATGGTGGAGGACCATCTTTAGTAGGATCTGCATTGTACTCATCAAATAGTGTTAAGCTTAATTTATAATCACTAGTACCAACCAATGTAGCTATTTGTGATATAATAGCAGCTGCACCAGCTTTTACGTCATCAATTGCACCTCCCATACTAGAAGTCATATCAACTATAAACGCTACATCCATACCTTCATCACAAACTGTTCCAACATCCATACATCCAAAAACAATATTTGGTGGTTGTTCTATAAATACAGTTAAAGTAGCTGTACATTGTGGAACAGATGAGTCTGTCACTACTACTACATATACTCCTCCTGCTAGTGATGATAAATTTTGTGAAGTTGCTGTAAATCCGTTTGGACCAGTCCATGCAAATGTATAAGGTGCTGTACCACTACTTACTGTAAGAATTATAGTACCATCATCTGTTGTATCATCTGTTGCATCGGTTGAAATAAATGATAATGTGAAATCAGCACAGTAATCACAACATGAAGTATCTGTACCTCCTACAGTTCCTCCACAATCTGCTGTGCATTCAGGACAAAAGTTGGGTGAAAGAGGATCTAAACAACCCGATAATGTATTACCAGATGGATCAACGTTTGGATCTTCACATGCTATAAATGGTTTTGCAGGGCAAATTTCATCAGGACACTCTTCTGTTAATGTTATTGTAATATTTTGTGATGAACAATCTCCTGCTGTTGTAAAGCAATGGCATAAATCTAAAGTATGTTTTGTATCTATTGATCCATTTCCAATACAATGTCTTAGAATACCATATTCATCAGTATTTCCTACATTACCTCCATCTAATACAACACTATAATCTGGTATAGGTATACCGTTTTGGTTAACTGCTTTAAATGTAAAACAAGTAGAATCATTGCAAGATGTTAAATCAGTAAAAGCATTTAAATCAGCTTGTAATCCGCCAGCTGTAAAAGGTTGTTCTGAAGGTTCAACTCCCCATCCTTGTTGATCAAGTGCTCCAAATCCTTGAGCAAAATAAGGATTACCATCTTCAAGTCTAGATAAATCAACTATAGTATTAAAAGGAGCAACTGTCCAAGTTCCATCAAGAGTTGTTTTATCACCACTAGAAATAGCACCAGTTGCATGTAATGGAAAAGCTAAATGTGATGGACCCGCAATACCTCCAACAGGTATTTGAGGTTTAGATGGATAACAAAAGAAATTAGCTTTGAATTCAGTACCTTGTGTTAAGTATGCATTTCTTGTTTGTATAAATAAAGCATAATCCCCTTTCCAACAAGCTTGTATTACTGCATCTGAACCATCATTTGCCGTTCCTATATTAGATGTTGCATCAGCCCAACTACATGGTGTACCAGGTCCTGAAGTTTTTCTTCCATGATATGGTCCAACAGTACCAGTACTTGTAGTTGCTTCATCAATAAATGTTACAGCTAATAAATTTTTAGAAGATGCAGCTGGAGGTATTCCATTAGAAATTGTTGTAGCAAATATACCACCTGAATTATCTGTAGTTGCAGTAGAAGCAACTGTTTCACCACCTACTCCTGCTCCAGAATACATTAATACATTATTAGTCTGTGCCCATTTTAATATCCCCCAAAATTTACTATTTGCATTAACAGTTGGTGGAAAAATAGAATTGGCAGCAGCACAATTTCCTGTATTATTAAAAGCTCCTGTCATTGAAGATATACCCCAATCTAACCATCTTTCTCCAAAAACTACTGTATGATATTCTGTTATGTTTTGTGAACCTGTTGCTCTACATGATGTATCAGATTGAGGTATAGATGCACTTTCAGCACGTATTAAATTTACCCAACCATGTGCAGCTGCATATGCATCTTGAACTTGTGGTATACCTAATGAAGTGGCATCATAGTAAAAATATATCTCAACTTCACCTTTATCCATACCACAAAGTTCATTAACCCATGCAGGTCTATCAGGATCATCTTTTGCACCACCTACAGGTGGAGTATATGTTTCTGAAGTAATTTTTGTTGATAAGTATGTTGTTTTTTTATTTTCATCAAAATCACAAAGAGCTTTCTTATTTACATTGCTGTCGTAATCACTCCCACAACAATTTCCAATACCATACCTTTTGTGCCTGTATTTTTTAAAAACATCATCAGCAAAACTACGCTCTATCTCAATTTTCTTAACGGTAAAGTTCTTATTATTCATAATTATTTCTTCTCTGCTGCTGATTTACAAGTTTTATGAACTGTTCTACCATCTGATGTTGTTGTTTTTTGACAACCACAGGTAAAAGGTCTGCTGCAATGTGCACAATTAGTCATATTATTAGTTTTTCTGGTTTATTAACATACTACACATGTTACTTTTTCTAGTCTATTTTTTGCAAATTCAAAAAGTTCAAGACCTTGACTTGGACTACCACAATATTCTACTTTTGATTTAGCAGCGTCAATTAAAGTTCTGATAAATGACATTTCACTCATTAACTCAGATTGTTCAGAAGATGGTAAACATGTAGTTACATCAATAGAACACATCTTATCATAATACATATTCATTAAAGATGTAGTTCTTAACATGTTATATTCAACATAAACTTTATCATTTGGTGCAACACTATACCTTACAATATAAAGCCCATCTGGAATATCTATTCTAGAAGAGCCACAGTTTGACGTTTGTATGTTTAATGAACATGCATTAATTGTTAAGTCAAATCCAGGAGAAACCTCAATCAATGCTGGTTTATTATAACCAGGTACTGTTATAAGAAGTTCAGTACAATCTATACTAAGATTCTTAGCATATTCACTTGTATCTTTAAGATGAAAAATTTCTGGATTAGAAACAAAATATGATTCTAAACTTAGTATGTGTTTTGCTGCCATATTATTTTTTATTATAAGTATATATTACTACCTATTAACAATATACAAAAAAAGCTACATATAAAAAACAAAAAAGGGTGAGAACTTAATCTCACCCTCCTTAATAAATATAAATAGTTTTAAGACTACTTAGCTGCTGCTGCTTTGATAGGACCTAAAGGTGTAATACCAGAAGCTACACTACCACTTGCTGCAATAGTTGTAAAAATAGTATCAAGTGTAGTAATAACCGCTGTATCAGTACAAAGAACAGCAACTGAAATAACATATTGATCATTGTCAAATACACCTGTTGGATTATTAAAACGAGGCACAGTATGTTGTACATAGTAAACTTTGTATAAAGCTTGTCTATTAACTGCAGCAATTAATTTATCTCCACCTTCAATATCTCTAAATCTAGCAGAATCTTTATTACCTTGATTATGACCACCATCTTGACGGTATCTTCCATCTAGGATAAGATCTCTCAATACTGTTTCCCCAGAAGTTTCTCCTGGTTGAACAACAACTTGAGTAGTACCTGGATTAGCCGTATTTTGCGGAGTCATAGTAGGACAAAAATCTGTACAAGCATCTCCATCATCATCAATTCCAGAAACTATCATAGTAATAGGAGTTGTTCCATACCAGTCTCTTGTGTCAAATGAACAGTCATCAAAATACGTCTCATCTGGACATTTTAAAGTTAATGTTAAAGTTGCAGAAGAAGCACCGTCTACTGCAGCCGCAGTAACAAATGGTCCTATAGTTGGATCATCATTAATTGCTGCTGCCCATGCAGTTGTTACTTCTAATCCTGTGAAATTTCCTGTTCCTGCAGCACAACATCCTGTTAAGTCAGCAACAAAATAATTGTTTCTACCTAAGAATCTCATTATATTGTCTCCTTTAAGATCAATACGTATTTGAGGATGTGATCCACAAGGGTAACATGTATCAGCAACAGTAATTACAACATCAGCAGTAGTACAAGCAGCTCTACAATCTGCACTCCATACTTTAGTGATGTATTGTGGCTTAATAACTTTTGATTTAATACTTTCAGAATATCCACCGTGAAGAGGATTACCTCCAATAGTATCAGTCTGATTATAATTACCTTGTACAAGCAAAAAATCTCCAGTAGCAATTGTTGCTGATGGATCATATGCTGTATACGTTGATGCATCTACCATACCAAATACTCCGGCAGTAAATGCTGATGTTGCTAAATCCTTAGCGGCAACACTAGAGACTAACATTGCCTTTCTATAGGCGTGACTAAAATAACTCATTTTTTCTTATGCCAGTTTTAGCTGGGCTTTTTTTATTACAAAAAGAACGGCTTTACATCACCATAACAAAGGTAGCCGAATCTAGACCCTTGTTATTGTATATTTTAATATACAACTTATTTAATGTATAAACAAGTTATTAATTATTTTTTTCTGCATACTGTGAACCTCTAATGTATTGGTTTACAGCATCAATATCTCCAGCAATAATTGCTACAGCTTCATCAATAATAAGTTCTGCTATATCATCTTTAAATTCACATTCTACATCTGCAAAAGTATTAGCTTGTGTATATGGATCAACACACCCTAAAATTTCAATATTTATAGGCTTTCTATAATACGTAAGTACAGGCAATACAATATCAAAATCTGTTTTATATATTTTTATAGTGTTTGCTTGCAATGTACAAAATGTCTCACCCCATTCAAAGTCAGGTCTTTTTAAAGGATCTCTCATAATAAGATCTATATTAGCTTCTTCTGATAGATAAACTGTCATTGATCTTGGTTCAGGACAGCACTCAGATGTAGCATCAGTACTTACTCTCTTGAATTCTAGATAATTAGTAGGAAAGTTTATTCCTTGAAAAAAATCTTTATTTGGAGCTCCAGCTGTAAGTACTTGATTAGTAAGTAAAGGTTGTAGATCATCTACTCTACGTTTAGATGCTTCATCTCCTTCCTTATACATATTATTACCATGCAGTTGTCTTCTACACCACTCAATTTGAGCTTTATTAAAAGCTTCAATAATTTGCCAACACTCTATGTTATCATAGTCATTGCTAGCTAATTTATTTAACCTTTGTGTAAACTTTATTTGTAGTGTAGCGTTATTCATTATTTATTCCCAAAGAGGTTCAACTTCATTTAAATACCTTGTTAATATTTCATCATGTTTTGGATTTTTTAAATATGATAGAACTTCAACAGGTCTTTTTCCTAATTTTTCACCTGAATATTTATCATAAATAAAACCATCTGTTTTAGTTTTCATTAAGTCATGTGTCAAACAATCTTTAATTAAAGCCTTAATTTTTAAGTCTTCCATTGATGAGCCAGCTATTTTTATAAATTCTTCAGCAGCTTTCTGTTGGTTTTTTTGTTGACGAAGACCATTAATGTATGCATCCATTTCTTCATATAAAATATCAATTGGTGTACTTCTAATAAACTCTGTACTGTTGGTATGTATAACTTTAGTTACATATAATAACTTTGTTGTATCAGTATCAAATAAAGTTTGTAATGCAGATAAAGCTGTATTTCTAACTTTAGTTAATTTAGTTCTTGTTCCAGTAGTTTCTTGTATTTTATCTAAATAAAATCTAGAACCATTTGATTTTGCTTCTTCAAGACTTTTTGCAATTATTGAAAATCCTCCCGCTTCAATAGCATATAGTTTTATAAGATCAAAAGGATCTTTTACTGGATCTAAATAAAGCGGATCATTACCACATTTAAGTGATATTTTATCCCAGAATTTATTGTTGTCTGGTCTTAATACTTCAACCTTTGTCCAGAAATCTTTATCTTCAGGATCTATGACATTTGCAGCTAACTCTTTTTCAAGCTCACTAACTGCTTCTCTAATTTCTTTTATTTTTGCTTTTTTAAGTTCAGGAGATAGCATCTTTACCTCTGGGGCAAATTCATTTAAACCTGTTATATATCTTGTTATGCCATTTCTTTCTAGACATGTTAATGCTTCATGGTGCCATACTCCTTCAAATAAAGTCATTTTATATTTTTCTAAGCCCATATTATCTTTTTGTTGATCAAAAAATGGACGGATAGCAATAGCATGACTCTTATCCTTTTGGTATTTTTCTATAATTGTTACTGAATTACTCATTGTTTCTTTTGGTTTTTAGTTATTAATTGGTTGGTTTAAAAGAAAGTGGGAGGAGCACAAGGCTCCCCCTTCTTTCATATTATTATTTAAGACTAGAATGATCCTCCTGTTACAGGATTTTTCATTACAATCTTAAGAACTTTAGTAGGATCCTTAACCCATACAGCTGGCATTGTTTGTGTCATCATTACACGGTAACCGTTAAATTGCCCTGATGATGCAAACCCTTGACTTCTTCCCATGTAATCCATTGTACCATTTTGGTAGAACCATTTTAATTGGTTATCCCAAGATAGTTTTAATAAGTGGATGTTATCACTTCCTTCATCAGTTACATCAAAGATGATGAAACTATAAGAAGATAAAGGTCTACCATCTACTAATGGATTCTCAATGTCATTAGTATGTAAGTTATCAAACGCTGGGTTTAATACAAACTTAACATTAGCTAAGAAAGGAATAATGTAACTAGTATAAGCAAATCCAAATCCTAGATCCATACCTTTTCCAGTAATAGCTCCAATGTTATCAGCATTTACAACCATTGAAGTTCCATTAGCTTCAGCAGCAATTGCAGCATTAACTAATTGCATTCCTCCAATACCTGTTTGTACAATTAACTGACGTTTTGGATCTGGTCCATCAAATTCAACTTTACCTGCATAGAAGTTATATAATTCATTTTTGAACATATCCAAGCTAAATGCTGACTTGTTATATACTCTTTTGAATGAGTTATCTAATTGTTTCCATAAACCTACTGATAATCTTAAATCATCCGGTCCATCTTGTTTAATTCTACCACCATTACCCCACATTAAGTAAGTCTCAATGTCATTAGCAATTTTAGATAAGTGAGCAGCTTCCATTCCTGTTAAGAAAGTTCTAGAAAGTGAACCATTATCAAATGCTTTTTTAACATAATCTTTACCCATTACAGATGCAATGTCTTCAATAGAAGCTAAAGAAGGATCTAAATTTCCATCAAAGTTTCTCCAGATCTCAGTTACTGGTACAGTACCATCAGCATTCATTCCACCTTTAAGCATTAAATCTGCTCTAGAAGAAATTGAATAGTGAACGTGTGCTTCAGCTCCTCCTACAAAGTTGTAGAATTCACGGAATCCAGTTCCTACTTGAATGTCAGAGAATCTTTCTCCATATTCACCTCTTGCAGAACCTTTTCTAAAGAATTTAGTTCCTACAGTTAAATACTTTGCAGCATCCAATGAAGCAGTGTTATTATTATTTACAAGTTCTACAGTATAAACCCATCCGTCACCTACTTGCAAAATATCTGTAGCAGTTACGTATAATTCTAGTCCGTTGTACTTGTCATAAGTAATGATGTCTCCATGACCAAACTCTCTAGTTGAAAGTTTAATTGTAAAGGGTACGCCATCTGCACCTAAGTTACCAGTTCCTGCTGTAACTATTTGCGGCAATTCTTGAGATACAGGTGTTTGCCACTTGTACTCTCCTCTTGCATTGTCTACCATGATTGTATTCTTACCACCAAAAGATGCCATTTGGTATAAAGGCATTTCTACCTTTTGGGTCATTGCCCACAAATCCACTGGACCCATGTCCATTGGTTCTGCATTACCAAGCATATTTGTCAAGTGATATGAATCCACATGTGACGTAGCTTTATAATTTGTGTCCCTCAAAAAGAGACCATTGTTTAGAACTTGCGTTCCTGGTGTGTTTACTCTTGCCATAATTTTACTTTTTTGTTTTAATTAATAATTGTTGTTGTTAAAATCTTTTAAATATATTATTTCCTCTTGGAAGTGTTTTCTTTCTAGTTGCAGTTCTTCTTCCTGTATCTTGACTACTTGTATGAGAAGTAGAAGCATTTCTATTATTTTGTGCTGTTTTTAACTTTCTTACAGTTTTTTCAACAGCGTTTGTTTCACCCTTTGACATTATCTGTGACTTATATCCAGTTGGATCAGCTAGTAACCATAATGCTTCTGATACTAATGTATAGTTAGGTTCAACAAACTGATACTTTTCTAATAAATGACCCAATAGGTTTGTATTTTGACCTGATATAGATGGATAATTTGGACTGACTAATCCATTATATAACATGGATTGAGTTTTTTTATTAACTTTCATATCTCCTAATGTTCCTTCTTTTAATGTTTCATATACATTAGCCATATAGTTTTCTGATGCCTTTTGTTGCTGTGCTTGTTTCATTTGTTGTTCTTGTAATTTTCTTGAAACAACAGCCTCTGACATCTTATCTAATTTTGGCTTAAACTTAGATGCTTGTTTTTCTAACTTACCTAAATCTTTCCAAATTTCTATTTCTTCTTCAATATCTTCAGCATTACCATAACCTGTTGCACCAAGATATTCTCTGACAATATTTTCTTGACCTGCTATACTTTTAATATCTAAAGATTTGGTTTCCTCAACTTGTGCTAAAGTTGCAAACAAACCTTTTAAATCTTGTCCACCATCTGCAACATATTTTGCAGCAACTTGTAATTCATTTGGTAAACTATCAAAAAACTGTTTTGGTGTCTCTCTCCTTACCTTATTGCCTCTCTCATCCATGTTAGCTTGGATAAGCTCTTTCCAATCCTTGGCAGTATAGTCATCTAACTCTTTACCATCATCAAAAGGAACAATTTCATCATTCTCAATCATCTTCTTAAAGACATCTGTCATGCCTTCAATTCTTTTTCTTCCTTTAGCAGTTGATTTTTCTTCTTCATCTTCTGCTAATTCTAATCCATCATTTAGAATTTCATCAACTTCATTAGCAGTTACCTCAGCTTTTTTTACCTCAACTACTTCTTCAGTTTCAGTTGTTACAGCTTCTTCAACTTTATTTTCAACAGTTTTAGCTTCTTCTTCAATCTTATCATCAAGAAATGTTAAGTCAACATTACTATTACGTTGAAAAATATTTGGTTTATCATCTTTTTCTTCTGGAAGGGTAATAGAATCTGCACCAGGAGCTCCACTAAAGATCTCCTCTAAGTTTATATCTACTTGTTCTACACTTGTTGTATCCATGTTTGTTTGTTCTGACATATTATTTTTGGTTTTTGGTTACTAATTATTGGTTATTACATATACAATATAAGAAGATTTTTTAAGTAAACCTTATAAATTTGGTAGTTTAGTACAAGTTTTTTGCAGTATATAGCTAATACTACTTTTTCTTATTATTACTAGTACTTTTTACATCATATTTGTTTTTATTTTCACGTGCTATTTGTAAATTTTTATTAGCAATATCACGCTGAGTATTTAGTTTTTCTCTCTCAATATCTAATTTTTGATCAGTAGCATTATTTTTAGTAGCAGCTTGTTCTCTTTTAAAATTCATCTGCTCTCTATACTGATCTCTACCTCTTATATCCTTCATTGCATCAGCAAAATCACTTTCTTGATTTTGATTAATATCTGACTGTGCACCATATCCAGCAGATCTTATTTCAGCAACAGTAATATCTTTTTCAATTTCTGCTTGTGTTCTTGCAGTTTCAAATGCTCTTTGTTTCTCACCTTCTTCAGCCATAGCAGCTGCTTGTTGTTGTTGCATTTGTTGTTGTTGTTGCATTTCAGCTTGTTTCTGTTGTTGAGATTTAGTTTCAGCATCTTTAAGTATATCTGAAACTTCAGCAATAGAATCAGCTTTAAGTACATTACCTAAATCATAAATACTTGCACCTGTAGTATTATTCGTAAGTGCCATTTGTTTTAATTGCTCTAACGTAGCTCTATGATTTGTTCTAGTTGTACAGAATATATTAAAGTCTCTAAGTAAAAGTTCTTTTCCATTTATAGTAAAGTTAACTTTTTCTGCCTCAGATGTAAGGTATGTCAATCTAACAGAAGGGTTAGTACTATGATAATGTTGTGCTAAATCAGTTCTCATTTGGTGAACCCTTGGCATCAAGTGATCAGAATGTTGTACAAAATATGTTTCAGTTTGTGCATATGATTGTTGCATTGCTTGAGTCACTCCTGTTGCTGTCTGTTGGTCTACAGCTCCCCCTAAACGTTGTGGGTTAATACCAATAGATTCAAAAGCTTGATTTTTAAAATGATTAGCTAATTGAATTCTTGACATTAATCTTCCAGTTTGTTCTAAGTTTAATGTTTGATAATGATTAAAGTTAGTAGCATTTTCTGTATTAGTTATAGAAGTATCTAATGGCATCATACCAAAATCTTTCATTGCAACGTAAGCTTTAGCAAGATTATTCTTACCCCAATCCTCACCCATTGAATGACGTGGTAAAGCATTTTGATCAAACATAATAACAGTTCCTAACTCATCAACAAGAATATCAGCTATTTGATTATTAACCATGTTGAATCCTATTTGGTATGGTTTCATTAAATCTACTAGTGATGTTGATCTTGTATTTCTATCAGAGAATACTCTTCCTTCTATAGGGAGCTTGCATCCATATAAAGAGGTGTCCCCTTTAAATTGATACTGCACTCTGCCTGGTTTAGATCTGTTAATACCTAAGTAAATTGGAGCAACCTCAGTATCTTCAGAATTACCAAATGTTGGAGCGTTAGGACCTATTTTTACACCTCCCCACACTTCATTAATCCATATCCAGTCAATATGTTCTCCTTCAATAAGATTTTCTTTAGTCTTTTGTTTAAATAAATGAGTATTGTATATAGCCTTTTCAGTAATTTTATATGTATCATCTACTACTGCTTGGATAACTTCTCCTTCTGTTGTTATTCTTATTAAATGACCAACTTTTCTTTGAGTTTTCCAATAAGTTGTTGTAACTCTCATCATGTCTGAATTACCCCAACTACTAATATCATCTCCTTCATTAAGAATCCAATTTACAATATCTGTACCTTGACTTGGATTATTTCCATATGAACTACTAGCATTAGAATTATATTGTCTATAATTTAATGAATCACCTGTAGTATTCCATTTGTGTGATTTATCTCCTGCATAATATGAACCATCATTTTGTACACCTCTTAACTGATACTTAGCAGCAATAGATGGGTGTATTTCTTGCATAGAAGTTAATTGTCTTTCAGTCATAAGATAACCATACTTATCTATTACATCAGCAACAGTCATCATATCACACTTACCAGCAAAGTTTGACTCTGATATATATCTTGACTCAGGAGATTTTTGATAAAAAGTTAGTACTGGATTCCAAAGCTCTACCTCATAATCATCTTCATTCATTTTAAAATGCCAAAACTCTCTATCAGCAATAAGCATATCTCTAAAACCCATTTCTTCTAACTCATGCATGTGAAACCTTTCTTCATCTACTTTTAATTGATGAGATGCCCATTCCTCAACTAAACTTCTATAGTCTTTAGAGAAAAAATCTTCTATTTCAGGGAGAGATTTTAAACTTTCTGGATCAAGAGCTTGTTTAAACTCTTCTGATTCAGGATCTGCACCTTGATTTATCATTTCAACTGTTAACCTATTACGTGCATCAGTTAATAAGTTTTCTTCTATCATTGCTCTTTTAGATTCAAGCATCTCATTATATGATGTATCGTCTATAGCTCTAAATTGAACTGTATTATATCTTTTTGAAAACTCACCAGTTAACACATTAATAACATTGGGAACAATTGGATAAAACTTTAACTCTAAAGCAGATTCATCTTCTTTAGTTAAAATATCCATTAACTCCTTATATTCATTGTCTTCTTCTACTATATAATCTGTTTTATCAATTATACCTTTTGCAAGTTTATAATTCTTAAGAAGCTTTCTTGCATTTAATCTTAAGTAATCCATTCCTCTTTCTTCTAACCAATCAAGATTCCAGGCAGTCCAATCATCATCTTTTTCTTTTGAAGATATAAACTGAATAGGTTGTGTTAAAGAAGAATTTAAAGCAGAACCTTTTGTTTTAGCTCCCTTCTTAATTTGCATTGCATTAAGTACTCTCATAGTATTCTGTATCAATTATTTGTTTGTAATTTTCTACATATACATATGTAAAATAACCTATTGGGTGTGTGCAAGATGTAATAAATTCAAACATTATTTTAAATTTTTATAGGGGGATCTTGGCCTACGACCTCCCTTTGGTTTATTTCTACCTATATTTCTATAGGCTCCTATATTTAATTTACGGAATTTTTGTGTGTTATCCAACACTTCTAGAGACTTATCTCTCTCTTTACGTTTTATATAGCCCCTATTTGCTTGTTGAATTTTACAAAAAGCCACAAGTGAAGCAAATGATACGAGTCTATCTACATTTAATCCAGGGTAATAGTGTGACATTTCTGTCAACAACATCTTATCAGGAATTCTTTCTACCCCATAAGTTGTTTTATATATTTTACCATCTTCATCCATCTCTTCATCTATTGACTCTCTTAGAAATTCTATTGCATATGAAATAAGATGACTTTTAAATAGTGTACCAGTATTTTTCCAACCATACTCTTGGAATACATTTGCATTTGAACCTAAATCCTTTAGGAATACAATTTGAGATCTTGGTACTAAATACTTTTGTTTCTTTTTTGAAATCATATATTGTATAAACAAAGATATATTGTTTTCAACTAATGTCCAAGCATTATACCACTCTACTATTAAAGATAGTTGTTCATGAGTTTTATTTATGTCATCATATCTACCACACCATGATGCAACAATTTTATCTCCCTCAACAAATGTTTCTAATCCTTCTGGTGTTTCTTTTGTAACTTCTACAGGATTCTTATATACAAATATACTACATAATGAATCTGATGTAGTTGTTTTACCTTCTGAAACAGGATCAATAGATGCATAGTAAGTTCCAAATCCAGGATCCTTAATTGGTCTCTCCCATACAACCAAAACTCCAGTTTTATCTTCTCTTTTTTTATTTACAGGAAATTCATTTATAGGAAGTTTATTTGATGTAGATGCTTTAATAATACCATGTTCTCTTTCAAGTTCAAGATGTTCATAAGAGTATTCTTTATCTTCAATACGTTTAAGTTGTTTTGAAACGTATGCTTGTGGAAAAATTGATTCTTTTCTATATGCAAAAGCTTCTGCAATATCTATTGGTTTCTGTGATACTCTTAATTGATATTGCTCTCCATCAAGTTGTGCTTTCCAAAGTACTCTTTCTTTTTTAATTTCTTTAAGGGCAGTTTGCACATCAGAATTACCATAATCATCTATAAAAGGAGGCATTGACCATTGTTCAGGTATAAATAATCCTGCTGTACCAATAGTACCTTTATTATCCATAAGATTTGTTTCAACTCCTAATATTCCATTTTCTTCAGGTCTTAATATCATTACCTTTAAAGGTTTGCAATGATCTAGGTCACCCACAGATCCTGCAGCTATAAACATACCTGTTGTTAGCATACCAGAAGACATTGCTGGTCGTAAGTATTCATATGTCTGTCCCATCTTAGGTGCTATACCCGCCTCTTCATGAAAGAAATAAGTACATGGACCACCAACTCCAGTTGTTGCATTTTTTTCAAATGAACCACCTTGAATTTTGGACATAAGACCTTTATGTGTTTTTCTATTATTTATTCTGACTTCAATTTTTTGTTCCCATAGAAGGACTTTACCTGGATTGGAAGGTCTGTACCATGCAGTATGTTCATTGAGAAATGTTTTATATTCATCTAAAAACTTCCAAGAACCTTTATCATTTATGTAGTCTTTAAGAGCAGCTCCAACTTTTAGTACTGCACCTTCTTCAAACCAATATTGATTTAATAGTTTACCCATGTGAAAATATGAAGAAGCTATCTGTCTTTTCTTTAAGATAGCAACATGTTTGTAGTTTATTTCAGCCATTATCTCATAGAGAGCCATGTGATATTGTGCATCTCTTACCTTTGCAAACCCATATGCTTTTTCTTCCTTGTCATAAATAGGTAAAAAATTTAACCACATATAATAATCTCTTGTTAAATACCAAGTGTTTCCTTGATCATTATATATAACACCTTCCCTACATTTATTTTTCTGATCTTCCCAATATTTATTAAAATCTTTTGACCTGAATGGTGCATCACAGTAATAACCTAAATCATTAAACTTTCTAGCTTCTTCATTAAATAAAAAAGATGTTTTATTAAAATCATATTTACCAGGTTCTTTAAAAATAGAATCAATAAACAATCTAAATTCTTCTATTGTTTGAAACTCTGTTTCACTCCAAATACCATTGTTTAATGTAGGTACAGTTTTATACATTAATAATTATTGCTAATATATCATGTTGGTCAATTAATAAATGCAATTCTCCATCATGTGTCATTTGTACTGGACTAGCATGTTCACTATATTGCACATAGTTTCCTTCTTGAATATGTTGCACACCTTCCCCAACTGAAATAACATATGCTTTATTTTGTTGTGCTTGTTGAGTTTCAGGAATGTAGATTCCTGAATCACCATATGTTTCAGCTGCTTTAACTTGTTTAATTAGAACTTTGTGTCCAATTGGAATTACTTTTTCTACCATTTTTTTAGTTTTTATTTATTATAATTGATCATATGCTAAACCTTGTCCACCACGGACAGAGCTTTTTTGTTCTTCTTTCATATCATTATATGCTCCTTTAAATGATTGCCTTATTGCATCAAAGTTCTTTGCAGCTGACACTAAAGAATTAATGTTACCATCCCTACCATGCTCTATTTGAGTATTCTCCATATATTTTGCTAATTTATCTATCATAGATTTAATACCCTTGTATGCTCTAAAGGTTGGAGTCTCATATAATTGTGCACATTTGTCTAAGGCAAATCTTATCTTAGGGCACTCTAATGACTCTTCCATTTCAATTTCATCTAGTATTAACTCTTCTTTCTCTGCTTCAAGAACATTAAAAAAAGGATTAAGATCCGGATCTGGACAACTCATATAAAATAAGTACTGGTATATACTTAAATATGTTTTAGGATATTCATCCATAATAGATTTGAGAAATTTCAGTGTATAACAATGTTCTGTTGGTATTACCTTCCCATTCTGTATATCAAATAATTTTATTAACATGTTTTTATTTTTTTCTTAATACTAATAAACTTCCACTTAACCAAAATTTACTACATGAATTTCTTAAGTTTTTAGTTACTTCTTCATCTACTTTATAACCTAAATTAACAAATTTATTTGTAATATATTCTACATCTCTACAATTTACATGACCAAAGCCAGACATATCAGTTAAAGCCCATGTTATAATTAATCCCTTTTTATTATTATTATGTAAGTTTTTAATAAATGTATCTTCATACTTCTTAGGTATATGTTCTCCAACTTCAAGGCTTATTACCCAATCATATTCTTTATCTAAAGATATAGGATCTGCAAGATCTAAAACTATATTAGGATTGTTTGGATTTCCTTCATATCCATCAACATTAAAATCATTATCTCTAAAATAGTTAACAAAGAAACCATTACCACTCCCAAAATCAGCAATATTTTTAATATTTTCCTTTTTAAAAAATTTAACCATTTCTTGAGCAAGTGTCTCATCATCTCCAATTTCATAAAAAAGATCATCTTTAGATTCTGTAATCCACCATCCTTTTTCAGAAATAACAAATGGGAATGGAGAATATTTATGTTTTTTTGCAACCTCAATAGGAATTTTAATTCCAGGTAAAATGGTTTTATAATTTACTAACTCACTCATATCCGTTGCTTCTTTTTTATAATGTAATAATCTATAAGGATAAGGTTTCTGATCATACTTAATTAATTCTCCATCTTTTTTTGGTTCACAAAGATGAGAACCTGTAAGATAGTTAATATCATCTATGGTTGATTTAAATATAGATGTTTTATTAAACATTGGATTAGGATAACCACATATTAGATCACTAAAAAGTGCATCTTTATCATATCTTATCATTTGATAACCTATAAAACTTATTATATCACCCTTTTCTTCTTTTAACTCTTCTTCATCTATCTGTAATAACTCGTCAATATCACATATTATTATCCAGTCTGCATTTGAGTTTTTCCATATGTTATTTTTAAAATCTGTTTCTTTTCTGACATACTCTGGAAAAGCTTGAGAGCTTTTTAATATCTCTTCTTGTGAGGTAATATTATTACGAAGTTCTGCATAATACATTCTATTATCTCCTAATTCTATTGTGCTAATTTTACAATCTTTAGCTTTAAGAATTTTAATTTCTTTTCCATTATAATTATCTGGATAGTTACTTAAATAAATATTAAAAATACAATTAGGAAATTTACCTCTATAATGATCTAAGTATAGAGGAAGCATCTGAGGATCATTACACTTGTTACCGTTAAAATCTAAAATACTAAATATATCTATCTTCATGATTCTTTATTATCTTTTAACCACATTATTAAAGATCTTACTTCTTCTTTTAGGTATTGTAGGTCATACATCTTTATTTTCTTTATAACTGGTTCACCATTTACATATTTGCTTATAGGATAACCATATTGATCATCTCCTTCTTTTTCAAATGAAACATGTTGAACAATTAATTTACCGGGTTTTAGTTTAGGGTTATGTTTTAATATAATATACATATATAAACTTAATTGTATTGTATAATGGCTAAGATTACAATCATCCATGTGAGATAAAGGTTTATACATCTTTGAAGTTATACCTTCCCAGTTTTTAAAACCTTTCTCTTTTATCTCTTTATTTGTTTTATAATCTGTAATGTTTACTTTACCATTTACAATTGTGACAAGATCAGCTTGACCACATATACCTGAAGATTTAAGATATGCAAAGTGTTCAGGATAGACACCATCACTTAACTTCTGATCAGGAGCTATCTTAACACCTTTAGAATCACTTAAGGGTCTTATTATAGGTACTTCCACCCCTTCACGTTCTATAGTCTTAAAATCAAGCATTCCTTCTTCTCTTTGATCATGATACCAGTTCCCTAGTTCTATAGCTCTTTCACCTTCTTTTTTCCAAATATCTGTAACTTCTTTAGGTTTTAAACCATACCACTTTGATCGTTTATTCTTACAAGACTTTTTTGATTGAGCTTTTGCATCAAACTTAGGTTTAAACATTGCAATAAATGTAGTAACACTAGTCCAAGTAATTTTATCTTTTTCTAGATCTTCATTTAAACTTTCATATATGTGTCCATCCTCTTTAAATATTACAGCCATAGTTATTATTTTTTGATTTTTACAATCCAACTTGAGTCTTCAAATACTTCTACTTCATCTTTATTAAATACTTCATTTACAGCCTTAACAGCATCTGTATAACCTTCAGATTCTAAATAATCATGTCCTCCCAGATATCCACCAACTTTTACCTTACTTTTCCAGTTATTAATATCTTCTATTATTGCTTCATAATGATGTGATGCATCAATATAAATAAAATCAAAAAATTCATCTTCATATATATCCACAGCATCTTTACTCCACCCAGTAACCTTAATTATATTATCTCTTCTTTTTTCCATTTCTATAAAAGCTGGTTGAAATATAACATCAACACAATGAACTTCTTTGCAGGTTAAAGCAAATAATTCAGATGAAGCACCTTCAAATGAACCTATTTCACACATAATAGTGTCTTTATTTAAATATTTATCAATCAGTTCTTTTAATCCAAATAATCTATTTACCCTCATACCGTCTCTTAACCAATCATCAGTAAAGAAGCTTATTCTAAGTTTATTTAATACTTCTTCAGGACTCTCTTTTATTATCATGATCATCTTTCTTTTGTAAATTTGTCAACAACACTTGTTCCTGATCAGCTTCCATTACTTGTTCCCATTTTTTATCATCTCCTTTAAGTGGACACTCAGCTGCTAATGATCTAGTTTTAAAAGCTAAACTACAACCACATTCAGCACAACAAGGTTTACTACCAGGCATTGCACACTTATCCCCTTTAATATCCAGATGCACACATGTCTTACATTGTTGCCAACGGTAATTAGCAATATCCTCTATATAAGATTTTTTAAACACATTGTTCTTAATACCTTCATATACTTTATCAATATTTTTTACAGCATTTAATAATTTATTTATTCTCATTTTTCCATTGGTTTTTTTCTTCTTGTTCTTTGGTTATTCTTTCT
>Ga0209711_10001387_pt1 | contig 23628 bp, 10 predicted proteins | sample ArcticOcean_MG_C_7_FD_187441 | JGI IMG/M metagenome (GOLD analysis project Ga0209711, IMG submission 187441) | Marine microbial communities from western Arctic Ocean - ArcticOcean_MG_CB11_88 (SPAdes) (version 2) | ecosystem: Environmental > Aquatic > Marine > Oceanic | place: Arctic Ocean...
TATGAAAAAGCTCATTCTTATTTTAAGTATCATTGTATTGATTTATGCTTGTGGAAAAGACTCAGAAGCAGCAACTCCCCCATCAAATCCAACTGACAATACGAGTAACAATACTGAAGTTCCCACAGAGGAAGTAAGCACATCAAATTCAAATTCTGTAATAAATCAAAATTTTGAATGTGGTAATGGTTATTATTATTTATCAAGACCTGAGCCTTCGGAAATAGATGATACTCATGAATATTTCGAATACGGCTGGCAATCTTCCCCTCCTGTATGTGTTAATGTTTATCAATCTGAATTATTAGAGGGAAGAGATGAAAAATTAAAAATAAGTATGGATTGGTTAAAGAGCAACCTACAAAATATAATACCAATAAATGTATTTTATATAGATCAGTTCAATGCAAGTGAAGAGTCCAAACTTCAGCATGATACCGACTTTTGCAATTTAATTGGTGAGCCTAGTGAATTAGATGACTGTATAGCAGGGAATTTAGACTCATGGGGAGACAGGTCTTATGGAGGAGGTGTATATGGAAGATATTTACATAAAGGTGCAGATTTAATGATGTATGATGATGCATTTGTTCAAGATGAGGGAGAAGATTTTGGACTAATTTATTTAGCTCATGAATATTTCCACACCTTTCAAACAGGTCACATGTTTTATTTTGAGGAAAAACAAAAGTTTGGCATAAGGATAGAGGACGAAGAAAATGGAGTCCCATTACCTTTTTTACCAATATGGATTGGTGAAGGAGGTGCTGATTTCGCAAGTATTACATTAATGGCAAAACAGAATCTTGACTTCAATCATTATGACCAAGCAGTAATCTTTCTTAACCAAGCAAGAGAAGCAATGAGAGGTTCAAACCCCTCTTTTAGTCTTGAAAATTTCGAAAGTGAAAATACACGTATCAATGACGAATACTATGCTTATGGCGGTGGTTTTATGGCTCATGTATATTTGTGGCATTTAAATCAAGATAATTTTAAAAAACTTATGATTGACTTTTACAGTGTTTTTGCAGAGAAATACAAATTAAATCCAACTGATGGCTGGAAAGATGCTTTTGAAGAAACATTTGGATTAAGTTTAGAGGATTTTTATAGTGATTTTGATGCTTTCATGAGACTAGACAAGGAGAGCCAAGTAGTTATAATTAAATCAACAGACGAATGGATTAATTCTTCTTGGAATTAATTTTTAATTTCTTAATAGCCCTCCCAAGTGGAGGGTTTTTCTTTTACACCAATGGACACAATCCCAAATTCATTCTAATCCATTGATATCATTGCCTTAACCCTGAGATTCCTTTATAGTGGTTTTAGGGGTTGGTTGTAGGGTTTTGTGTGGATACGTGATGGATGAAAATCTAATACTTTTAAGGCAGCCCTAACCCAAACACAGGGGGGGTAGGTTTTAGAAAAGGGTTTTTTTTAAACCACAGGCATATCATCTTCATTAAGTTCTGGTATTTCTAATCCTCTTAAACAGGTCAAGCTGACTTTTATAAGCAAAAGTATTCTATCAGTCATATATCTCTAAACCACCTATTTCACTGGGGATAGCTGGGTTCTAGTTACCTACTTTTATTTAGAGGTTGGGATTTTAGACCAGCTTCTAAAGCCAGTCTTAAGACACTAAAGCTTAAAATTCAATTTTGTAAACCAGGCTGTCTGTAATGGGCAGCTTTTTTTATGTTATTTATGGAAGAAATACATGTGTTGACTTTAACTGTTGGATCTACTCTCAACATAGAAAATGTGCCTTATTGTCTAAATAGTGACGCAATATTATTTGTTCTTTCCCTAATAGTCGTCATAAATATCAAGGTTAACACAAGATTATGTTGAGAATATGTTGACTTTCAGACCCTAACTATCTGATAATCAGCAGTTATGTTAAGAATGTTAAGTTTTTAACTATATTTAAAGAATAATAAAAAAGAATATAATATATATATATATATATATAGTATATAGGGATTTTTTTTTAACATTAACATTGTAATGATTTATGCTCGACATGCGTAACACGCCACCATTTCACTTAAGCACAACATGCATGTAAAGCTTATCGCCATTCGGCGCCTAAATGGCATTTTAAGATGATTTAAGAGCATATCTTCTAAAATCAATATAAGTATGTTTAAAACAAAGAAAGTCTCTTAAAAATGCTTATTTGATCCCGTACGGGGTATAACCCAATTTACGTCTTTAAAATATTTGTGCGAGTTGGTTTTCTCATTTTATTATTTTACATATGTTTTGGAGGAATCAATTATTGGCTGAAGAGCATGTGAAAATGATGAAAACACTTCCTAAACCACAGGCATATCATCTTCTGTAAGTTCTACAATACACTTTACCAAGAATGAAACAAGCTACTAATCAAGTAAGTTTAGACTTGCCTTTGTTTATTAATTAAGTTCAGGGATTTGTAATTGTTTTAGAATATTTATTTTAAACCACAGGCACATCCTCTTCAGTAAGTTCTGGTATTTCTAGTCCTCTTAAAATAGGTTAAACTAACGTTTATTGACGAGTGCCCATAGCCTTTTGAAGTTTGGTAATACTGACTGTTGATTTGAAGATATCTATAGCTCCTGAGTAACAAAAAGAATAGATGGTTACACTTGACCAAACTATCGGAATTATTGATGTAATTTAGTTTCACCCTAATTATTCTCCATATTTAATTTATTATCAGTATCTTAGAAAAACCATTAAATATAATTCAATTAAATATTTAAATAATGAAAACAAAATCAATAATTACTTTTTTAACTATATTTTTATTAGCCGCTTGTGAGCCGGATGATTCTACTACTAAGGATCTGCAAGCTCAGTTAACTAAATTAGAAGCAACAATAACAACGCTTCAAGGAACAATAAACACCTTGAATTCTTCAAATTCATCGTTGTCAACAGAACTTAAGACGGCTCAAGATGCTGTTAACACTGCAACAGCCTCATTAGCAACTGCAGATACTAACTTTGGGGATCTACAAAAACAATTAGAAGCTCTTAATGATGAACTTTCCAAAGTTGATTATAGTGCAACCGTAGCGTTAGATGCAACTGGAAGTGTCGCTGATATGTCTACTGCACAAGCAAAAAAAACTATTTATGGTAAGTGGGATATTGGAGGTGCTTCTTCTTCTAAATCATCAACAAGAAATGGCTGTTCTTTTCAGTATATTGAGTTTACAGAAACCAAATACTTTATGTCAATCTTAGATGCTGAACAAGAGACAAAGACGGTGTTTGGTCCTTTCGCAATGAAGGAAAATACCGAAGGGAAGGTTATTAGTGTAGATTTGATGTTTGATGCAGGTGATTCTGACATTACAATTGCAGTACTGACTAATATTGTAGTTACTAAAGATAATGATGATGAATTGTCAGCAACTTTTGACGTGGCATTAACTTTACCGGCAGCTCTAGAGGACTGTGAGGCAAGTTTGCCTGGAAGCGTAAGTTCGGTTAAAGATAAACCAGTAGAAGAGGCGAAAACAGCAACTGCAGTAAGTAATCACGCTATGGCTATTGGAGAATGGGATCTTGTTAGCTATACTGCAACCGACTTTAAATTAACAATTTTTGAACAAATCTGTATGGATGAAATTCGAACTTTAAATGATGATGGATCTTATACATTTGATGAAGTTTTAAGAGAAGGTTGTGTAGCAGCTACTTCGATAATTGTCAACATATCTAATTTTGGAACATATTCAGTAACATGGATTGGATTGAATGGACCAATTGATACCGATGTTGAAGGATGGAAATGGGAAGACAGTAAACAAAATGTTATAATTTTTGGAACTGAGGATAATATGGATTCTTTGGACTATGCTTCAAGTACTTACACAATAGACGTTTTAACCCGAGAAGAGATGAAATTAAGTAATTCTCACACAAATGAAAAAGGGGAAGCTGTTGAGGAAAAAATTTCACTTAAAAAAAGATAAATTATAATTCGTCCTGGAAAGAAGAAGATCTAATATTAAGGTTTTCAGGAACTTGATATTATTTGTTATATTTAAACAGCTAATAATAGAGGTTTATGAAATGGATGTTAATGATTCATAGTTGTTTTGGTAACATGAAACTTGTAATTTACATTATTGGTCCTGTCCTAATTTATACTGGAACTTATATGTCTACTTACTGAAAAGGGGATTAACTCTTTAAAAGAATTCTATTGGGATTTCACTTGTTTTTAAAGAGATTAGGTAGATAGTGATATTTCATGATTTGCGTTCCATGTCACTCCGCAAGTAAATTCCCTAATATGTTTAATATCAATATGTTGGGGTTTTATGTTACAGATATTTGTGCGATTATTGTACGGCCAGTGATCTAAAACCCCAAAAAATCCAGCCTAAAAATCTCAATTCAACACCCCACCCCTTCAAAATAAATCCACTTTCCTTTTAAAGATGCGCTGGTGAAATGGGTATATAGACAAATCTCCTAATCCATCTATGGGTTTTTTATGCTTAAATTAGAATTTCATATATTTAAAAATATAACAACCAATGTTATGAAAAAGATACTTCTTATTGTATGTCTTTTTTTATTGATTTATGCTTGTGGGAAAGATTCGGAAGCTACACTTCTCTTGTTAAATTCAACTGACAAATCAAGTAACAATGCTGAAACATACTTATTAGAAGAATTCAATTCAGCAGTATCAGCATCAGACGGAGAAAGTGCTGACACTTCTGCCGATTTTCATAATACAAATTCCGTTGTTCCAGATGGAGCTTCAGTTAACGGGAATAAATATTTAGCTTTAGGGGACAGCTATACCATTGGAGAGTCGGTTGATACTGCGCAAAGATGGCCAGTTCAGCTTTTAGATAAATTATCAAAAGCTAATTCAAAAATTAATGATTTAGAAATTATTGCTCGAACTGGGTGGACTGCACTTCAGTTAAAAGATGCGACTTCGGAAACAATTAAGGAGCCTCCTTATGGACTGGTATCACTTCTGATTGGAGTAAACGATCAGTTCCAAGGACAAGATGCGGAGAGCTTTAGACCAAATTTCATTTCACTTATTGATCGCGCAATTAAATTAAGTGGAAACAAAAAAGAGAGAGTCTTTGTTTTATCAATTCCAGACTGGGGAGCTACGCTCTTTGCAAACTCATTTGAAGGAAATGAAATTACAAAACAAATCAATCGATTTAACACCATTATTAAATTTGAAACTGAAGGGCGAAATGTAAAATTTTATAACATTACCACTATATCTAGAAAAGCACTTAACGATTTTTCTCTCTTATCAGATGACAATTTGCACCCTAGTGGGAAAATGTATGCACAATGGGTAGCATTGATCGAGAAGGATATATTATCAATTAATTTTAATTAGATCCCCGCTAAATTTAATAAACAACACTATGAAGTAAGCCTTTTCTATTTTCATCTTGTTCATGACATAAAACAGCTGATAGTCTCAGACACTAATCTTAGCTTTTAGCAATACTTATTCCAGAAGCTTAAATTTTCTCAATCAATTCAGTTAAGTCGTTTTCTGAAGAATTCATATTGTATAGAAAGATCGCTTATTGAATACGTCATAATATTTGTATACTATAATTAACACTCTATATATATAATTCATTGCAGTGTATATTAACATGCAATTTAATTTTAATTGATTAATTAAATTAGATTTCAAATTATATATGTAATAAAAATGAAATTAACTTTATCCTTCCTGTTTTGTTTAAACATTTTACTCGCACAGGATACAATAATTATAGAAAGTTCAGAATATGCAATTGTTTTAGAAAAAGATTCTCTTAAAAGACTACAACATGTTTATTTTGGCTCAAAAGCATCTAATCTTAATGAATATAAATCTATTGATAAACAGCTTCGTTTTGAAGTAAAAGATGCTGCAGATTTACCTAACCATGTATATACTCCAAATGGCACATGGAATACCTCAGAACCAGCTTTGCAGATATTACATTCAGATAGAAACCCATCAACAGAATTAGAATACGAACAGCATATTAAAGAAAACTTAGGTAATGGGGTGTCTCTAACGACAATAACTTTAGTTGATCCAATATACAAAACAGAGGTTTTGTTGTTTTATAAAGTTTACAATGAAGAAAATGTTTTTGAACAATGGTCAAGCATAAAAAATAACGAGTTGCAAGCAATCGAATTAAAAAAGTATGCCTCGGCTAATTTATATTTTAGAAATAATGACTTTTTCCTTACCCAATATCATGGAGCTTGGGGGTCTGAAATGCAACCCGAAACTCATCGTTTAACCTCAGGAATAAAAGTTTTAGACTCAAAGCTGGGGACTCGTTCTAATCTATATGCTCCGTCAAACTTTATTTTATCTCTTGATGGTATTGCAAAAGAAGACACTGGAAAAGTATTACTTGGTAGTCTCGCGTGGTCAGGTAATTATCGTTTTGAATTTGAAAAAGACAGATTTAATAACCTTCGTTTGATCGCAGGTGCTAATAATTTCGCAGCAGAATATAAATTAGGAGCGAATCAGGCCTTCGAAACCCCTCATTTTATTTATACTTATTCAGAAAAAGGGAAAAACCAGGCTAGCATAAACATGCACCGCTGGAGTAGGAAATATAGAATTCATGATGGAGAAGGAAATAGATTAACATTGTTAAATAATTGGGAAGCCACTCAGTTTAATTTTAATGAGAAAAAAATAATAGCGCTATTAGACGAGGCCAAAGAAATTGGAGTAGATGCGTTTTTATTAGACGATGGTTGGTTTGGGAATAAATATCCAAGAAACAATGATAATGCCGGTCTTGGTGACTGGGAGGTTAATCAAAATAAATTACCAAATGGGTTATCTAATCTTATAAAAAAAGCCAATAAAAGAGGAGTAAAGTTTGGGATTTGGATTGAACCAGAAATGGTTAATCCAAAAAGTGAACTATATCAAAATCATCTAGATTGGGTAATTAGACAGCCTAATAGAAAAGAATATTATTATCGAAATCAATTAGTTTTAGATCTTTCAAATCCAGAGGTTCAAAGCCATGTCTTTGGTGTTTTTGACAATCTCTTTATTAAAAACCCTGACATTGGATTTGTTAAATGGGATGCAAATTCAATAATATATAATGCTTATTCCGAATATTTAGCAAGAAAAAAACTTCCTCAATCACATCTTTATTTTGAATATGTAAAAGGTCTTTATAAAGTACTTGAACGAGTACGAGAAAAATACCCGAAGGTTCCTATAATGCTTTGTTCTGGTGGAGGCGGAAGAGTAGATTATGGCGCTTTGCAGTATTTTACTGAATTCTGGCCTAGTGACAACACCAATCCTCTTGATCGAATTTTTATGCACTGGGAATATTCATATTTCTACCCTGCGATCGCAATGAGTTCTCATGTTACCAATTGGAATAAAGAATCAAGTATTAAGTTCCGCACGGATGTAGCTTCTATTGGGAAATTAGGCTTTGATATTGAACTAGATAAACTCAGTAAAGAGGAAAAAGAATTTTGTAAGCAAGCGTTACTTAATTATAAATCTTTTCAAAACATTATATGGCATGGAGACATGTATCGCCTTCAAGATCCATATGAAAATCCAATTGCTAGTATTCAGTATGTAAATCATGAGAAAACCAGTTCTGTAGTTTTTTCTTTTCTTGTAAGTCAAAGATTTCAAACTTTTTACTCAAAAGAACCAATACTTTTTAAAGGCTTAGATCAAAAAAAAATATATAAAATAGAAGAAGTAAACCTTTTTCGCGGTGAAATAACAGAAATAGATCAAGAAGCAACTTATACAGGTGAATATTTAATGAAGTTTGGATTTAACCCCATAGTGTCGGACAAAAGAAAAAGTGTTGTACTTAAAATAAATGAAATAACTTTATAACTAAAGAAACATTATTATGAAAAACGTGGTCATCTTGCTCTTAATTAACACGTTAATATTTATATCATGTAAAAATATTGAACAAAAAAAATTAACACTTTCCTCTGTTTTTTCAAATCACATGGTACTTCAGCAAGAAGCTCATGTTTCAATTTGGGGAAATACTATTGCTAATCATCCGGTCGAAATTAAAGGGAGTTGGGGCAGCAACGTTATAACAACTTCAAACTTTGAGGGGAAATGGAAAGCATCATTGGAGACTCCTTCTTTTGGTGGCCCATTTGAATTAAGCATAAGATCAAATGAACAAAATATTATTTTTTCAGATGTAATGATTGGAGAAGTCTGGTTAGCTTCAGGACAGTCAAATATGGAATGGAACATTAATCAATCTTCTGGTGGGAGAGGCATTGATAATAAAAATGAATATCTGTCAGCAAACTACCCAGAGATAAGAATGTTCAATATTCCTCAGGATCTATCAGGTAAATACCTTAATAATGTAAAATGGTTAATTATAAATCCTGAAAATATTGAAAAAAGCTCAGGAGGTGGAGTTAATACTGGAATTAGTGCTACAGCATTTTTTTTCGCTGTGAAACTATATGCAAAACTAAATATTCCTATTGGGATTATAAATAGTAGCTGGGGAGGAACAAGGGTAGAGGCATGGACAAGTCATAAAAAGTTAAATGAACTAATGCCAAATCATTTGAATATTGGGGAAAGGCACCAATTCTTTAATAATAAACCAAAACTAGTATCCTTTAATGATTCTATAGCCAACCTAAACAATAAAATGTTTGGAATTAAAACAGTTCTTATTCCTGACTATGATAACATGGGAATTAGAGATTGGGCAGAGTTAGACTTAAATGATCGAGAATTTTCCAAAAACAGTTTTGATGACTCTTCATGGGATTTTTGGTTACCCAAAAGCATATCAAAAGAGCAAAAAAACAGCGGTAGTTTTGAATCTAAATTGGATGAAAATAATCAGATTATATCTGATGGCGTAATATGGTTTAGAGCCAAAATTAATATCGAAAATATTGAAAGTGACTTCAATTTGATTATTAAGAACGGAATTGATGATGTTGATCAAACTTATTTTAATGGACATCTTATAGGGAATACTATTGGCTGGGACAAAGCAAGAAACTACAAAATCCCAAAAAAAATATTAGAAAAAGGAGATAATACGATTGCAATAAGAGTTTGTGACACAGGAGGACCTGGCGGAATAAATGGTATTGTAGAGGTTAAAAATCCTTCAAATATTCAGACAATTCCTTTTAGTTCATTTAAATTCAAACACCATGCGTTTATTTTCAATAAAAAATTATGGGTTCACAACTATTCTTTAGAAGATTTAATTAAAAACTCTTCCAGTCTTCAAAAAAATATTCATAATGAAATAATTTTGAATGATTCAAATGAGTATGGAATTCTATTTGAAAGGATGATTTCTCCGATTTTACCTTATAGCATTAAAGGAGCTATATGGTATCAGGGAGAAGCTAACGTTTCTAATTATAATGAATACCAAGAATTGTTTTCTGGAATGATAGATGACTGGAGAGAAAACTGGGGATTTAATTTTCCGTTTTATTATGCCCAGATAGCTCCATATAGATACTCTAAAAATGAATTTTCTCATCAACTAAGAGATGCTCAAAGAAAAGCTTTAGAGTCAACCTCTAAAACCGGAATGGCAATTCTTTCTGATGTAGGTGAAGAAAATGATATTCATCCTCGTAATAAAAAAGACGTTGGGGAAAGGCTTGCGCTATTAGCGCTTATGAATGACTACGGTTTTGATATAGTTTCTTCAGGCCCTTTATATAAGAGTCATCAAAATTTCGCCACATATATTGAAATTGATTTTAAGAGTAAAGGAGCTGGGCTTATTACTGAAGGAAACTTAACAGGGTTTGAAATAGCAAGCGAAAATGGAGTTTTTCATCAAGCTTCTGCTAAAATCATAAATAATAAGGTGAGAGTTTCTTCAAAAAAGGTAAACAATCCAATTAATGTTAGGTATGGTTGGGAAAATTGGTTTAGAGGAACCTTATTCAATAAAGAAGGTTTGCCAGCGTCATCTTTCAGTAGCAGTAAATAATAATTTTTTTCATGAAAGGTATATTTCACTTGTACTATTATAATTTTTCAAAACAATAATGGAGTTCTAACCGATAGTTACAAACTAAAATATCCGCCTAATCATTTCCTCTGTTTTGGATATTAACTTCATAAAAATAAATTATGAAAATATACGAATCGTACAAATGTGTTGTTTGGATTATTCTATTGTTAATAATAAGTCCAAACATGAGGTTGCAAATAGAAAAAAATCAAAAGGAAATTAATGTTCTCTATTTTGGTACCATTCCCAAAGATGGTACAATAGAAGGAGCCTCGGCAATAGCAGTACATGTTAAAGCTCCAAACACCAATGTAGCAGGATTAAATAAACGTATTTTAATAGAAAACAATTTGATTAATGGTGGTAAGCATGCATTGTTGTTAAAGGGTCTGAAGATGTGACTATTAGGAAGAACACTTTTAAAGAAATTGATGGTCAACCAATTGTTATAGAGACTTCAATATGAGTAAAGGCTTATAATAATGAAGGAGGACAGCCAATAGGTGAAAAACTAGTTCCTCCTGTTATACCAAATTTAAAACAAATAATTAAAAAAGTATATACAATTAAAATTATATAAATGACTCAAAAATCAACCAAGAATCTAGGATTATTATTTATCATGTTTTTTGCTTTCTTATTTTTAGGGATGGCGCAACAAACAACTAATAGATGGTCATTGGTTAGTGATGGTCATATCCAATGGGACGTAAAACCGGAGGATACTCATATGGATAATGTTGAAATGAGTGGCCTTCAGATTTCTAGCATAGTTCATTATGGTGTTGAAAAAGGAGTACTCAAGCAAAGAGTTCACTTGATATTTCCTATGTTACGAACAATCCCAAATGATACGCACGCTAGTTTAGCCCATGAAATCGACTTTGATGATTTGATAAAAGTAAAGATCAACGGAGATCCAGTTATTGAATATCCATTCCAGTTTGAACACAAGGGTTTGTTGAGCTATAGGTCCAGTGCGACTAGTGGTATTGAGATTATACACCAACTCTTTCCTTCAAAAGATCAACCAGTATTTATTGATAGAATTAAAATACTAAATACAACTGATAAAAGTATCTCTATTGATATTCCAAAAATTGAGTATGAATACGAAACGGATAAAAAAAATGGTGTTTCGGGTGCATATAAAATTAAGGTAACTTCAAGTAAGAAAGGATTTTATCAATTAAGTCCTAACGAGATATTTGAATATTCTTTGATTTATTCTGCAAGACTAAGTAATGCTATAGAGCCTTATATCTCTGTTGATTTTGAATTTAAAAAAAGAGAGGAACTAGTGAGTAAAACCTATTCCGATTTAGTTTTTGAATCTCCAGATAAAATTTTAAATAGCTTTTTTACATTTGCTAAATTAAGAGCCGTAGAGAGTATTTTTAAAACTAAAGGAGGTCTTATGCATGCTCCTGGTGGTGGTCGATATTATGCTGCAATATGGGCTAATGATCAAGCGGAATATGCAAACCCATTTTTCCCTTTTTTAGGAAATTTAGAAGGAAATGAGTCTGCTATTAATTCTTTTCGCCATTTTGCTCGATTTATAAATGATGAGTATAAACCTATTCCCTCTTCTATTATAGCAGAAGGAATTGATTTTTGGAATGGCGCAGGGGATCGAGGAGATATGGCAATGATTGCATATGGCGCCGGCAGATTTGCCATGGCTTATGGTGATAAAAAGACAGCTAAAGAACTTTGGCCCTTAATTGAATGGTGCTTAGAGTTTTGTAGAAAAAAAATCAATAAAGATGGAGTAGTTGCTTCTGATTCTGATGAATTAGAAGGGCGATTTCCAGCAGGAGATGCTAACTTAAATACATCCTCTTTATATTATGATGCGCTAATATCCGCATCCTTATTAGGAGATGAATTATACAAGGATAAACGGCTATTAGATCAATATAAATTTCAAGCTACTGCAATTAAAAATGCTATTGAGAAGTATTTTGGAGCTGAAATGTCTGGTTATAAAACCTATCAATATTTTAAAGAAAACTTACTACTTCGGGCATGGATTGCAACTCCTTTGACTGTTGATATTTATAATCGAAGTGAAGGAACGATTGATGCCCTTTTTTCTAACGAACTTTGGACTGAGGATGGACTAGCTTCACAAGCTAATACTGATCAATTATTGAAATCTATATTACCGTTTGTAGAGCTTACTGATTTACAAGGATACGATGGAAATGATTTAGAATATATTACCAACCTTTTTATGCATCCAGATTTAAAAAAAGATTCCTATAGTAAAACAAATTTTGATGATTCTAATTGGGGAAAAGTAAAATTACCAGGAAGATTAGAAAAGTTATTCGAAGGAAAAGAACCATCTGATGGAATATATTGGTTTAGGAAAAAAGTGAATATTTCTAATACAGATAATGACTACGAATTAACTTTTGAGGATTCTATTGACGATGCAGCAAGAATATACTTTAATGGACAACCTATTGGAACTTCAATATGGAATACTGGAGCTAATACATTTGTAATACCTAAATCTTTATTAATTAAAGGTCAGAATACTATTTCAATTAATTTGTTAGATGGAGGAGGGCCTGGTGGTTTTTACGGAAAAATATTTTTAGACAACTTTTCTAACGAAAGAATTTCTCTTAATAACTATTGGAATTATAAATTTTTAGGATTTCTGGGAAATTACCGTTATTTCATTAAAGGGACTAAAAAAGGCAAAAGCCTTCTAAATACGAAAGAAAAATTAAATTCTATTTTTTCACAAAAAAAAGTAACCACTTTTTGGGATAGGGCTACTCTTTATGCATTTAGGGGTGCATTTGCGGCTGGAGAAACAAAACGTACTATTAAATATATCAAAGAATATTCTGAAAGGAGACTGTTAGGGGAGCATGTCCCTTATGCTGTAGAGGCTTTCCCGGAGGGAAATCAAAGACATTTATCTGCAGAAAGCGCACTCTATTGTAGAATAATTACTGAAGGTCTTTTTGGAATTAGACCAACGGGATTAAATTCATGTTCTTTTTCACCTAAAATGCCTGAAGGATGGAATGAGATGGCTTTACGAAATATAAGATCTTTTGGTAAAACCTATGATATCGAGGTCAAGAGGATTGAGGACAGTTTATTAATAAAAGTGTTTAGTGATGATAAAATATTTATGGATACTTTAATTACAAATGGTGAAATAGTTAATTTGAAACTGATTAATTAAAATAATACAGACTTTTTATATTTTCAAATTAATTTATATGCAATTTAATGGGTTTTGTATACAATATTGGTAAGAGGGTATTTTTTATAGATTTTATATTTTCAGTTATTCAATAAATTTATATAATTAAAATAAACATTAACAAAAATGAAAAAAATTAAACAAATTACATTTTTAATTGTCTTAATCTCCTCATTGGGCTTATCTGCTCAAAATTCAGTTAATGGATCTATCCTTGACGAGAATAATCAGCCAATTCCGGGAGTAACTATTGTTGAAAAAGGAACTTCAAACGGAGTTACAAGTGATTTCGACGGAAACTTTACAATACAAGTAGAATCAGGATCATCTCTTGTCATTAGCTCTATTGGTTTTGTTTCACAAGAAGTTTTAATTGGTCGAGAGCAAGAAATAACCATGAATTTAGTTTCAGACATAGTCGGACTTGAAGAAGTTATTGTCACAACGGGATACGGTAATCAGAAAAAATCTTCAATTTCCGGTTCAGTCGTTACGCTCTCTAGTGAAAACCTTGTATCAAGGGGTGTTCAAAATTTAACTCATGCTCTTGCCGGTTCAATAGCTGGAGTTTCAACTGAACAACCAATTGGTATTATTGGCCAAGATGATGCGAAGATTTACATAAGAGGTAAGGGTACCCTTGGAAATACGGATTCTCTTATTATTATAGATGGGATACCTGACCGAGGAAATTTTTCAAGATTAAATGCTGATGATATAGAATCAATAAGTGTTTTAAAAGATGCCTCCGCTGCTATATATGGAGCTAGAGCTGCTAATGGTGTAGTATTAATAACTACAAAAAGAGGTAAATTCAACCGTAAAACAAAGTTTAATTTAAACACCTCATATACTATTAATAGTCCAACTGTTAGAACAAAAGCATTGGATTCTTGGAAAAGAGCACAGTATGAAGCAGACCAAATTAATAATTTAAGCTTAGGATGGACTCCTGTTTTTAATGCCTCACAGATTGCACTTTTAAAAGATGGTTCCAGACCAGATGAATATGCAAATACAGACTGGTTTGAGGAAACAATAGCGCAATCAAAACCTGCATCAAATTTATCCCTGAATGTAGAGGGAGGGAGTGAATTCATCTCTTACTTTGTTTCTGGTCAATACTCTAAACAGGAACAACTCTATAAAGGAGATTTTCCATTTGAACAATATCAATTCAGATCAAATATTGACATTAAACTGTCGGATAAATTGACTATGGGGTTTGATGTTTTAAACCGAAGAGATGATGGATTATATACTAAGACTGATGAATTTGACGGTGATGGTTATGGCAGAGGTAGTGATTGGGATAAACTCCAGGGGGGAGCTGCTGGATTCACTCAGGGCTGGCCTTGGTTAGTTGGACGTCTTTCAAATGGTCAATTAGGTAAAGGTGCACAGCCAGCCGGAGGTTCAAATCCAATAGGTATTCTTGCAAATGGATCAAATAGATTAATAAATGATGTGTTAAACACAAAAATTTCATTAGCATATGACATTACAGAAGATTTAAAGTTTACTGTTTACGGGGCTTTTGACAAATCAAATAGGTCTCAAAAGAAATTTACTGCAACTTTTGATGAATACTTATATGACAATTCAACCGCACAATTTATAAAATCTCCAGATGGAAATAGACCGCTGTTATCCCAGAAAAAACAAAATAATTCTAATAACCTGATAAATGCTAAATTAGATTATATAAAATCTTTTGGAAATCACAATATTGATGCCTTTGTTGCATACGAACAAAGTAAAGTCAGAATGGATTTTATATTTGCTGAAAGAGGAGGTTTTGGAGGAAATGCAATCCCTGAAATTTTTGCTGGAACTCCAATTACTGCTCAAACAGATGGTCGTTCTTTTGCTTCGGGTAGACAAAACATGTTCGGTAGAGTAAATTATGATTTCAACGGCACCTATCTTGCTACTGTTTCCCTAAGGAGAGACGGATCTCAAAATTTCCCCACCGATAAACGATTTGGAACATTCCCAGCAATATCAGCTGGTTGGGTTGTTTCAAATGAATCATTTATTGACAATATAGGTGCGATAAACTTCCTTAAATTTAGAGCTTCTTGGGGTAAAATGGGTAACGATAACATATCACCTTTTCAATATTTAAGTACTTACGAATTTACAGATTATGACGCCTTTGGTTATGGAGTTCAAGTAGGATATGATTTTGGTGATGGTGAAAGACCTGGCTTTTTTGAATCAACTGTTGCTAATCCAAATGTCACATGGGAAACAGCTACTACCCAAAACATTGCTTTAGAGGGTCTTCTTTTTAATAATACCATTAGTTTCGAATTAGATTATTTTACAAGTAAAAGAGAAGGAATATTAATTAAGCGTTCCGCATCTTTTCCTGAATATACAGGAATTATGTTGCCAGATGAAAATCTTGGAATTGTTGACAACTCAGGTTTTGAGTTACAATTAGGCTATAAGAATGACATAACAAATGATTTATCATTTTCTATAAATGGTAATATTTCACAATCTAAGAATGAGGTTGTGTACCTTGACGAACCAGCATCAGTAAAAGATTATCAAAAGTGGGAAGGCAAACCAATTGATTCCTTTTTTGGTTATGAGAGTAATGATTTGTACAGAACAGAAGCTCAGTTAAACGCGGATGGATGGACATTGACTGAGAATGTAGCTCCTTATAAAGTTGTTTACGATAAATGGTTCAACCAGGGGTCTATAAGGCTGGTTGATAAAGATGGCGATGGAGACATAAATGGAGAAGACAGAATAAGATCCGATAAAAGTTTAGTTCCTACCACTTTCTATGGAATTAATCTAGGGGTCTCTTATAAAAACTTTGAATTATCTACTTTAATTCAGGGTCAATCTGGAGGTTATTATGTTGACAGTAGTTATGCAGTTAATACAGCAATTTTTGACGACGCTTGGTCACCAACAAATACTGACGCAACATACCCAATATCCACCCCACCTTATAATATAGGAGCATTAACATATCAATCTGATTACTGGCTAACTAAATCTGACTATGTAAGAATTAAAAACATTAGTCTTAACTATAGATTAGATAGAAACATTCTTGATGTGTTCAATATTGATGGTGCGAACCTATTTATTAGAGGAAATAATGTTGCAATTTTAAATTCACCAAATAGTAATATAGACCCGGAAGGTATCAATGGTGCATTTTTAATGAAATCATGGCAATTTGGAATCAATTTAAATTTTTAATTAACTAATTAAATCATATAAAAATGAAAAATATATATCTATTTTTAACTCTATTGATCTTTATTGTATCATGTACTGATGATACAATTTTCGAAGCGGAACCTTTAGATAAGTATGCTGAAACATCCGTTTGGACAACAGAATCGCTATCAGACACTTTTATTAACGAAGTATACAACGGTCTTCCAAATTCTTTTGCTGGAATGTTTAGTCCAGATGCCAATACCGTTGATTGGTATGATCATCATAACAACGCTAATGGACAAGCAATAACAAAAGGAAATTTAAATCCGGCTAATTCCGCGGGTTGGGGTGTAACTTATAATAAAGGTGGAGATTATATCACTGGAAATCAATCTGGCCTTTGGGGTTACATGTATAAAAAAATACGGGCAGTCAACACCGTCCTCAAAAACCTTAATAGTGAAGATCAAGCATTTATGGATTCACGAACAGGAGAAGTTCTAACTCTAAGAGCAATATTTTATTCCAGACTCGCTCTGGCTTTTGGAAAGGTAATTAATGTTGGGGATGATCTTTTAGGTCTAGAATCTGATTACTTAAGCATGAAACAATCTCCTTTTTTGGAAACGATGGCTTACATAAATAGTGAATTGGATAAAGCCATATTGCTGTTGCCAGAATCTCAGCCTGAAAAAGGCCGTATTACTAAATATGCTGCTATGGCTCAAAAAGCAGAAATGTTATTGATCGCTGCAAGTCCAAGATTTAATGGAGGGTCCTATAATACTTCGCTACTTCAAGAAGCAAAAGCAGTAAATGAAGCAATAGTAAGCTCAGGGAAATTCAGCTTACTGCCAAATTTCGCAGATGCCACCAAATTATTAGATGGAAATACAGAGCTTATTTTTGGTAGATTTATGACGGCAAAAAGAAAAATAGACAGAGATAATTACACTGATCACAACCTCGCTCCAGGAGGAGCAGGTGGATTCACAACTTATACGCCGACACAGAGCTTAGTGGATCAGTTTGAGGTGATTGACGGAACTACCAGTTTTATTCCTGCAACTTGGAGTAATAATGTGAGAACGGTGACTTCCAATTCTGCCTATTCTGATGATGACATGTATAGTAATCGTGACCCGCGTTTTTATGAAACTGTTTTCTATCAAGGTGCAAAGCGAAACGCAACCTACACAATTGATGTTTCTGAAGGAGGCCAAGACTCGAGAAGCTGTACAGGATGTCAGTGGTGGAATAATGGTTTTTTTGGATATTATGTGAAAAAATTTATTGGAACATACCTCAATGGTAATTGGCCATCTCCAGAGATCAATGATGGTGTAACTACTCTTCACAGATTGGCAGGGGTGTATCTGAATCACGCCGAAATACTATTTCAACTAGGTGATCAGGCGGGAGCCCTTAATATGGTTAACACTATTAGGAAAAGAGCAGGGATGGTCGAATACACTTCTATTGACATGGATAAAATAAAACATGAAACTGTGGTGGAAATGATTGGAGAAGGCAAGAGGTTTAATAACCTCAGAAGATGGGATGACATTGATGAGTACCATAAAACTGGTGAGTGGGGAATTAAATACACCAATAATGGTGATGGAACATATGCTTCTGAATTTATTGAAATTAGCACACCATCATGGAATGACAAGTTTTATTGGATTCCAATTCCACAGAAAGAGATGGATAAAAACCCAGGCCTAGAACAAGCCCCTGGGTATTAATAAAAATTAATTAGTATATTTTATTATGATATAGTTTAGTGTGTTTTATAGAATTTGTTTTACTATTTTATAATATATTTTAGTTAGAATTTATAGAATATAAGTTTTGTTATCTCACATTAAATAAAAAACAAAGAGGGATGTTTCGTCCCTCTTTGTTGCTTTAAACTCATTAATAGTAAACTTATAGATTTAAAGGTTAAACGTATTATGAGTTCATTTTCAAATTAAACTCGTAAATTAATAATTTACACCGCTTCAACAATCTTTGTGTATATTTAATAAAATGGATTTTAATTATAAAATGGAACGATTTTATCTGAAAGCAGCTATTAAATATAAAATATATTTAATAATTTATATGGGATTTTTATTGTTGATTTCTTGTGTTGATAATCCTATTAGTGATGTTTCTGATCAAAATGAGCTATCTCCTATATTCAATTATTATTTTCAAAAGGAAAAGATTGATTCTGTTTTTCATCAAATAAATTTACCAGGTTCAATTGATTTTATTTCCGATAAATATAAAGATTTTAATGGTTCTATTCTTTTTAGAAAAACAATTGACATTAGAGATATAGATAGCAATTATAACTTTATCGTTGAGGGTGGAATCGACGATTATGACGCCACCTACTTAAATGGACATCTTATTGGCACAACTCTTTTATATAATTCACCTAGAAAGTATACCATACCCAAAGAGATTTTAAAATATGGGGAAAATATTTTTGAGATAAAATTTCATGATGATAGTGGTTTTGGGGGTTTTAAAGGCAGAATGTATCTGAAGTCTGAAAATGGAAATATTATTTCAATTTCAGGCACATGGGAATATAACATAGTAGGATATAAAGGATTGGATGATATCCTTTTTTCAAACAATCCTAATCTTTCTATAAATCCACTTACATGGAATTTAGAATTAAAAAGAAATCTATATTCTTCTTATGAGTTTGATGATTTCTTTTGGGAGTCGACTGATATGCCAGTTTTTATTAAAGACATTTATAATACTGAGACTGATTTGAATGGTATTTTTTGGTTTCGAAAAGAAATAATTATTAAAGATATAGAGAGGGATTACATGATTTTCATCCCAAAAGGGATTGATGATAGTGACGAAGTTTACTTTAATGGCACCCTAGTTGGTGGAGCGAATTGTTTCAATTGCCCTAGAAGTTATGTTGTAAAAAAAGAACTTTTAAAAAAAGGGAAAAATATAGTTGCTATTTTGATTTCTGACACAAATGGTGATGGTGGAATATTGAGTCCTATTCTTTTATATGCGACAAACAGAAAAACAAATTCTTTCTCAAATAATTTATTACCCCCTACTTTTTTAAATTCTATTGTTTCTGATGATAAATCTACTTCTATATCCGAAGGGTGGAAGTATAAACAAATTTACGATTTTCAAAACATTTCAATTCTTACTGCTTCTAACAAAAGTGTATTTTACGATGAAGAATTTTTATACTTCCTTCCTAATGGATCTAGAATTGATGTGAATAATATTATTTCTAAATCATTAGTTGATAATAGTCTCTCAATTTTGAGTTTTATATTAATTTTTTTCCTTATAATTATTACAGCCCTTGGTACAATTAATTATAAATTATTGAGAAAAAGAAAAGGAAAACAGTTAAAAGAAAGTAATTCAGAAAAAGAGAATTTTATTTTTGTAAGGTCTGACAGACTAAATGTCAAAGTATTAAAAGTTGACATTTTATTCGTAAAAGCTGAAAAAGATTATGTTAAATTAGTTACTGCTAAAAAAAACTATTTGATTAGAAAGAATTTAAAAACCTTTAATGAAGACATTCTAGATGACAGTTTTATAAGAATTAGTAGGTCCATTATAATAAACATTGATCAAATTACACTGGTTGATAGAAATATGGTTTATCTATCAGATTTAAGGTTTAAAATCGGATTAAACTACGTAGAGAGTTTAAATAAACTCATGAAAAAATAGTTTTATTATTCTATTGAAATGAAAGCTAAACACATATTAATAAACATGCTTTTTTAAATTAAATAATTCCTAAATGAAGAAACTGGACCGTCGAGATTTTATTAAAAAGTCAACTTTAACTGCAGCAGCATTCAGCTCAACTCCAATTTTAAGTAGTTGTGTTGACAGCGATCCAAGTAAAAAAAACAACAGCATTTACATGGGGTCTTTTGCGCCTTCAAAACTCTCCACAGTCCGAGCTGCTTTTGTTGGAGTTGGACATCGAGGTAAAGATCATTTAAAGTTTTTCTCTAGCCTTCCAAATACCGAAGTCGTTGCAATTAGCGATCTCTATGAGGAGAATGTTATACAAATGCGACAGTTAGTAAAAGAGGCAGCTGGTGAAAATCGACATAATACTATTGCTGAATATTGGGGTGACAAAAACAAATGGAGGGTCATGCTTGAAGAAACCAAACCCGATGTTGTGTTTATTGCAACCAATTGGAAAAATCATGCACCGATGGCAATTGGCGCTATGGAAAGTGGTGCGCATGCTTTTGTTGAAGTACCGTTGGCTTTAACAATCGAAGACCTTTGGAAAATAGTAGATACCTCCGAGAGCACTCAGAAACATTGTATGATGATGGAGAATGTTAATTACGGCCGTGATGAGTTACTTTTTTTAAACATGTGCCGAAAAGGTGTGTTAGGAGAGTTGTTACATGCAGAAGCCGCCTATATTCATGAGTTGCGATCTCAAATGAAGGAAGAAGAAAAGGGAACAGGGTCATGGCGAACACCACATTACGCATACGGAAATGGGAATTTATATCCAACACATGGTTTGGGACCTGTTGCACAGTACATGAATTTAGCGAGACAAGAAGACAACTTTAAAAGTCTTATTTCTTACTCTACTCCGGCGATGGGGAGAAAGTTATACGCAGAAAAAAACTATTCAAAAGATCACAAATGGAATCAATTGGATTATAAAAATGGAGATCTAAATACCTCTATAATTAAAACTAATTTGGGAAGAACCATTATGTTACAATGGGATGAAACCAGTCCTCGGCCGTATACAAGGCACAACTTAATTCAAGGAACAAAAGGAACTCTTGCTGGTTTTCCAACACGAGTTGCCTTGGAGGGTGGTGTTGAGGGAATAACCGAAAATCATCATAAATGGGTGCAGGGAGATCAACTTGAAGCGGTTTATGAAAAATACGATCACCCACTATATAAAAGACTCAATGAAAAATCAAAAGGGAGTGGTCATGGTGGAATGGATGGAATAATGATGTATCGCATCGTTGAGTGTCTTCAAAATGGACTTCCTTTAGATCAGAATCTTTATGAGGGTTGTTTTTGGAGTGCTGTTACTGAACTCAGTGGGAAATCTATCGACCAAGACGGTGCCCCGCAAAAATTCCCTGATTTTACCCGAGGAAATTGGAAAAACACTACACCTTTAAATATTATCAGTTAATTAAAACACAATACAAATAAAATCAAAATGTTTTGTGAAATAACACAAGGATATTATTAATATTTCCAAGTTATCATTAAATGAAAAAACTATTACTGTTTATATGTTTTTTACAATGGACACAGTCTTTTTCACAGGGTTTAGCAACACTCAAATGGTGGAGCCCTGCTCAGAATAAATACCATGTTATAGAGGGTCAGGCATGGGCAGATGAAGTGAAATCACCATATGACCGTCTTCCTGCAAGGGCTGAGGGAAAGATAGCCGATGATGTATGGAATTTGTCTTCTCATTCAGCAGGACTTATGATTCGTTTCCGCTCAAATGCTAGAGAAATAAGAGTTCGGTATGAAACTATGAATAAAGATAATTATGCAATGGACCATATGCCTGCTTCAGGAGCAAGTGGAATAGATCTTTATGCTATTGATAGTGATGGGAAAGAGTTGTGGTGTAATGGCATCCGCAGTTTTTCTGATACCATTTATTATCGTTTCCAGAGCTTAAGGCCAAATGATGCCTATCACGAAAAGGGTCGGGAATATCGTTTGTATTTACCATTATATAATCAAGTTAATTCTCTGGAAATTGGAGTTGATGAAGAGAATTATTTTGAACCATTACCTTCAAGAAAAGAAAAGGCTATTGTCGTTTATGGCACCTCTATTGCGCAAGGCGCTTGTGCTTCAAGACCTGGAATGAGTTGGGCAGCTATTTTGGGGAGAAAAATGGATCGTCCAGTTATTAACCTTGGGTTTAACGGTTCAGGAAGATTGGAGCCTCCTGTCATTGATTTGTTAAGGGAAATTGATGCTAAAATTTATATCCTTGACTGCATGCCTAATTTAACGACTGATTATTGGAAATTGCTAGGAATTAAAAACGGTGAACAATTAAAAAAACGAGTACTTGATGCGGTAAGAAAATTAAGGATTAAACAGCCAAATACACCTATTTTGTTGGCTGATCATGCGGGGTTTACTGAAGAACTCATTAGCGATAGCAGAAAAGAAGCATACTATACAGCCAATCGACTTCAGAGGGAGGCTTTTAAACAATTGAACAACGAAGGTATTGGAGAGCTATATTATTTAACAAAAGAGGAAATTGGATTACAACTGGATGATATGGTAGATGGAACACATCCAAGTGATTTGGGTATGATGCATTACGCACAAAGTTATGAAGTTAAACTTCGCGAAATTTTAAAAGAACCCTTTAGCGACCTATCAACTACCCAACCCTGTACTCAGTATCGGGAACCTCACAACTATGATTGGGAGGATCGGCACAGAGAAATCCTTGAGATAAATGCAACCAATCCACCAAAAACTGTTTTTTTTGGCAATTCTATTATTCATTTTTGGGGCGGGGAGCCTCGCAGTAAGCTAGTCAGAGAAGAAGGCTCCTGGATCGACTGGATGACTCCGGCAGGAATAAGTAACTATGCCTTTGGCTGGGATCGAATTGAAAATGTACTATGGAGGGTTTATCATGGAGAATTGGACGGATTTAAAGCGGAACAGATTCTACTCATGATTGGAACTAATAATTTACAAATCAATACTGATCATGAAATTATTGAAGGATTGCGATTATTAATTCGCGCAATACGATCGAGGCAAACTAAAGCTCAAATAACTCTCATTGCCTTATTGCCTAGAAGGGGTTTTGAAGGAAGAATTGAAGAGCTTAACTCGAAGGTGGAAGGGTTGGCAGATGACATGACAGTTAAATATGCAGATTTAGGAGGACCTTTCTTGAACAAGGAAAAAAAGATCAGAGAAAACTTGTTTTCTGATGGCCTCCATCCCAATAAAAAGGGCTATCTGGAATTAAGCACGGCTTTAAAATATTTGACTCATAATCAGTTGGTCCCTGGTTCGAGCCCAGGTGGGACCACCAGTAAAATCAAGCCTTTACGTAAAGTGGGGGCTTTT
>Ga0209711_10001388_pt1 | contig 23613 bp, 26 predicted proteins | sample ArcticOcean_MG_C_7_FD_187441 | JGI IMG/M metagenome (GOLD analysis project Ga0209711, IMG submission 187441) | Marine microbial communities from western Arctic Ocean - ArcticOcean_MG_CB11_88 (SPAdes) (version 2) | ecosystem: Environmental > Aquatic > Marine > Oceanic | place: Arctic Ocean...
TCTCTTGTGTTAAAACGTGCTTTATAAAATCGTCTAATTCATCAATTATTTCTTTATCAAGCTCAGATAAATTGATTAATACGCCATTTTTATTTTCATTTAAGAGATTATTATTTTTGCTATTTAAAATTTTCAATACTTCAATTTGATTAAACTTATTCATATTTTCAATTGTTTCCCTTAAATAATTTAATTCCATAATAGAACAATTATTATGTTCATTAATAGTATTATTAATTTCCATATTAATATTAATATTATGTTTTTAAATGAATATAAAAAAAAATATAACTATATCATAGGATTATGAATGAATATCAAAAAGCGGCAATAATTACTGGTACAATGGATATATTTTTATTGATAGTACTATTCAAATGCTGTTTAAATATATTTGATAAATTTTTCACCATTTCAATCATTTTAATTCATTTCATATTTTTGTATGGTTTGTATGGTTTGTATGGTTTGTATAGTCAATCAGAGTTATTAATTGATGTGCTACATGGATGTATTTTTCTGTACTTGTTCTTAGGTATTTTTTTAGAAAATAAATATTTACTAGGAATAACATTATTTCTTACAATAATAATACAGCTATTGTGGGTAATCGAAGAACGATGCATATTGAACAAAACCCAAGACCAATTTGGTTATAGTAAAGAATTAAGTTTTTTTATGATTTTCCTAACTGTTATATTGTCTATGAAATTGTCCAAAAAAATATAACTATATCATAAACCAACCATTCAATATACAATTCTTGGTTTTTCCTTGTTAAAAATAATTGGACGAGATAATTCACCAATTATAGATACAAATTTATCATTTAATTCAAATCTTTGACCAATGACTTTTACAGAAATTTCATCGTCAATTTTAACTTCGGAAAATTGATAATTATTATAATTATGATCTTTTGCAATAAATACAACTATCGGAGACGGATCCTCATCTGCGCTTTGTGCTTTAATACCAGCTTTGGTAATATTTTTAGCAATACAATTAATTATCATTCCTTCAACCGGAAAACATATTAGGCATTCAAATGTAACTATAAATGAAACTAAATTTCCGCGCGTTACTTCACCACTAGAAAACGTAATAATTTTTATTGAATCAGGTTTTATATATCCTTCAACCATACATTTGCCTTCATAATTAAATTTAATAAATGTTTCAAGTGTACCACTTATATTTCCTCCTATATTAGATAGTGATAATGATATATTTCTAGTAAGCAGTCCACGTGAATAAATAGATGCTATCTTATTATTTCTTCTTTTATTAGATTTAATTTCCATAATATATATAATTAATATATCTTTGTATTATTTTTTTCAATTTTATTTTTATTGTTAATAAATTGTAGTAATAATGCCATCCTTAAATAAATTCCATATTTAATTTGTGAAAATATCTTAATTTTTGGGTTTTGATCTAAAGTTAATGGTATTTCTTCATTTCTAGGAAGAGGGTGAAGTACAATTAAATCATTCTTTGATAATGAGAGAATATCTTCACTTAAAATTATTTGATTTTTCTTTTTTGATTTTAATAATTCATTATCCGTTATTCTTTCATTTTGTATTCTAGTCATATACAATACATCTGCATATGTTATATGATGTTTTAAATCATTACTTATGGTAAATTTATTATTTTTAGATAGAAGACTTAAATCATGAAGACTTAAATCATCAATTAATTCATCACTTATTATTACAATATTAACATTTGTATATATGATATCTATTAATTTAATTAATGAATGTATAGTTCGGCTTTGTGTTATATCCCCACATAAAATCAAATTTAATGGAGGAATATGATAATGAAGAATTGTAAATAAATCCATTAATGCTTGGGATGGGTGTTCACCATTACCATCACCAGCATTAATTATTGGAATATTAACTATTTTATCAAATTTGTCTATAAATCCTTTTATTGGATGACGTATTACTAATAAATCACATAATTGTTCGTATGTTCTTATTGTATCTTCGATACATTCACCTTTATGCTCACTAGATAATTCTTTATTATATATAATACAATTACCGCCTAATTTATAAACTGCAGATTGAAAACTGTTTAAAGTACGAGTAGACACTTCAAAAAATAATAATCCTACTACTTTTCCTTCTAAATTATTATTATTATATATAATTTTCGTGTGATCTTGTTCATATAAAGATTCTATATCAAACGCAGAAACTAGAATGTCAACTATATCATTATTAGATAAATCGTTTATATGAATCATAATATATAAATATGTTATTACTTTTAATTTAAATCATTTATTTAAATAAAGATTTTATAAAGCTTATGATATATTGCCATTTCTGGTGTTAAAAACCATTTTTTTTCATTATGTTGAATTTGATTAAAATATCTAAGAATAAATTCTTGTAAGATACATAATTCTACTTGACCGATGGATTCATTTGTAATAACGCCGTCTTTTTTCTGCATTTTGGTATTTTCTTTATTGTACTTATCAATTCCGATTATTAAATTTAATTTTTTAATAGATTTATCTTTTCCTGACTCTTCACAGGTAGCTCCTGTATCTCGTGTAGAATCCAGATCCTTTGTTTTAAAAACAAAAGCTGAATTATTTTTTTTATAACCTATAAATCCAATATATTTATTATATTCTTTCACATTAAACGTCAGATACTTTTTTGTATTTTTATTTTGTGCTATTTCACGCTGTGTTTCTGGATCACTTTCTTCCCATTTATTTTTATCATTAAGAGTCATAATTTTAAGTTCGTTTAACTTATACAATAATAATACTGAGTGATTAGTTGTAGATATTATTTTATTATAAAAATAGTCTTTGATGTACCAAATAATACTGTTTCTTTCTATATTCTCTTTATTAAATACAATATTAAGTATTTCGATTTTTTCATTAAAAAATAATTGTTCTATAATATGTGAAATAACATATTTCATCATAAATTCTTTCATGTTTGGATAGTCTATTGATAGTTTTTGAATAGCGATACCACAGTGTTTATACCAATTATCATCACCACGATCAACATTTGATTTAGTTAAATATTCTTCTGTTATACTGAAATTTTCTTGGATTTCAGTTAAAATTTTTGATTCGTAATCATTATTACTACTTATATTTACGTTATTTATTTCTGGCTGATTGGTTATTGTTTCCTTTAAATCAAAATTAATCAAGGAATGTTTATAATCAATCGGAACAGATCTTTCAAATATACTTGTATTTTTATTTAATAATTCAGATGGTTGAAAAATGTAATAGTCATCTATATTAATTAATTTGCCAGTTCTACCATACTTATCTAATATAGGTTCATTTTCGTCAATCAAATTACTTAACGAATAATAGATTTGTGAGTATGGATATTTTCTTTTTGATTGAATAGATGAAAATAAATCTTCTTTTTTATAAAAAAAATTTTCCTTAAATAAAAGCTTAATTTTCTGTGTTATTTTATCATTATTAGTAGAGATAAAATTTTCATTATAACTATCTTCTGTTATAGGAAGAGTTGTATTTGGACTACATTTATAGTCACATGTTGATTGATAATCACATATTGGTGTAAAAGGTTTATCACCAATTTTATAATTTGATAAAATTTCACCCGTAGAGAGAACTTGTGTTATAGGTTTTTCTAATATACTATTTATTTTTTCACTAGTAAAATTAGTCTGTTCATGATTTAATAAACAATCTACCGAAGTTTCTTTCAATAACCTAGATATTTTACCAATTTGTATTGCTTTCTTCTCAGCAACTCTATAAACATATAAATCAGCAGTTTCTTCATCAGTATCTTTAATAACTGTCCCATAAATAAAAATTTGCACATTTCTTTTTTCAAAGCTCAAGTCTTTATGACTGAAATTACGAACAGCTCTTCCAATAATTTGCTCAATTCTACTCATAGTATACCATGGATCTAGAATATGAACCTGTCTTATATTTTTGAAATCAATACCTTCGGTTCCAGCTTTTGAAATTAAAACTATTTTAACTTTTTCACCATTTAAATTATTTTTATCAGTCAATCCTTTTACTTCATAATCATTATCAGAAGATAATTTTTTATCTCCAGTAATTAATGAATATCTAGCTGGCATAAAATCTTTATTTGAGGATGGTTTCATAGTTTTAACATCAACTGTTTCAACTGGTTTAGTTTTAAATAGTGATTTATTATTTTTTCCATATCTTATAAATCCCATTTCTTCAAGAGCAAGTGCCATGGGAATTAATCCACCATCAATATATTGTGAATAGATTAATATAACTCCATCGGATACTTTATCAGTTAAACGATTATAAATATTATCTAGAACATTTTTTATTTTTATACTATATTTTCCTATATTATTATAATTAAAAAAATTTCCGTATTTTTCTATAGTGCTACGTTTATATACATAATTATTTTTTGACGGAGGATTCAAAGATTCTGTAAAATTCATCAATCTAGATAATCCGTTTTTACCAGTTAATTCATTTGGATCTATATTATAATTTGTTGTTGAATCATTTGAATGATTATTATTATAATCTTTATTTATTTGTTTAATTTCATGTTTTAAATTATCAATTGGATAAGAAATAATTAGCGATCTTAGTGGATTTTGTAAAATAGTATAGCCAAATGATTCCATATTATCAAAATCAGGCATTTTAATCTGTTTTCCTATATTTTTTCCCTTTTTAATTGACCGAACTACTTCTTTATTTCTTAAATAATTTATCACATATTTATAAATACAGCTTTGACATTCACCGCAGTCAGAACAATTATTTATTTTCAAAATAAACAAATTAAGGACAGTTTTTTTATCTTCATTTGAAATAGGTTTTAAATTCATTTGGTTTGAAGGATAATTTATATGATCAAATGTGTTTTTAATTGAAAATTCATTCGGATAAATTCTATATGGAAATGTGTATGGATTTTCTCCTCTTACAAAAGATATATATCCTGTAATTTTTTGAATAAATAATTCTTTACCATTATTCTTAAAATTTCCATCTTTATCAAAAATTTCACTAAATAATATAGTTGATCGACGATCATTAATATTCATTAAATTGATTAACCATATAATTTCTTTATAATTATTAAACATAGGTGTTGCCGATAAATATAAAAATCTTAAATTATCAGTAAATTTTATTAATATTTCTAAATTTGTAGCGACTTTTTTATTTTCATTATCCTCTGATTTTCTTATGTTATGTATTTCATCAATTACAATTAGTCTATCGCTAAATTCATTATTTAACCGTTTTATAAATTTTGTATTTAAATTGGAATTTTCATTTATTATAGTATCTGAATTAATAGTTTTAATTATATAGTTAGCAAATTGACCATAACCTAAAAATAAATAATATGAATTAATTAAATTTTTTATTTGAGATATTATTTTTTCTTTTGGAATAGATTTAATATTTGTTGGATTAATTTCTTTTATAAGTTTATTACCGATGCATGAATTAATATTCCATAATCCGTCTTTAAATATCAATTTTCTTTCGTCAAATATTTGCAACTTAAAATTGTCTTGTACATTTTCGGATGCAACAATTATTATTCTTTTTCCTAAATTAGTTTGTTTCATATAATCTCTCATTTCTTCGCAAACTCCAATAGCACTACATGTTTTTCCTGTTCCTAATCCATGATACAATAACAAGCTATTATATGGTGTTTGTGAGGACAAAAAGTTTTTGACAAATGATTGATGAGGAGATAATTCAAAGTCTAAACTAGCTAGTTCATTAGCATAATCTTCAATATCTTTTTGTAGGGTACCATCATATTTTGTTTCTGAAAATTCTCTTTTAGAAGCAATCTTAATATTAAAGTCTTTATCATTTAAATTGGGATATAAAAAATTGTATTGATTTTCGTCTTGCTCTAAGCATTTTCTTTCTGCATTTTCTTTTTCATTCAATAAATTATTACATTTTTTATTATATTTATTTTCACAATCAATATTTTTATCCTTATCATTTACAACATATTTACATGTATTATTATTTACAGATTTATTTTCTATTAAATTGATAGAGTCACTATTAGAATTTTGGTTATTATCATTATCTGTATTATCACTTGAATTATCTATATTTTCGGCCTCATCATCTGTTTTATCTAATGAATGATCTATGTTTTCAACCTCATCATCTGTATTATCTAATGAATGATCTATGTTTTCAAGGGAATTAGTTTTATCTAAATCAACAGTTTTTTTAGTATTTGATGAATCGGATGTATTTTTATTCTTAATTTGATCCATATTATTATATATTATATAAATAATCTATATTTTTCTAATACATTATCAACTATAGATATAACATTTTTTTTTTCTTGATTATAAGGACGTATTGATTCTAAACATTCGTCTAATGTCTTCCAATCTAATTTGCTTACTTCGGTTGTTTGATAGCAATTTAAATTATAAAAACTGATATCCTTCTTTAAAGAACCAATAAAATATTTATTTTTATATGGTTTGCTATTACTACCAATAAAGGTTTCTTCAAAGGTCAATAAATTTTGAATTAAATTAACTTCACTTTTATTTATTCCTGTTTCTTCTTGAAATTCTCTTAATGCACAATCAACATCTGATTCATTTAAATTTCGCCTTCCTTTTGGAAATTCCCATTCAGTTTCTTCCCAATTACTATTACTATCATTTAATAAATTTTTTAAATTAAAATTTATTTCACAAGATTCATTAAATGATTTATCAATTAAAATATTAAATTTTTTTTCTGAATTGATTTCTTCTGATCTATGTTGTGATGATTTATTTAACCATAACTCATTCCATAAGTTAATAAAAGTAGTATTTGTTAAACGTAATTTCTCGTTTATTGACATTTCATCTATAATGTTTTGTAAATGATTCTTGTTATAAACAGAATATTTTCCTCTAATGAAGTCAATATAACCAAAACTATCTTTTCGTCTAAGCATTAAATATTTTCTTGTATTGTTAACTAATATATATACTATAATGCCATAACTAGATATAGGTAATTTACACTGATAAAACATGTGACCTATTCTTCCACAATTATTACAGCATGTTTTATTATTGTTAATAGTATTACTCATATATGTTAAAACAATTATATTTTTATATTACTTTAATAAAATGACATATTTAGATCCAAAAATATGGGGTCCACACTATTGGTTTTTTTTACATACATTATCATTATGTTATCCAAAAAATCCGAGTACTGTTAATAAAAAAAAATATTATGATTTTATACATAATTTTTATCTGTTTATTCCAGTTGAAGAAATATCTTCATTTTTTAGTGAATTAATTTTAAAGTATCCTGTAACTCCTTATTTAGATACAAGAGAGACTTTCATTAAATGGGTTCATTTCATACATAATAAAATTAATGATAAATTAGAAAAACCTAATATAAGTTTAAGCCAGTTTATGATGGAATATTATGACCATTATAAACCTAAAGAAAAAAAAATGTTAGAAACTATAAAATTCAGAGAAAAAATTATTTATTTGTTATTATTATTTTTATTATCAGTTTTTTGCATATACTTTTATGAAAAATAAAATAATCTATGTAAATTATATGAAATATAAAAAATCTATTAAAAAAAATAAAAAAGCTATTAATAAAAAGGTTACTAAAAAATGTAGAGGGGGGAAGGTTATTGCTTCTGGCGGATTTGGATGTGTATTTCAACCTGCATTAAGATGCAAAAATAGTTTATCAAGACCAAAAAATTCAATTAGTAAATTAATGAGTAAACACCATGGTATAATAGAAATGGATCATATTAATATTATATTTAAGAAATTAAATAAAATACCTAATTATCAAAATTATTTTGTTATTAAAAACATTACATCATGCCAACCAAATATATTGACTGAAAAAGATTTAATTTCATTTGAAAAAACTTGTACGGCTCTACCAAAAATGAATATTAATGAAGAAAATATTAATAATAATTTAGATGAATTACTTATGATAAGTATGCCAGATATGGGATTACCTATAGATGATTATATTATTAAAAATAATACTTATAACGACTTTAAAATTATAAATAAATCTTTAATTAATCTCTTATTAAATGGTATCATACCGATGAATAAAAGATATATTTTTCACTCTGATATAAAGGATTCAAATATTTTGATTGATAAAGAAGATAAAAATATGTTTGCTAGATTAATTGATTGGGGATTAACGACTGAATATATACCAAATTCAAATACTCGTGTACCAAAAGTATGGTATAATAGACCTATTCAATATAATATGCCATACTCTAATATTCTTTTTTCAGATATATTTATTAAGTCATATCATAATTTTTTAGAAAATAATATTAAAGATATAGAGTTAGACAAAATAATTTCTTTTGTAAAAGAATTTTGTGTATTTTATTTTAACCGAAGAAATAAAGGTCCTGGTCATCTTTTTTTAATAAATAAAATAATCAATATAATTACAGATGAAAAACTAACAAAAACATCAATTCAAAATACGAATTCAGCATACCAAATCTCAAAAAATACAGAATATGTAATAAGCTCATATTTAAGTAATATATTATTCGAGTATACTACAGATGGTAATTATAGGCAAAACAATATTATAGATAGACAATTTAATATTAAAGAATACATAAATAAAATATTTATTCATAATATTGATAAATGGGGTTTTGTTATGTCTTATTACCCATTTTTAGAATCGTTTTACCAAAATTATTTAATTATAGATGATATTCAAAAAGAAATATTTAATTCCATATGTAATTTGTTCAGGTATGCAATTTCCATGGATACAGATATAATTGAAACCTCGGAAATCGTTAATTATTTAAAAGAACTAGATAATTTAAATTCTACACATATGATTAAGCCAACTGATACTATATCAATAAATACAGCAAGTAGTTCAAAAGGAATAACAGGTAATAGCTGGAATCCCGATGATGATGTAAAAATGATTCATTTTGATAATTAAGTATATTTAAAATTTATTAATAATATTATTTTAAATATATATATGAGAATAGAAATATTTGTTATATTAATTACAGCATTTCTAATATATAATGCATATCATGATAATAAATATACAAAATTATTGTATTCATATAAAAAATATTATAAAATGATATTTTATGCATGCATAGGAATAGGTATTTATTTTCTTTTGAAAAAATCACCTGAGAAAGGAAGAAATTTATTATATTATGCAAATAATGTAATTAAATTCTTACCAATTGAAAAGTCAACTATGGACGTTTTAAGTCCTATTATTGATTTTACAAATAGTGGCGAGCGAAGTTTCATGGAATCATTAAATGATATAAATCCAATTCCATCTGGTAGTATAAATAGAATAAAAAATTCAGGTAAAAATGCAATCAAAAGGTCTGTGAGTGAAACAAAAAAGAAATATGTAGCATCCCATCAAAATTGGATATGTGGTCACTGTAATTGCCAATTAGATCATACATATGAAATTGATCATAGATTAAGATTAGAATATGGAGGGGGAAATGATGTACAAAATTTAATAGCATTATGTAGAAATTGTCATGGAAAAAAAACTGCTGAAGAAAATATGTAATTAATTTATATATACAACAAATAATATGCAATAATTATATATGGACAATAATCAAAGTAATACAAAATCAAATAAAGGAGTTGAATTAAATTTAACGCGCATAGTTCCATTTTATAGTATATGGTTATGGATATTAATTTTAATTATTATATTAGTTTATTTACTCTCTGGTGCTGAAGTCAAAGTTCCAAATTCTTCAAGTTTAGATCCAACTGAATATGAACCATCAAAAGAGACAACACAAATTATAGGGGAGATATTTCTAATATTATTTATAGTTTTAATTATTTTTATTTTGTGTTTAGCCTTTATACCCAATTTTAAAGAATTGAAAGACTTATTTATTAATATTTCCTCTGTTACTTATGTCATAATATACACTATATTTTTAGTTTTATTTTTTGCTAATATACCCAGTTCAACCTTAAATATGTATCCTTACTTTTTTACAATACTTCCTATGTTAATAGGTGGATTTAGTTTTTATAAAGCATATGCTACAGATTATGCAAAAGAGTTTAATATAAATTACGAAAGAATTAAGATGATGATGTTATTTTTTTGTATGATAACAGTTTTTATTATATTTTATTCGGTTAATCCAGGTGGATTAATTACAGAATATTTAGGTTCGGCAGCAATAGTTTGCATACTAATTGGCGTCTTTTCCTTATTATACATTATAGTTTTATTTACATTAACAAATAATAAAAAAATACCAATTGTAGAGACATCAGGAAATATATTTAAAAATTTTACAAAATTTAGTTATTATGGTAGTATATTATTTTTTGTTTTTTTAATTACCGTTACTATATGGATATTAAATTTTCCCGGGGGATTTTTAAATAATTCAAATATTGTTAGATCAAGTGCTATTATCATACTTATACTTTGGATTACATTACTTTGGGGTTGTTTATTGATTTCAAATTTATTTCCTGAGATAACAAATAATAACATATTAGTATCAAAATTAGATATATTTAAACGATCATTATTGCTTCTATTTGGAATAGCTTTAGCTATTTTAGTTATTATTTGGTTTTGTTTAACTATGCAAAATTCATCTAGTACATCTGGTATATTTAATTTTATATTTAATCTTATTTTATTGTTGGTAATGCTTTCAGCAATATATAAAATGGTAATAATGCGTGCTCCAGTTGGTAATGAGCAAAAAAATGTATTTTTGAATTTAATTACTAATATAATATTTTATATTCCATGCTTATTTACTAATTCTTTTGATGGAATAATTGGTGTGTTTAATGATAACAAAGATAAAAATCATTATTTTACAATATTATTTATTGTGATATTACTTTATCTTTTATACTTTTTAATTCCTCCAATAACAAATAAGTTTTTTCTTCAAGGAGGTAAAGTTTTACTTAAGGAACCAACAATTACAAATCAACAGTTAGTTTTAGGTAATTATGAATCATTAAATAAAAATGGTGACATTAAATATAATTTTGCAATTTCCTTTTGGTTATTTTTAAATTCTTTTGAACAGAATTCATCAGGAAATAAATATACTACAATTGTTAATTATGCTAGAAAACCAAATATTGAATATAACGCGGCTTTAAATAAATTAAGGATAACAGTTAGACAAGCTGGGTTAAAATATGAAACTGATAACAAACTAATTAATTTTACAGAAACTGGTGATCGTATTATTTATATTTCAAATAAAATGCCTCTTCAAAAATGGAATAATATTATTATTAATTTTGACGGTGGTACATTAGATATATTTATTAATGGCGAATTGGTAAGTTCATCTAATGAGGTAGTCCCATATTATAATTTAGATAATTTTGTTGTAGGTAAAACCAGTGGCTATATTGGTAGTATTTGTAATTTGATTTATTTTCAAAAAACACTTTCCAAAAATAACATATATTTCTTATATGATAGTTTAAAAAATAAAAGTCCGCCAGTTCTAGAAAAATATTATTTTTAGGATAAATTGTAATTATAATTATATAAAATTTCTACACGTATAATATATGAATCCTTTAACAATTGTTATTATTGTAGTTGTAATTGTTTTAGTTATATTAATACTTTATTATTGGTTAAATAATCCTAATACCTTACAAGGTATGACTAGTGGTCAGACTGCATCACGAATTCAATCATCTTCCTTACCAACTAATGGATCTTCCGCTGCTCCAACTAATTTTACATACTCTATTTGGTTTTATGTAAACGATTGGAATTATAGATATGGTAAGCCAAAAGTAATATTTGGAAGAATGGGTTCTAAATCTTCTTCTGGAGGAGGAGATGTAAATGGAGTTGAAGGAAAAGATCCTTGTCCAGCGGTAGTTTTAGGAGCAATTGAAAATAATGTAGGAATCTCTTTATCTTGTTATCCAGGACAAGATACTTCACCATCTTCAACAGGTGGAAAGACAGTTGTACACACATGTAATGTTGCAAATGTACCAATTCAACGATGGGTAAATTTATTAATTAGTGTTTATGGAAGAACTTTAGATGTTTATTTAGATGGTAAATTGACCCGTACCTGCTTATTACCTGGTATTGCAAGTGTAAGTCAATATTCACCTATTTTTGTAACCCCAGCAGGAGGCTTTGATGGATGGACCTCTAAATTACAATACTGGCCTCAATCATATAATCCTCAACAAGCATGGAATGTATATACTCTAGGACCTAAATCAGGTTTATTTACAGGTAATTATGAAGTAGAGGTATCTTTAATAGAAAATGGAGCTACACAAAATTCTTTTAAGATTGGTTAATTTTAAGACAAAATTAATAATTAGCAATTTTTTCTTATTTTAATAATATATATAAAAATGAGTAGTAATAATTCTTTTTCAACAACTAGTAGTACAACAGATTTTTTAGCATCAAATAGTTTAGTAGCAAAATTTTCTTTTTTATTACTAATATTATTTGTATTTATATTATTACTTAGAGTTGGTGTTAGCATAATAGCTTGGATGTTTTCTCCTAACGGATCACCTCACTTAATGGATGGTATGATAGATGCTACACAGCAAATGACATTTGTACAAGATCCAAGTGGTTCTAATGGTGGTACAGTATCGACTATTTATAGATCAAAAAATGCCACCGATGGTCTAGAATTTACTTGGTCTGTATGGGTTAATATAACAAATTTGCAATATTTAGAAGGAAGATATAGACATATTTTTTATAAAGGAAATGAAAATTATTTACAAAATGGAATGAATTATCCTAATAATGCTCCAGGATTATATATTGGTCCCTATACAAATTCTCTTATTGTAGTTATGAATACATTTAATGAGATTAATCAAGAAATAATTATTCCAGATATTCCATTAAATTTATGGGTAAATGTGCTTTTAAGGTGTGAAAATCAAACATTAGATGTATTTATAAATGGAACTATAACTAAAAGTGTACGATTACATGGAGTACCTAAACAAAACTATGGAAATGTATTTGTTGCAGCAAATGGAGGTTTTGAAGGATATATATCAAATCTTTGGTATTGGAATTACGCGCTGGGCACCAGAGAGATACAAAAAATAGCTTCTAAAGGACCAAATACAACGCCTATAGGAAATAGTACATTCGGTGATAATTATAATATGGATTACCTTTCATTAAGATGGTTTTTTAGAGGACCTGGTAATATGTTTAATCCATAATTTAAAAAATTATTATGATAATTTATTTATTTTATAAAGTTAATAAATTATCATATTATATATGAGCTATTTACCAATACCCCCTAGAGCATGGAGCAGAGTTGAAGGGAATATAAATTGTATATCACCTATTATACCTCCCTTAGGTAAATATGATGTATATATTCCTCTTACAAAACAGACAGTCCCACCAGCTATTGCAGATTATCAACAAAAAGTTCTATATAAAGGAAATATATTACAATATAAAAATAATAGCAGTAATTTATCTAAAAAACAAATTTATTCCAAAATTGCAAATGGAAAATGGATAAATAATAAAAGTTACGCCACACAATCATTAACATATTCCAATCCTAATACAAAATCATTATATAGAGTGAATGCAAATCAAATATCTACTCCTAATGATACTGCAGGACAGGTAGGTAACTCATCGGGTCCATATGGAGATGTTTATTATAATCCATTTAATTGTAGTAAAGATATAATTGAAGAAGGAGGTTCTTTAGTTTGTGGAACACTAGCTAATCCATGTACAAATCAATTAATTAAGTCATCTAAATCACAAAATTGTGCTTTAATAACAAGCTCAAACGTGCCCGGATTTAGAGTACCAGGAATTGCAAAAATATTATGTTGGAATAAAAAACTAAGTGTATTTATACCTAGACAAAGAAGGGTAATGAGTAACAGTGGAAATAAATGGCCATTTAATTATAAAGGGTTTGTAAGTGGATTATCACCTTTGGCACCCATATTAGAAATATCTAATTCAACTGAAAATACAGTTACTCTTAAGTGGAAATATGAAAATAATAAATGTATACCTGTATCTAATTTTTATGTATATCAAAATAATTCATTCATAAAAAAATTATCTTTTCAACAAATAACGTTTACTATTGATAATTTATCTCCAAATTTGTATTCTTTTTACGTAACATCTGTAAGTAATAATATACAATCTGTACCATCCAATAAAGTTACAATTTTAATATCTTAATTTAGGATTAATACATACTTCCTTGCTAGGGAAAATATCTTCTGACATACAATTATCACTTTTATTAACTTCAATACAACTTCTAAATCCTCTATCTTCACCAATATAACACCAACCTGATTTATTAGTACCAGATTGAATACTACTACCAGCATCATCTGCTTCATATCCACCACTTTGAGTAGCTTCAAATACTTTATCTATAGGTCTATTAGTGGATGGTTCAATTTCATTTTCATAAATATTATTCCCTTTTAGTGAAGAAGGGGTAGTAGATGATAAATCATTATTATTTTTTTGTTGTTTAATTTTAGTTGGATTAGTATTATCCGAAATTTTATCCGCAGTATTTTCTATTTGATTAAGTCCGCTATCTATTACTGAAGTAGTCCCATCTAATATATTTCGTGTTCCGGCTGCAGTTATACCAACAATTGTACTACTGAAAAATGCAAATAAATCAGTAACTAATGCAAAAAAAGGCCTAAACACAGATGTAATTTCTTCTGTTCCTTTTGCCAAATAAACAAATATATTGATTCCTAAAAAAGCTAAAATTAAAATAATTATAATAACTGTAGTTCCGTTTATATTTTTAAATTTTGAAAAAAAATTGTCATTACTACTACTAGATATATTTACATCAGATGGGCTATTAAAAAAAGAATTTTCATTTATACTAGGTGAATTAATATTACTACTAGATTCCATTATACTACAATTAAATATATTTTTTTTGTAGTATAATTCGCATTTTTAATTTAAAGTTAATAAGTATAAAAATTGATTTAAATCAGCTAAAATTTCATCTCTAATATTATATAAATCAGTATTAGACATTTTAGATAAGAATTTATTTTTATCCAGATGAACTAAATATGACTTATAATCATTTATTTTTTTAATCATTTCTTTTTTTGAATGAATATTTAGTAATTTTAATGTATGTTGATTTTTAAAATTTATTCTATTACCTGTTTTACCTAATAATACTTCTATAAATTTATCTATATGTTCATTTAGAGATGCATATAATTTATCAGATGCCTCGTGTTGAGCAAAACTGAATGTATTCCAGTGAAATAATTTAATTGCAATTAGCATTTCTAAAAAACAATTTGTAATTTCTTTCTCAAATTTTGTTGCTTTATATACCTTAAGTGTTTTATTCTTTTTGTATCTATGCTTTTTAGTTTCCATAATATATCATTATAAAAAAATTATGTTCTTGGAATAAAGTTATTTTCAAATGATTTTAATGTTTCTAATTTTTTTATTGTATTATTTAAATTATTTTTTTTAATGTTTTCAAATAAATAATCCGTTTGTGGTGAATATTCATTTTTTTTAATTTGTTCATAAATTAAATCTAAATTTGTTAACACATTTGTCAATTTAGTTTTTTGATGATCTTTTAGTATATAACTCTCTTGTAAGCTATTTTCGCAAAGTAATGAAACTACAAAATAAAGTATATATTTTCTTTTTTTATTTATAGCATTTACGTATTGTAGCGTAAATATTTTTAAACAAGCATTTATTGTTTTTTCTATTAACTTTGATTTGGATTTAGAATTAAAAATGAAAATATCCCATATTATCCAAATTATATTTTGCTGTGATTTACTATCACTACTGTAGAGCCTTCTCTCACATTTGCATATTTCCTTTTTATTTCTTTTCATTATATCATATTCTATTATCCACTCTATCCAATAACAACTAGAAATTATATTTTTAGATTCTATTGATAAATGAAATGACAATTCATTAATAGCAATAAAAATATCCTTTGGATCATCTTCTTTAAAAATATGCTTTAAAAATTCAGTATTAGGAGCTTTTAATTTATCGACTAAATTTGAAATATCAAATTCTAATTTAGATATTTTAATTGTATCATATTTATGACTTCTATTGCTTACACATAGAATATAAATTATTTCACAAAATAAATTTCTAACTTTATTATTATTACGTAAATTTAGCTCAAAATTACTATATCCATTATTAACTATATCTTTGAAATTATTTATTCTTAATTCTAAATATAATGCTAATTTGAGATTTGCTACATGAATATATTTTGAATAAAATAATATTATAATTTCCCATAAATCTTTGTAATGATTAGCACAAATTAATTCTGATGACCAATAACATGCTGGTTCTATCTTACCTTTTTCTAAATTAGTCATTAATTCTTTTTGAACATCAGTTTTTTTAAAATTAGAAAAAGTAACACCTTTAAAATCTTTTAATTCACGTATATCATTAATTTCAGAAAAAGACATATATATTTGATATTTAAATATACAAAAAAAATATCAATATTACATATAAGAAGAATGAAGAAAATATTTAAAGCAATTTCGAATACTTATAATAAATTATCTAATATAGGAAAAATACTTATATTAGTATGTATATTTTTAATTGTAGTATTGTTATTCAAAAATATTGATGTTAAGAAAGAAAGTTTTTTAACTATGGAAAAAAATAGTGAAAAAAGTAATATTGATTTATATGATGATTTTTATGCATCTATATATGATCAATTAGTAATGAATACTGTCAAAAATGATTTTGAAATAGGTGCTTTAAATCAAAATTTAATTGTGGGCAATAAAACTGTAATATTAGATGTTGGGTCAGGAACTGGTCATCATGCTGGTAAATTATCGCAAAATAAAAATCTTGAAATAATTGGTATAGATTCTTCAAAAGCTATGGTTAATCAGTCTACAAAAAATTATCCACAAACAAAATTTATACATGGAAATATTATGGATAAAAACATTTTCTCATTCAACAAGTTTACTCATATTTTATGTCTGTATTTTACAATTTATTATATTGAAGATAAGAGATATTTTTTTGATAATTGTATGGATTGGTTATTACCTGGAGGATATCTTTATTTACATTTAGTAGATAGAGATAAATTTGATCCTATATTGCCTCCTGGAAATCCATTATTTATAGTATCACCCCAAAAATATGCAAAAAAGAGAATAACTAATACAAATATAAATTTTGATGATTTCAAATATAAATGTAATTTTGAATTAGACGAAACTAACAATATAGCTTCATTTAAAGAAAAATTTAAGTTTAATAATGGAAATTCAAGAACAAATAATCATACTCTTTATATGGAAGATTCAGAAACAATATTAGTTTATGCTCAGCAATCTGGTTTTACTTTACACAGTATTATTGACTTGATTAAGGTAGGATATGAACATCAATATATATATGTTTTTACTAAACCTGGCTGAAAAATTGATTATATAATTTACACCCTTGAAGATTTAAAATGGGACAAATTACGAGTAAGTTTTTTCTGTTTTTATTATAGTAATGACGCATAAAAGTGAGGATTATAAAATTGCTTATAATGCGGCAAATAATAAAGAAAGACCAAATTATTTATCAAGAAGCAAGAATACTTCAACTGGTTTAGACGAGCCAGTAAAACCAAAATTTACACGCCTTGAGATAGGCAAACCTTGTTGATTTTTAGTGGGTTTTGTCCCATTTTAAATCTTCAAGGGTGTAAACAGATTATTACCTTATTATGAAAATGATATAGCATATTCTTTTAAAGAAGGCTATTTTCCACTTATAGTTGCTCATAAACATAGTATACGTGTTCTTATGAAGCATTTATTAAAAATGACTGATGAAGAATTTGTAAAATTTAAATTACCTTCTGAAACCATGATTCTTGTTTGTTTAGATGATGATATGAATTATAATTGTCATTTTAATATTAAATATTAGATTAGTAATGTAGAAAACAAATTCCAATTATAATAAAAATCAAAAATATTAATAATTTTTTTTTTAATGATATATTAACGTTTTTTATTATTGTATCCCAAAATCCAAACCATCCAAAGAATAAAAATAATTCTCCAATATTTAATGAATAATTCATATATATATATAAACATATATTTGAAATTTAATTACAAATATAATAATATTTATAATTAAAAATTGAATTAAAAAACAAAATACAACATATTAAAAGAATGACTTCTAAATCTAACAATTTTAAATGTAATATGATTATAACAAATGATGAATACGTATTTATCGATACGCAAAAGAATATTTTTGCTACACTTTATAATGGGGATTGCTTAATTAAAATGAAAGAAATAAAGGATAATAGTATTGATTTAATTTTATGTGATTTACCATATGGCTCTACAAAATGTAAATGGGACACTATAATAGATGTAAATAAATTATGGACTGAATATAAAAGAATAATTAAAAAACCACATGGAGTTATATTATTATTCGGTCAGCAACCTTTTACTACGAGATTAATTGCAAGTAACTACGATTGGTATAAGTATAATTTGATTTGGAAAAAAAATAAAACAACACAATTTTTACTTGCTAATTACAGACCTATGAAATGTACGGAAGATATATGTGTATTTTCACCTGGAGGAGCAGCAGCAGCTTCTAGAAAAAAAGGAAATATGATTTATAATCCACAAAATTTAATTCCTGTAAGTATCAAAAAAAAAAATTCAGAGAAACGAATTGGTAAAATGTTGAATCAAATTCATCATTTGGGAACTAATAATAAATTAATAAGTAATACTGAATATGAACAAAAATTTACTAATTATCCTAATGAAATATTAGAATTTAATATTGAATCTGACACTATTCATGAAACACAAAAACCTATTTCATTAATTGAATATTTAATTCTTACATATTCAAATGAAAATAGTACAATTTTAGATAATACGATGGGATCAGGAACAACCGGAATTGGTTGTATAAATACAAAACGTAAATTTATTGGGATTGAAATTGAAAAAAAATACTTTGATTTAACTATTAACAGAATTGAAAAGCATATAAATGATTGAATTATTATTTCTATCTAATTTAATTAAAATATGGATATATATTATTTTCTTTTACTATATCGTTTTTATTTTCTGAATCATGTAATAAAATTCCTACTTCTTTTGGAATATCGATTAATTTATTTGATATAAAGTCTTGTTCAATTGTTTTTTGTTCAATTCTATTTAAATAATTTAAAACACCTAATAGTGATGTAACATCGTCTCCCAATATACCAAGAGATCTATTACACGGATCACATAACCATCCTCTGAAAATTAAAGAGTCATGACAGTGATCAAAAACAATTTTGTTTTGATTGTCACATATTTCACATTTGGTACCTTCAGGAGCTTTTGTATCCATACCCATCGCCTTAGCTTTCTTTATAGCAGCATTTTTACCTTTACTGTCTTTTTTTGAACAGACCTTACATTCACCTCTTTTATATCTAATCCCATCATTATTCAATAAATTTTCAAATGGAAGAGAACCACAAGTATTATTATTGAAATCTGCTCTTGTTTTTATAATATTACATTTATTACATTTATTGGGTGTAATTTTATCATATTCATCTTCTTCAATAGCGCTAGCAAATCTAGTCTTACCCTTATATTCTAAATAATAGTCCCTGGGAATTCTTTTTAGATTATTCATGATTAATCTTTTCATATATATATTAATTACGTTGCAGTAAAAAAGTAAATCAATTTTTTTAATTATATATGTAGTTTTTGAATACACATTATTTTTATATTTTTGTTTTTAAATTCATCATTTTCTATATGATTGGTAGCTTTGTATTACTGTTTCCATTAGCCGAAGGAATATAACTTTTAAATTTATTCACATATCCTTGTGATTCAAATGTTTTTTTTTCTATAATTTTTATAAATTTTTTTTGAGCAGTTAGAGATTGTTGATATACTCTATAATCTCCTGGTATTGCATTCGTATCACGTATATAAATTCCAGGGGCCTCTTTGTTTATAGAAGGTAATGGTTTATTTTCATTCATATTTTGGATTAGACTTTTATAATTGTTAGTTAATATTGTTATAATAATCTATAAATAATTCAATTTTTTAAAAATTAAATAAAATATATAGATTTGTAAATTAATTATAATATATGTAATTAAATTTTTCCATACATATATTAGTTTATATTATGTGTAATAATATTAAATTTTAAAAATTAATGGATAATATGATTGATATTATTCCATATATAGTTATAATTATAATAATTATAATATTGTTTAGTTATCTATATATAAAACAAAAATATGGTTTTTGGTTATTTCAACCAGTTTTTCATACATATGATTTTTATTACTATTTTCATTCAGTAGGAATTATAAATAAAGATTTACCAAAGAAAAATAAATATACTAATTTTAATAATATTGAAACAACATCATATTCTAAATTAATTGATTACCATAAACAAAAATTAATGTACTTTATAAGAGAAAATTTTCATAGAGAAAAGAATGGAAGTTTTCTTCCTGAATTGAATAATATATTGCCATATTTAACAAATAACAATTATGATTCTTACATATCGTTTTATTATGAACCAAAAAAACTTTTGAATAAAAATGGAAAAATTATAGATGATAATGATATTTTAGGTGTGATGTGTACAAAGCCATTAAATATATTTATTACAGCAGATAATTCAAATTTTGATTGTTATTATGTAGATTATTTATGTGTTAAAAAAGGTAAAAGAAAAAAAGGTATAGCTCCGCAAATAATTCAAACTCATCACTATAATCAGAGTCATTTGAATAAAAAAATATCCGTTAGTTTATTTAAAAGAGAAGGTGAATTAACAGGAATAGTTCCCATTTGTGTTTATGATACTTACGGATTTCCTGTTTTAAGTTGGACAAAACCAAATGAATTAGATAATAATAATTATTCTATAATTTTAGTAAATAAAAGTAATATTTCTTTATTCCATCATTTTATTTCCACAATTAAAAATAAGTTTGATTTATCAATATGTGTTTCTATGTCTAACTTAATCGATTTAATTAATAGTGAAAATATATATATAACTATTTTAATTTTAAATGATGAAATTCAAGCATGTTATTTATTTAGAAAATCATGTGTTCATTTTAAAAATCTAGAATCGTTGATTTGTTTTGGTTCAATAAATAATACAAATGATGATATATTTATACATAGTTTTAAAATAAGTTTTTGGAAAATTGCTGAGAAATATTTTTTTGGATATTGTGTTATAGAAAATTTATCAGATAATTATATTTTAATACATAATATACTTTTAAAAACTAAGGCAGAAAGTAAATCACCAACAGCTTATTTTTTTTATAATTTTGCTTATTCTACTTTTTTATCAAAAAAAGTATTTATATTGAATTAAATTTATTAATCATAATTTTTTAATTATTAAAAATGGTTTTACAATTTAGTTAACTAAAAAAATAATTTTTTTATAATAAATAATATTATTTATTTATTATATGTGTGATAATTGTCATTCAAAAAAGTCTACTCATTATAATATAAGATTTAATCATCCTAGAAATAAAACACATGATAGTTGTTATAAACATATATATGGTCCTTTATTTGAAGGAAATGCTGTTTTAGGACCTTATAAAAAATCTTGTTATCCTGAACCTTATAAATATCATAATAGATGCAAACCTTATAGGCTTTGTGAAAGATCTAAAAAAATTACTCCACGACATCATATAATTAATAACTGTAGAAATCCTTGTCCTTTACCAAATAGACCTATTTGTTATCCTCCAAGATGTGAGCCATATTATACTGAGTCTATATATTGGTATTAGCGAGTATATTTTCCAACCTTAACAAAGGAATCAATTACGAATATTATAAATATTCCTAAAAATGAATATAATACTACTTCTTCAGTAACTGTATTAGTTCTCTCATCTTGTTGATCTTCTAATAAAGATATCATATAGTTTAATTTTTTAATCAATAAATCATCTCCTTTAACATCAACAACAGAGTTATTCATGTTATAATATTGTTTATTAACTGGGTTTTTTGTTGGATTATATCCAGGTATCATCTGTTGGTAATATTCATCTGTTGTTTTTTTATCACCATAATTAGTATAGTTATTCATTTCAAGATTTGTATCATTAGAATTTGGTTCTGGTGATCTACCTAATGTTCTAAACATTTGTTGATTCATATTATTTGACATATTACTCATATTTTCATTAGCAATTGTTTTCGATACTCCAGATGATTCAGGTTTGGGGGGTGGATTAAAATTATCTTCATCATCTTCATCAGCTTGATTTAAATTATGAATTTTTTCTAAAACATCATTTACTTTTTTTTTATCAAAACTTTCTTTTAAAAAGTTTTTTTGGGTTTTATTATGATTTTGTTTTTTTTTATTAGAAATATAATTATTTTGATTTTCCGAATCATCATTAAATGGTGCTGCATTGAAAGCGAGAGACATTCTTAATAAAAAAAAAGATAATAATTTGAGAAAAGGACTGAAATATACTAAAGGAAATATTTATTAATATAATATAATTTTTTATATATAATTAATATAATGAAATCGTTTTTTAAATCAGAAACTTGTGGAGTCATTTGTGCATTATTGTTAATCATATTATTGTGCGAAAGTAAATTTTTTAATTTTTTAATTGACACTTGTTTAGGGAAAATATTACTAATTGCATCAATAATTTATTTAAGTTATTTAAACAAAATATTAGGTATTGTTGTAATATTATTCATAATTATAATATTTAATAATAACATTTCGTTTACAGAAGGTATGGCTAATAATAGTAATTCTAATGATATAAAATCAAATAACAATAATATAAATTCTAATGATAATAAATCAAATAACAATAATATAAATTCTAATGATAATAAATCAAATGATAACAAATCTAATGACAATAAAAAAAAACCTATTGTTAATAATAAGGATAATTCAATAGAAACTACAAATACTATTGAAGGATTTGATATAATTGGAGCAGAAAATAGTATTAAAAGAGGAAAAGATTCTAATTCTATTCCTGTAGATCCATTTATGGGTGTTTCAAATAGCGTATTACCATTTGAAGGTTCTAATTTAGTGGAATCATTTTCAGCTTTTTAGGCTAGGAATAAAAATTTAATAATCGTTAAATATATGAATAAAACAGCAATCGTATTAATCATTTTAATTATAATTTTTATTATATTTTGTTTAATGTGTTCAAATAAAACTACCGAATCATTTACACCATATTTAAAGCAAATATACAAACCATATATACGTTCATGTAAAAATTATACAAATAATTCATTAGAAAAATTTAAAACAAAATCATA
>Ga0209711_10001389_pt1 | contig 23610 bp, 19 predicted proteins | sample ArcticOcean_MG_C_7_FD_187441 | JGI IMG/M metagenome (GOLD analysis project Ga0209711, IMG submission 187441) | Marine microbial communities from western Arctic Ocean - ArcticOcean_MG_CB11_88 (SPAdes) (version 2) | ecosystem: Environmental > Aquatic > Marine > Oceanic | place: Arctic Ocean...
CCTCGGCAGTACATATCAATTTATTTGGCCCACATCCGATAGTCGTATTCGCCACCCCGGAACAAAAAGCCCGCTGGATACCGCGATTAATTTCCGGTGAAGATCAGTGCTGTTTCGGTATTACCGAACCTGACGCCGGTCTGAATACCACCCAAATTAAAACCTTTGCCAAGAAGGTCGATGGTGGTTATCTTGTCAATGGCCAGAAAGTCTGGACCTCCACCGGCCAGGTCGCCAATAAGATCATGCTATTGGCACGCACTACCAAATTTGAAGATTGCGACAAGCCCACGCAAGGGATCTCGATTTTTTATACCGCTATGGATCGCAGCAAAATTGAAGTCACCCGCATACCAAAAATGGGGCGTAAATGTGTGGACTCCAACTCGGTGTTTATCGACAACCTATTTATCCCCGATGAAGACTTGATTGGCGAAGAAGGCAAAGGCTTTTCCTATATTTTGCACAGCCTCAACCCCGAGCGGGTGTTGATAGCCGCCGAAGCTATTGGCATAGGCCAAGATGCGCTGCGCCGCGCCAGCCAGTACGCCAAAGAGCGGGTTGTGTTTGACCGCCCCATAGGTATGAATCAGGGCATACAACACCCGCTGGCAGAAAACTGGATGTATCTGGAGTCGGCCTACGACATGATGATGAAAACCGCCTGGCTGTACGACAACAAAATGCCCTGTGGCGCCGAGGCCAACACCGCCAAATTTATCGGCGCGCGGGCGGGTTATGATGCCTGCCTGCAAGCGATGATGACCCTTGGTGGCATGGGGTACGCCAAGGAATACCACGTCGAACGTTTGCTGCGTGAAGTCACCGTCACCCGCATCGCCCCTATCACCGAGCAACTGATCATGTCGTTTATCGCCGAAAAGGTGCTCAACTTGCCAAAGAGTTATTAATTATGGGATTACTAAACAAAAAAACAGTTTTAGTCACTGGCGGCGGTCGCGGTGTTGGGCGAGCCATCGCCATCGCCGCCGCTGAAGCTGGCGCCAATGTTGCAGTCAATGATCTGGGTGTTTCACTCACCGGTGATTCTACTGGCGACAGCCCGGCTCACGAGGTAGTGGCCGAAATCGAAGCGCTGGGTGGCAACGCCATCGCCCTGACGGACTCGGTCAGCAGCTGGGATGCCGCCCACTCGATGATTGAAACTACGGTAGCAAAATTCGGCGCCATCGATGCGGTGATTAATAATGCCGGCAACCTGCGCGATGTTATCTTTCATAAAATGACCGAAGAAGATTTCGATGCCGTGATCAACGTGCACCTCAAAGGCACCTTCAATATGAGCCGCGCTGCCGCGCCATTTTTTAAACAACAGAACGGCGGTGCCTTTTTACACATGACTTCAACCTCCGGCCTGGTCGGCAATTTTGGTCAAGCCAACTACTGTGCATCCAAACTAGGCATCGTCGGCATGTCCAAAGCGATAGCGCTGGACATGCAACGCTTTGGTGTTCGCTCCAATGCCGTCGCGCCCTTTGCCTGGACGCGCATGGTCAGCTCTATTCCGGCAGAAACACCGGAACAGCAAAAGCGCGTCGACGGCTTGAAAAAACTGGTACCCGAGCGACTGGCTCCCTTTGCCGTGGCGATCTGTTCCGACCAGGCCAAAAATGTCACTGGGCAAGTGTTTGGCGTTCGCAATAACGAGATCTATCTGTTCTCGCAAAGCCGTCCCATTCGTACCGCTCACACCTCCGACCAATGGACACCGGAGACAGTGATCGAGCGAGTCTTCCCCATGTTCGAGAATGATTTTTATCCGCTGCATCGCTCAGGTGATGTGTTTACCTGGGATCCTGTTTAAACCATTAGAGTATACCGAGCGCATGGCCATCAACTACGACACGCTGATTAACTGGACGTTTGAAGATGTCCCTCACCAATACACCGAGCGGGATACCATTTTGTACGCTCTGGGCTTGGGATTGGGTCGGGATCCACTCAACAAAGATGAACTGCACTATACCTATGAGAAAGGTCTGGTTGCCCTGCCAACATTGGCAGTCACTCTGTCTACACTGGGTATGTGGGTTAAACATCCTGACACGGGTATCAACGTAGTAAAACTGGTCCACAGCGGACAGGGAGCAACATTCCATAAACCGTTACCCGTCGCCGCGTCGGTTATTGGTCGCGCTCGTGTTCGCGATGTGTATGACCGTGGTGCTGGTAAAGGCGCCATTTTGGTATTAGAGCGCTCTATCTATGATGCCAAAAGCAATGAGTGCTACTGCACCCTCGAACAAACACTGATGCTAAGAGGTGACGGTGGATTTGGCGGCGAGCCACCTCCGGCCAGCAGTACACTGGCTATACCTGATCGTTCGGCAGACTTGACTGGCCAGTGGCAAACAAGCCCGGGGCAGGCCATTTTGTATCGGCTGTCGGGGGATTTAAACCCCCTGCATATCGACCCGGATGTAGCCAGCAAAGCGGGCTTTAGCCAACCTATACTGCATGGATTTTGTAGCTACGGTATCGCCGGATGGATCGCAACCCAGGTGAGCGACCGCCCCGCCAGTGATCTTCTCCAACTCGATTGCCGCTTTACCGCCCCGGTCATTCCCGGTGAACGCATTGACTTTCAGTTTTGGCAACAAGATAGCCAAACACTGTTATTCAAGGCACTGGTTGGTGATCGCATCGTGCTGACCAATGGGTTGGCCAAATTAAAACAATCAACAAAAAGTCAATCCTATAGGACAGCACTATGAACAAAACCAAAATAAAACACGGTGTTTATGATTTGGGTGGTGTTTGATTCCCAAAGAATCGGCATGGGAATGAAGTGGGGATGGTTTTTTTGTCGCGCTGTCTTACCTCGAGGTGTCGTTAGCGTTTCCGGTTTATCTGGTTACCCGCGAGCGGTTTATTGATCGCAACAAAACCTCCTCGGCGGCATAGTTTCATAGCGAGGTGTCTATGCCATAAATCCATGTACTTTGAAGCCAACACCGTTACGCCTGTTTAACAGTATTGGCTACAGGCATCATTGTTCATTTGCTATTGATCGCCCTTTCGTCACGCCCTACAGCACAATCAGCGTTTTTCCATTATTTCTACCGCTGTACAAATCTTCCAACGCGACGGGGGCGGCCGCTAAACCGGAACGCCTATCCTCCTGCACCGTTAACTCGCCACTTTTAACCATTGCCGCCAACTGGGCGATCACTTCCGGCCAGAGCGACATATGATCGAATACCACAAAACCCTGTTGCAGTAGGCGCTTGGTCAGGATATAGCGTTCCCGACGTGGGGCTTCCGGTATCGGATCCCAGCTGGCTATACTGGCGGTACCGCATTGAATAATACGGCCGTTGATGTTCATGCAGGCAACCGCGGCATCGGCCATAGGGCCACCGACACTATCCAGATACACATCAACTCCGTCAGGACACAGCGTTTTAATGGCCTGCTGCAAGTCAGTGGCGCTTTTATAGTTTATCGCCACATCATAGCCAAATTCGCTGACACAACGCTCAACCTTGTCATCGGCACCCGTCAACCCAACCACTCGACAACCTGCCTGTTTTGCCAGTTGCCCAACAATACTGCCCACACCTCCAGCGGCGGTGGAAACCAACACAGTTTCACCGGTCTGCGGTTTGCCAATTAACCGCAACACCAGACTGGCGGTAATGCCGTTTAAACCCAGCACCCCCAGCGATAGGGACAAAGGTCCTTCTTCCGGCAGTACTTTACGAATAATCGCTTCGGCACTAACGGCGGCGTAGTGTTGCCAGCCAAACCAACCTGTTACCCGGTCACCTGGAGCGTATTGCTCACAGTCAGAACTCACTACCTCGCCGACAGCTAGAGAGCGCATCACACTATTAATCGCTACCGGCGGTAAATAATTGTCCAGGTCACAAATCCAACCGCGCATGGCAGGATCAATCGACAGGAAATGATTTTTTATCAGTACGCCGCCGGCAGGAACTGCATTCACAGCCGCCTGTTCAGCCCTGAAGTGCCGAGCCGAGGGCAAACCATTAGGTCTTTGGACTAAAACAATTCTTTGGTTTTCCATCAAATTTCTCATCAATAATAATATAAATAGATTAAAGCCAATATCAGTCGGCGCACACATACAATGTATTGCGCTAGATTATCATATACCATATAACATTAACCTAGATAATGTTATAGTAATTGTTAATGAACCTGACAATCGATCGCCGACAAAGAGATCCCAGCTATGCTAAGTCGCAACCTTTACAGCGAAGACCACGAACTCTTTCGCGACAGTATCAAAAAAATGTACGCCAAAGAACTGTTTCCCAAGATAGAGCAATGGGAAAAAGACGGCATTGTTGATCGTGACTTTTGGCTAGCCTGTGGCCGCAATGGCCTGCTGTTACCCGATATCCCGGAAGAATATGGCGGTAGCGGCTTGGACTTTCGATTCAATGCGATCATTCTCGAAGAAACCGCCATGGCGGGCACTACCGGCCCCGCCTTTGGTGTACACAACGATATTGTCGCACACTACATTAACAACTACGCCTGCGAAGCCATCAAGCAGCAGTGGCTGCCTAAAATGGCGTCAGGCGAAGCCATTGGGTCTATTTGCATGTCCGAGCCCAGCACCGGCAGCGACTTGAAAGCCCTCCGTACTCGGGCAACTCCTGCTAACGGTGGCTATCTGATCAAAGGGTCAAAAACCTTCATTACCAACGGCATCAATACCGATGTGGCAGTGATCGCCGCCCGCATCGGCAATGATGAAGGCGCCCAAGCTATTTCACTGTTTGTGGTGGATGCTACCAGCCCCGGCTTTGTCAAAGGTCGTAAACTCGACAAGGTAGGCAACCGATCATCTGATACTGCCGAGCTGTTGTTTGAAGACTTGTTTGTTCCCGCAGAAAATCTCATCGGAGGTCAAGGTAATGGCTTCAAACTGATGATGAAGGAGCTGCCTCAGGAGCGGATGTCGATTGCCATTTCCTGCCAGGCGGCGGCACAGCACGCCTACGACATCACTTTGGCCTATGTCGAAGAACGCAGAGCCTTCGGCAAAGTCATAAAAGATTTCCAAAACACCCGCTTTATGTTGGCCAACATGAAAACCCAGTTACAGGTAGGCTGGACACATCTAGACACCTGCATTATGGCGCTGGTCAACAAGCAACTGGAAACACACGAAGCGGCATCTGCCAAACTCTGGCATAGCGAACTGCGTTGCAGTATTGTCGATGACTGCCTGCAGTTATTTGGTGGCTACGGCTACATCGAAGAATACGAAATTGCCAGACTGTGGCGCGATGCTCGCGTTATGCGCTTATACGGCGGCACCTCGGAAATTATGAAAGACCTTATTAGTCGCTCTATCTAGCCGCTCTTACTAGCTGGAATCAGGCCAACACTTTACCAAGGACTCCAGCATGAATTTACCGTCAATACTCACTCGCAATGTGCGCCTGCCGGTCATCGGAGCGCCAATGTTTATTGCTTCGACACCTGAGTTGGTCATCGAGCAGTGTAAAGCCGGCATTATCGGCTCTCTGCCCGCTCTAAATGCACGCCCGCAGTCACTACTGGAAGAATGGATTGTGCAGATTCAGGCGGCCTTGGCTGAACACGATACCCAACACCCCGATCAGCCGGCCGCGCCTTTCGCCATCAATCAGATTTCCCACCCCAGCAACGACCGCTTGCAGGCCGATACCGACATTATCGCTAAAACCAAGGTGCCGATTGTTATTGTCAGTCTCCACGTTAGCAAGGAGATTTGCGATCAGGTACACAGCTACGGCGGCATCGTGCTCAATGATGTGATCTCTAACAAACAAGCGAAGAAGTCAGTCAAAGCAGGCGTTGATGGTCTAGTAGCTGTCGCTGCCGGTGCCGGGGGCCACACGGGTAATATCTCGCCTTTTGCGCTGGTGTCTGAAATTCGCGAGTGGTGGGATGGACCGCTGGCACTCTCCGGCGCTATTGCCAACGGCCAGAACATTCTTGCAGCACTGGCTACCGGTGCGGACTTTGCCTATATTGGCTCGTCCTTTCTGGCTACTAATGAGGCCAATACTCAACCAGCATACAAGCAGATGATAGTTGATGGGACTGCCAGAGATATTATTACTTCCGATGCCTTCAGCGGTGTCCCCGCCAATTTCCTGATTGGCTCTATTGTGAATTCAGGGCTTGATCCAAAAAATCTCCAACGCGACCCCAATCAGGCCATCAATATCAGTGAAAGCAGCGCTAGCCATAAAACCTGGACCGATATTTGGGGGTGCGGCCAAGGAATTAATGCCATCAAGCAAACAGTATCAACGGCAACGCTTATTAAGGGGTGGAAAGAGCAATACCATGCTGCGCGACAACAATTTATCACTCGCTTTGCGGACTAACTGCCCACTCCACGCTTGTGGCTAATCCAACTGTGTCGCCGACCTGGACTGGCACGGCTGGTGCTTTAGCAGTTTATAGATCTGAATACCCTGCCTCCCGAGCTGCGTCGGGTTTTCTATCTGTTGCTACTTGTTTGCTGCGGGGTTATTTTCGAGCTGTATTGGCACGCGCTATAATAGGGAGCAACAAAACCATCGTCACGTTTGGCCTACGGTAGTGCAGTGCATAATAAGAGATACAAAAAAGGGGCTATTAAATAGCCCCTTTTTTGTATCTCTCTGCTTTAAGTGGTTGTGAACTACCCTTGTTAATCGAGCTTTGCACACACCGATTTAGCTTCGGTATACATCAATACACCGTCTTCACCTACCTCACGACCAATACCTGACTCCTTAAAACCACCAAAAGGCATGGCGGGATCAACAACAAAGTAGGTGTTAATCCACACTGAACCAGCATGAATCGCCGCGGCCAGCTTATGACAGGTACTCATATCGCGAGAATAAACATTAGCACCCAGACCGTATCGGGTTTTGTTCGCCAGCATAATGGCTTCATCAGTATCTTTGAAAGGAGTTGCAGCCAAAACCGGTCCGAATATTTCTTCATTGAAAATAGTTGACTCGGGACTAGCGTTAGACAGAATGGTAGGCTCAACAAAATAGCCTTCCTTACCCACTGCAGATCCTCCAGTAATCAATTCAGCGCCTTCAGATTGCCCCTTTTGAATATAGCCCAGTATGCGCTCTTTTTGCTTTTGATTAACTACAGGCCCAATCATGGTGTTGATGTCCTGCCCACTTCCAATGGGCAAAGATTTAGCAATCTGACAAATACCTTCAATGACCTGGTCATAGATATCCTCATGGCATAACAATCGTGAACCGGCGAAACAGGTTTGACCTGAGTTGAAAAATATTGCCATCGCAGCATCCGGTATTGCTCTTTCCAAGTCAGCATCGGGCATGATAATAGTTGGTGACTTACCTCCCAATTCAAGGCTGACCCGGCGCATATCGTCAGCTGAGCTACGCAATATATGCTTCCCTACTGCAGTTGAACCGGTAAAAGCAATTTTATCGACGCCACAGTGAGTGATCAACGCTTGCCCTGCAGTATGCCCTTCCCCGGTGACAATATTCAGCGCACCGGACGGTATACCCGCTTCTAAAACTAATTCTCCTAATCGCAGAGCCGTTAACGATGTCTCCTCTGAAGGCTTAAGTACAATGGTGCAACCAGCGGCCAGAGCAGAGGCCACTTTCCAACTAGCCATTGCCAGCGGATAATTCCAAGGCACAATAGCACCTATGACGCCGATAGGCTGGCGCAGAGTGTAAGCGTGGTAATGGCTTCCATCGCCGGACACTGGTAGTGTTCTGCCGTATATTTTTGTACACCAACCAGCCATATATCTGAACACATCAACCGCGGAAGGAATATCCACCATCATTGCCAGATGAACTGGTTTGCCATTATCGAGGCTTTCCAGTAGCGCCAGTTCTTCAGCGTTGTTTTCGATTAGTACCGCCACCCGCTCCAGTAATTTGCTGCGATCAAGGGGTCGCATGCCTGACCACGCTGCACTTTCAAAAGTTACGCGCGCACTGCGCACCGCTGCATCAATATCAGCTTTCCCACCCTTAGATATCTGGGTAAACGTTTTACCGGTTGCCGGATTGATTACGTCGATCACTTCACCAGTTTGTGCTGGCAGCCATTCTTTACCCACTAATATATTACCAGAGGGAAGTCTAATCGTTTCAGCTGTGCTCATAGGTCTATTCCTATCGATTATTCGTTCTAGTTTAATTGTATCCTGCTTTTTGCAGTCGAAAACACTCTGCCATATACTATCAAAAGGTCAATACCGCTTTGACACACTCACCTTTACCCTGGTCTTCAACCGCAGTATTAATGTTTTCAAAGGCATACGTCTTACAAAGCTTGTCAAAGGCAAAACGGTTTTCCATGTGCAGATCAATTAACTCGGGAATGAATGTGTTCGGATTAACATCACCTTCAGTTATACCCATAACCTTGACACCAAATGTCAATAAAGTAATGACGTCAAAACTTAGCTTGGGTGCATCGGGATGCGGAACGCCCACTAAACCAATTGTTCCGCCCTTACTCATTGTCGGCATGATACCGTCCATCACTGTTTGCAAACTCGTGGTATCAAGCGCATAGTTGAGTCCTTCAGGTACAATTGTCATCAGTGCTTCGGACAGGTTTTCGGTCTGGAATGGATCAATAACGTGGGTGGCCCCTAACGATAACGCAAGCTCGCGACGACTAGCATGAGGTTCAACCACAATAATCGTACTGCACTGTTGTACCAATGCTCCCAATACTGCACTGAGCCCTACTGCGCCGCCACCAGCTATAACCACGCGACTACCTGCCTCACAGGCCATGGCTTTCATAATACTACCAGCGCCGGTTATTACTCCGCACCCTAAAGGCCCGAGTAATTCCAGCGGGGCATCTTTACGAACTTTAATGGCACTGCTGCGCTTGGCAATGGCGTAGGTTGCAAAAGATGACTGCCCAAAAAAATGACTGGCAATAGACGTCTCCTCTGACTTTAACGCGGTACTGCCATCTTCCCGAGAACACATAAAGTTGAGCGGGAAAAACTGATTACAATAGCTGGGATGGTCGCTTTCACAACTGTCGCAATGACCACAGAAACTGAATGACAACACAACATGATCACCTGGCGTCAGGTCTGTGACTGCAGTACCCACTTTTTCGATAATGCCAGCGCCTTCATGCCCCAATACCGCGGGCAGTTCAACCGGCAAATGCTGGTCTTTAGCGGCCAAATCCGAATGACAGATACCAACCCCAACTATTTTGACCAACACCTCATCATGTCGTGGATCATCGAGCGTCAAAGGCTCAATAGAGAATTCTTCACCGGCATTCCGGGCTACTGCTGCTGTTATTGTTTTCATAGTTATATCCTTTTGTGTTGTGCTTCGTGCTAAGTGCTAAGTGCTAAGTGCTAAGTGCTAAGTGCTAAGTGCTAAGTGCTAAGTGCTAAAAATTATTGCCTTGTCACAACAGGGAGTAAAGCACTAATATCAAGCCAGTTTTTAATACACACATTAACTACAGAACAGGTCACTTTTCAGCTCCACGTCACCCACCGCGAAAAAGCACTTGTATAAATTAATTTTCTCGACAATAGTGACTGGAAATCATCTGCATCAGATTGGTTGATTTTTGTGCGCCATTCATTTTTTATTATCTAGATTTGAAAGAAAAATTTGATAGCCATGAAAAGTCTCACCTACAGATAGAACCGAACATGAAAATAGGTCAATGGGTTCCATCTATACCAGACTAAATAATCTACAATTTAACAATCCTAACTAGCACTTTCAACGAGCTCTGCCATCGTCTTCAGTTCATCCGGCTTTGAGTCAAGTCCCAAGGGCAAGCACCAAGTCCTTTGTGCTGATAAAAATTCTTTTTGCTTAAGTAAGACCAACTTGTCCAATTTTTTTTCGTAAAGCTTTCCGCTTGAAAGTTGAATCGATTCACCAATAAGCTCCCGCAGTTTGCGGCCAACTAGCAGGTAGTCTTCAATTTCGGCTTCAGGTCGGGTTAACTCGTTCGCCCCCGCGACTTTAGCCTCGCTCAGCTGGGTCGCTAGAATAGGGTGGTCTTCGCCTACCAGCGCCTGAACCTCCGATGACCAGGCCATCAGATGCTGCAATTCCAATCGATGAAAACTGCGCGCATAAGGAAGGCGTTGGCGCGCAAATTCCAGCGTAACAAGTGCGAGATTAAACTGCTCAACAACATGACCGTCAGCGTTTTTTAAGGCTGGCGCGACCAATTCACGCAACGCTCGCAATGAGACTTCGAGCTGGGTATCAAATGTCTGTATCATTGGGTGTTCTCCTCAAGGTAGTCACACAGTTCCGACAAGTTTTGGTAACCTAAACCGGTGAGGTAATTTGTCAGCACATCCTGATGGGTTCTGGCACCATAGGAAGCTCGGGCTGATGACCCCATGATAAGTCCCAGCAGCAAGTAGCGGTTATATACGCTGTAGTATTTTAATCGCACGGGATCAACCTTAAGGCCAGATGCTTTTTCATAGGCTGAGAAAAAGTCCTCCTTGGGCATCATCCCGGAAACCAAAAGTGTAGTACCGTCTTCTGCTGGATGAGCAAAGGTCTCCAATGTTGCGTAGGTTAAATCCCGATGCCTGTCTCCCAACACGGCACCTTCCCAATCGAGCCAAGTAGTGATTTCACCGGAATCCTCGTTAAACAGAAAATTGCCATTGCGGTAATCGCCATGTACCAGCGACACGTGGTCAATAGGCGGTGCATGCTTGATCAGCCACTTATAAGTGACTTCCATAATTGGCTCTTCTTCCAGTCGATCTTCTTCCCACACGCGGCGCAGATAATTAACCTGCTTAATGACCGCTTCATTGGAACCGACCTCTGGCATCTCAAAATTTTCTAGGTATTTATATCGCTCGGGACTAATGGTATGCAAACTCACCAACTGGGAAACAAACTGTGGAGCCAGCTTGTTTCGCAACTCAAGCCCATAATTTTGACCCAGACCTGATACTTTGTCTGCATCAGTGGACGGCTTGGCAATACCCTTGCAAAATCCTATGACAATACCCGGGTACGGTAGATACTGCCCATCATCAAACCAGTAAGACTTTGGAGCGGATATGACACCTGACACTGCTTTTAGCACCTGAAATTCGCGCCGACGACTTGACTCGGTAATCGAAGCAGCGGGCTCCGTGCGAAGCACCATTTTTGTCGATTCAGTCGCACCTACGGCACCATCTGGCCCTCGCCAGTCCAGCACAAAAACCACCTGTAGCTTCGAAGCACCTCCGGACAACCACGAAGCATCGGAAATGCCTACGCTATAACCCAGGTTCGCCTCAATTAACTGCTTGGCGCCGGTGATAAGCCGCTCTAGTGTGATCTGTTGAAACGGCGGGCCGTTGCGCCGCCTCATTTTGCTAGTCAAGACAAGATCAACTTCCTTTTCCGTGAGGTATTTCGCCCGAATTTGCTCAATTAACGAATCGCTGGGACGTTCCCTTATGTCACTCGCTTTAAGACGTTCAAGTGCAGTCATAGTAAACAAGCCTCTGTTATAGTTGGTATTTTAAACTGAATGTTTATCCGCCATACCCCTGGACAGATAACCGTGGCCGACGAAATCAGCGATGTGGCTATATCCTGATCGTTTACCACTTTCCCAATGAATCAAAGTCTGAAAAGCACAGGTTGCTGGATTGAAGTTGTACCAGGGAGCCCCTGCGATAGATGTACCACGAACAACATACACCTCTCCATTATCATCTTCCATCTCAACAACGACGCGCGTCACCAGCATATCCTTCCGCTCGGCCTTCATCCTAGCATTAACTATTGCCTGCCTTTCCCCGCCCTTGACTATGTACCCATATTTAAAAGGTCCGTACACCATTTCCTTATTATCAAAATTTACCTCCAATACCAGAAAGGCATTCAGATCTTTACCCAAGTCAACATGGATCCAGCTAGCCCCCCGGCTGCCCCAGTCGTTTCTAGGCCCCCAGCTCTTGTTGATGCCGTCGACGCAATTAATATCGTATTCCTGACCATGCAGTAAAAGCCGGCCTTCAATTTGGCCTTTACCTTCCATGTGGCCGTTATTCCAGCCGTCATAACCCTGTACCTTCGACTGTCCAGCCTGCGGATTATCCTCCGGGTCGTGAGTATCGATCAGTCGACACACCGCCTCGAAAGAAAGATCAACCTCACAGTTGCCATCCAGTGACTTATAGTGCCACTCCAGCTCTGAGGCACTGTGGGCTTTAAAACTTAAGCCGTTTTCCAGCGTGAAATCTGAATAATTTTGCGGGCAAGGCAAATGCATTTGTGCATCATTGTGGTCTATTTGCCAAGGCTGAAAACTGAACCCTTTATGAATTTCTATCGAGCTGTGAATAACTCCCATATTGGGCCGTGCAACGCAATATATATTTCCACTTACGGCGTGCTCCGCATTAGAGAAAATAATAAACAGTGTCTCAGTCCAAGTCCTGTCAGACACATCTCTTTCATGAAATTTAAAATCATTAATTGTAATCATCTTTTATTCAGCTCCTAACAAGCAAAAATTTATATATACTTTTCGACACTGCGCTAACTGATATTCAGTTGGCATATTCAACATGCCATCAAGCAAACTCAAGATAGTTTTTCCAGCATAATTCGCACAATCCAGAGCCTGCCTCACCGTCAACTTCAACTTCAACTTCAACTTCTACAGCAATCGCTGAATCTCGACATTAAGTGATTACATAGACACATCTGCAGCACTGCTAAAGCCAAGCGCCTCTACTTGGTCTCCAAAAATGCAGGAATTGCAACGCCAAAATAATCTGGTGATCACTCACGATTTTTCGCCGAGACGACAACAACTTCCGTAATACACGCTCCTTACGCAGCTATACCCGGCATGGCAACAAGCATAGCGGTAGTTAAGGCCCCAATTTTAAGCAGAGACCCTTTGAAATTAATTTTTCCCAATTTGCTATCAACACAAGACTTGGTACTTCCTCGCTTATTAGCTGTTAAGTACAAAGCCCGCCAATCTATTCAGCCTACATCAATTACCAACGTCTGCTCGCAGACTCAGAAAACTGGTTCATTTCCAGACCACTTCACTGCTTATGCTGGGGAATCCCACGTGCACTTGAGCAACCACTTCGGCGTACTACCGATCCGAATTTCACAATAACAGCAACTTATTGCAAATTCAACTCTACCAAATGAGATTTATTTTTATATGATTTTTAGAAAATAACATTAAATCAGCAACTTAGTAGCCAACCGTATGTTATTATTTGCCAGCCACATGGCATTATTTTTTATCTAACGGCCATACTGTAATCCCCCCAATAAACCAAAGGCGGCAAAAGTAGAAAATTCCACTAAGATATAGAAACAAGTTTTTTATGAGAAATTCAAAATTTACAGACAGCCAAATCATGGCGATGCTGAAACAGAACGAAAATGGCATAGCGGTTGCCGATCTGTGCCGAGAACACGGCCTAAGCCAAGCGCAGCTCTACAAATGGCGCTCAAAGTTTGGTGGCATGGACACCTCAATGATTAAGCGTATGAAAGAGCTGGAAGACGAGAATCGACGGCTCAAAAAGATGTATGCCGAGGAGATGCTAATCGGTGAGATTGCCCGCGAGGCGCTGGCAAAAAAGTGGTAAAGCCATCTCTCCGACGCGAGATGGCTACGACCGCCATGCTGCAGTACAAGACGAGTATCCGCGTGATATGTCGAACCTTTGATATCAGTGAAAGCTGCTTTCGATATCAGCCCAAACTCTCCACAAAGAACCTGGAGATAGCCGACTGACTGCTTCGTATAACCACCGCAAACAAACGCTGGGGATTCGGCTTATGCTTTTTGTATTTGCGTAATATCAAGGGATTTAGCTGGAAACACAAGAGTGTCTATCTTATTTATCGGGAGCCGGAGCTAAACCTCCGTATTAAACCGCGACGCAGGCTCAAGCGAGACAAGCCTGAGGCCCTAGGCAATACGACAGCGATCAACCAAACATGGTCGATGGATTTTATGAGCGATTCATTGTCCGATGGCAGGTCGATCCGTACGCTTAATGTGCTAGATGACTACAATCGAGAGGCGCTTGGTATCGAAGTAGACTTTTCATTACCCAGTGCAAGGGTCATCCGCAGCTTGAATCAAATCATTGAATGGCGTGGTAAACCCTCTGCTATTAGCTGTGATAATGGACCTGAATATATCAGTCATCAACTTGTTGAATGGGCGAGAAACAAGCACGTTATATTGCTATTTATACAGCCTGGCAAACCCACTCAGAACGCCTACATTGAGCGGTTCAATCGCACGGCAAGACATGAGTGGCTGGATATGCACATGTTCGAAACAATAGAGCTTGCACTGTAGTTGGCGACAAAATGGTTGTGGCGATACAATAACGACCGGCCTCATACGGCCATTGGCGGTATCCCGCCGCGACAGCTACTGTGCGCGGCCTAACAGTTTCTAATTATTGCTCCAGTGGGAAATGGGGTGATTACAATACGACAACAAGGCAAGTAAAAAGCCTTGAAAAGTTGGACCTAGTAAGGGATATTAAAAGTAAGCGAATTTTGGGATTAAGGCTCCACAAACAGTAGTTCAGCTGCGAAATAAAAGGCGGCGTTAGGAATCATATCTGGGCCTGACAGCGCATCATTGAGCACAGCCTGACCTTTTAACCAGATGGAAAATACACTGGCACTACCCCGCTCCACATTCAAAGAGCTCGGCCAAATCGTCTGTGCTGACCTATAGGTTCCCCAACCGTCGATGCGCCGAAGATGCTCTATAAGTGGGTAAAGCGACTTTTGCCTGGACGCCAGAAGACTAGCCTGACCAGTCAGACATGCATACTCAGCGTAAAAACCTGCTTTGACATGCTTTGTTTTGGGTCTTGTCAGGCGCCTCAAAACTCTGACCCATTCAACTTGGTCTTTTTGCTTGACACTCTCAACCACACCAGGATTATATTGACGGGGTAAATCTTTTAACAAAACACGCCACAATGCCTCGTTAACAAAATTTGCCATATTACCAAAATGATAAGCAATCATTGCCGATGAAACTCCTGCCTTTTTCGTCAAGCTTCTTTGGCTGAGAGAATCTACACCTTTTTTCCTAATCTCAACGGCTGCCATCTCCAATAACTTTTCCGCCAGGTCATCAGGTTGATGTTTATCAAAATCCGGGAACGCATCTGTACCTTTATTAATCCAAAGGCACACCTTACCCTCAGCGGCAGTATCCTGAACACCAAAAGTACACGCAAACAAGGCTCTGACTGTTTCGCTCAGCAGCATCCGATAATGCGTATTTGGCCACAACTCGTAAGCGTACAACTCCTCCATGACAACATAAGTAGCGATAAAGCCGGGCAGTTCTGCAGGAAACACCCTCTCCGCAGCACTCAATAGATCTGACCAAAATTTCAGCCTTAACTGATGCCAATGCTGTAACAATTCACGAGAAAACGTATCGGGATCAAACTTCACCAGAACTTCAGACCCAAACCTAGCAACTGTAAACTTGGCTCGCTTTTCAATATATAAGATTACCACTTCTACCATGTTTTCAAAATCTAGCGGCATACCTTCAAGCTGAGCAGTAAAATCCTTATGAAACTTTAACTCTTCACCATACGCATACATCTGTACAGCCAGCAAAAGCTCAGATTTAGTAGCAAATCTTCGGTAAATGGGCGTAACGGAGCAGCCGGCTGCGTTTGCAATATTTCTAATAGAAAAACCTTCAAGGCCTGTACTTCCAACAGACTCCAAGGAAAGATCTAACACCAAATCCACCAGCGTGTCATTGTTATTCATAGTAGGCATTTAATTCCAGCGGTAGTACTTTTCCCCGTCCGATACTGAGAAAAGTGAAACAGCTTTACAATTAGCTCCAGAATGTAAACCATTCCTTTTAGCTATTAATCCATTCTTAAAACCAAGAAGGCACTAAGACTATATATCCTTATACTAAGGCCTACATGTAATCAAAGCCAACAATTAAAAGAAAATCCTACGTAAAGGACTGATTTACTATAGTATCTCCGAATAACCACCTGTTCTATTGAAATTTTATAACAGAGTTCGCCCTAAAAAACCAACTAGCCCGCTCCGCTTTCTTCTATATTTTTTTATCCCTGTAGTCTACATTTCTGAAGATCACAGTCGGATTCACCCTGGCAAAGGGGCTCTATAGCATCGTTATTTTTTCAGTCACATGACGCACAGCGTACCCACTGACCTACTTCGATGCTCTTAACGAATTCTATACTCACCATACAATACACCTTGTGAGCTATGTTGGGCAGCTAGTATTGGCACTTGGCGCGAACAGAACGAGCGCTTTATTGCCAGATGTTACAATTCACACCGGCAAAAAGATTGAGTTCGACTCCTTCATCGCCAGGCTAACGCCGCTATGAAATAACACCGCCACTCACTCATATCAATGCAGGATAATTCCCAACCAAGCACAACTGCTGTCACTTATTTGTCCCGGGAGATAACGCTCAAAAATATATACTACATCGCCAAAAGCCTTTTCTTGAGAAGATAACCGTTATTGACTCAAGTAGTGACCGAGCATCCGTCCCTCACCCCCTGAGCGACGATTGCCCGCCCATCACCGTGCTTACCAGTAGCACTGTGGCCGACCCCACAATGCTGTGAGGTTTCTGTTAGGCACTTGAAATATTCCTTAACCACAGTAGAAGGCTACTGTGGTTAAATAGTCCCCGGTAAATTCCCCTAAAGTAAACACAGCAGTGCAGGGTATTTTTATGGCAATTTCTACGAGTTGGTCGCCGCTGACAGGACTCTATTAGCTGCTGGTAATATCATCCCGTATATAACTGCTACCAATAGCCTACTTTAGCGGGTCGATTACTACCGGTGGTCGCCCCGCAAGTTACCGAGCGTCCGCCCCGACAAAGTGAACGCAGTGACTCTCCCCAGCTGACTTCACGGGAGCTATTAATCACCATACCGACATCGTCATCTGACGCCATTTCAAGCGTGTATTTTGACATAGGATCAGCCAAGAAGAAACGAGCCCGGCAGAAAGGACTTGGCCAGTGGAAGCTGAGGCTTTGTCAGGTATTCGTCACCTACCTCTGGGGATAGCGGCGGTGCATCAGAATTGTCGCTAAAATTTTTCCCGATTTCGAAATAGTCAATAATGGCAAAGTACGCCAACGGTACAATGGCCACTATAGTGAATACACCTAGCCCGCCGATAACAAAACGCCAATCGACAACCTCCAAATAATATGCTCCGGTGGGTGGCTATATCAAACCGCCGAACTGGGTTCCTGGTGCGGCTATCCCCAAAGCCACGCCTCTCTTGCGCTGAAACCACCGAGACAGATTCGTAGCAGCAGTTAGAGGACTAAGTACTGCCATCACAGCACCTAAAGAGTATCTGCCAAATGTTAGTACTTAAAGCGATAAGTATAAAACCAGTTCCAATAATAGCAGCCACCGAAATGACCACGCGCCTGATTCGATAATGATCAAGCAATCTCCCCACTTTAGGAAATAAAATAGGCCTGGCAAGCAGTAAGCCTGCAGGTCCCATCATCAACAGGACGCGGCTATTTGGGGAAAGGCTTAATCGAGAACATCCCCTACCGCACTATATGGGTAGACATACACCCCAAATCCGATACTTCGTATCAATAGGCAGATGATAACCAGCCATCATCCGTAGAATATTTTCGCTTTAGGCTCACTAATTTTTTCTCAATTACCATTATCACTGGAGCCTCAATGAATATGCTACAGACTACCTTTCCTATTTATTTCACTGAAATATTGTTGGATATAAAAACTCGAAATCAGAAATCAGAAATCAGAAATCAGAAATCAGAAATCAGAAATCAGAAATCAGAAATCAGAAATCAGAAATCAGAAATCAGAAATCAGAAATCAGAAATCAGAAATCAGAAATCAGAAATCAAGATACCTGGCCTGTAATGCTTTTTGCTTTTTTTTATCCAACCCAAAAAAAGTTGCAAGATAATCTTTCTCGCTTTCAAAATTGGCATCAATCGTATCAAAGGACGCCTGAATATATTCCTCTCTAGAACTTAATAAGGACATAAGAATTTCTTTTGATATATTATTACTACCTGAACTATCAGGAATCATATCTAAGAAAATAGGAGTTTGAATATCAGCTATGAAATATTTTTCAGTCAATAAATAGTCTTTAATAATAATATCCCGGGGAACCTCAAGAGCCATCATCAATAGCGCGGCCGCAAATCCTGTCCGGTCTTTTCCTGCTCTACAATGGAACAGCATGCCACCCACTGAAGGCTTAAGCAATTCATTGAGAAAAGCAGCATAGGGTTCCTTATGCTCAAGCGCCAATTCTCTATAGATATTTACCATATGAATATTCGCATAATTAGCATCTTGTTTTTCAAATACTTCGATTAGATTTCCAGCAGAAATACTTAAATTAAGTTTTCGCATTTTTAAATGTGTAGGTATCAGACTAGACGCTTTGTTTTTTTCATTCTCTTGTCTAAAATCGATGATTGTTGATATTTTCAGTGCTTCCAGTCGCCTTACATCTGCCTCGCTCAGCAATTCTAACGTGCCGGAACGATAAAGAAGATTATGCTTTAGTTTTCCTCCTGTTCTTGACTGATATCCCCCCAACTGTCGAAAGTTAGGGCAGTTATCCATTATAATTCTTCGATTCATTTGGTCTTATCCTCGACTGGCAGCTGTCTACTTAACTGGGGGCACACACTTAACAAAGTTTTTCTCCAACAGGTGTGTGCGACCCTATTTATAAAAGTTTCCGTTAGCGGTTGCACTTCAGTAGATTGTGGATCATAGCGTGTCGCACCAGGATCTCTCCACATTTACCCTCTCTTTTGAATGTCTTAACACAAATTCTTCCATCTCAAACACGACCTTTGCATCGACTTCCTTTACTTCCTGAATCCTTTGACCAAATCAGTGACTAGGGCGGTAATATTCTTAAGAATAGCCTCACTGTATGAGATTAAAGCTTCCTTATCATGGTTCTTTAATACTGCTAGCGAGCTCACTTGAGCCGCACTTTCTTCGCCATAAAAAAATGGCGGCGTAGATCAAGTTTCTCCCGGTCATAAAGGCAATCTAACAGCTCTTTAATAAACCTCAAGTAGTCGGCAGAGAGCCTAAGCTGCTCAATTGCTAAGGGGGCCGCCGGATTAATCGATGGGGCAACAACATCCTCAAGCCACTTTACAGCTACTTCAAGACTATTTAGAGGTATGATCGGCGTTTATCCACGCCGCGCTAAAAGTGTAATCAGCTCACCTGCTACCGAAGGCGCCATCCCCAGTACTCACAAGCACATTGGCCGCTATACACCGCAAACATAAATTAAGCTAGCCAATCAACTGCTATACTGATGTCTCTCTAAATCACTTTATTTATCAATTGCGATATAAAGAATAGTCCCGGAGGCTGGCAGAAAACTGCTACGCGCCCTACCTGTTTTATTCTATAATATCTGTCCAACTCACCAATGGAGAATATCACAAGCAACAAGGCAGCTAATTAATCTCGCACTGCGGCCAATCCCTCCCATTGCTAGTCTATTATTGACTCTATGTTTTTTTTGATTTTATCCAGCACTTTAACGGCCTGCTTAATCTGCTTAATGCTTAAACCGGCTAGAATAGTATCATTTGCCTCCATGGTAATGTCTCTCATCATCAGAATGACCTTTTTACCCTTTTCTGTAAGGAAGATTTTCCGCACACGCCGATCAGTTAATTCAGCTCTACGCTCAATCATCTGGGTTTTTTCAAGTCGGTCAATCAGCCCACCGATAGCCACCTTGCCGAGACTCATTTGCTCCGCCAGATCCGATTGCGTCTGACCATCTTCCCGCGAAACATAGGCCATCAACCAGGCCTGTGAGCGGGTAATCTCCAGCGGTTTGAATTTTTCATCAATAACAACACGCCGCAATCGTGCCGCATCATGAACCAAAAACCCCAGCCGAATAATCCAGTCACTATCCTGCTTAACGTCTTTGCCTGACAGAGCTTCTCTGTATGGTGTCACTGCTTCCTTCATTTTCTGATCACCCTATTTTTTGTCATCAACGCGATAATAGTGTATTAAATTGATTGCGGGAAGCGCTAATCCCAACAACGTAACCAGTAACCAGTCAAAAACTCGCGGCCTCTTAACCGACAAACACTTCTATATCAAGCTTTATGGAGCGGGTTTACCACCCCTGCACATGATTGATATTCGGTGAAGACTAGATTAGAATAGTAAATTACGCATGCGAAAGGTTATCTAGTGTAAGGTATCACCCGATTGCCCGCCACATACAACCCATGCCACAACTCTCCCTAGAGGCAATTAACTATGACTGCAAAAGTGATTATCTCCTGCGCTATTACCGGCTCAATTCACACCCCGTCCATGTCACCACACTTGCCAGTGACTGCAGCCGAGATTACCGCTTCAGCCATCGGTGCAGCCGAAGCTGGCGCCGCTATTGTTCACCTGCACGCCAGAAACACTGAAGACGGCAGGCCCGATCAAACACCGGCTGCGTTTGAGCCATTTTTGAAAGCTATCAGGCAAAAATCCAATGTAGTTATTAACATAACCACCGGTGGCTCGCCCTATATGACAGTTAAAGAACGTGTCCAGCCGGCGGCGGTTTGGCGCCCCGAAGTCGCCAGTCTCAATATGGGTTCGATGAATTTTGGCTTGTTTCAAATGCTGAAGCGCTACAAAGACTTCAAGCATGACTGGGAACCCGAAATGTTGAAAAACTCCCACGATCTGATATTCCGCAACAGCTTTAAGGATATTCGCTATGCGCTGGAAACCCTTAACAGCTCCAACACGCGCTATGAATTCGAGTGCTACGACACCAGCCATTTGTATAACCTGCATTATTTCTATCAGGAAGGACTGGTCAAAGCACCACTGTTTATTCAAACCTGTTTTGGCTTGCTCGGCGGCATTGGCGCCCACCCCGATGATGTGATGCATATGAAGCGCACCGCTGATCGGCTGTTTGGTGACAACTACCATTGGTCGGTACTCGGGGCGGGGCGCGCACAAATGACCATCGCCTCCATAGCTGTGTCTATGGGTGGGCATGTCCGTGTAGGTCTGGAAGATTCACTCTGGCTGGGTGAGCACGGCAAGGCCCGGTTAGCTACCACCAATGCCGAGCAGGTGACTCAGGTCAGGAAAATTATTGAAGGCCTCGGTCTTGAGATCGCCAGCCCGGATGAAGCCAGGGAAATATTACAACTTAAAGGCGGCGATACAGTCGGTTTCTAGTATACCACAAAGCGGCGCTGTGCCTTTGAAAGAAGCGACACGGCGACTGAAGTTGTATTGGTATCACTGGGACAAAAAACCAGTCAGGAACAAATTCGGACTGCGATTGCGATTGCGCAAATTATTAAAAGCGGTGGTGAAAATACATTATTTATTGCGCAACAAATCGGGTATGAAACTACTGCGATGATTCTGCGCTATTATGGCCGCTGAGTAGGCAGGTAACTGAAGATAAAAAGCATGTGTTGGTATCAAATTTTGGGTAAGGCGTAAAGGAGGCGGATAAGTGGAAGCGATCGCAGACTAGCAGCCAAATACTCAATACGCTAACCAGTGATAATTACGCCTTACTATCTACGGGGACTGCATGGTCGGGTTGAAATCATCTCCCGCCGCGGTTGTAACAATTGCATATCAGATATCATCATACTATTCGCGAATAGCGATAGGTCTGAAAAAGAATCAGCGGTTGACCCTCTTTTTTTAATAGACGGTATCGCTGTAACTAACCATTAACCACTAGGTTACAACAAGGGCATCAGAAATAATATTGTTGATGGTGCAACGCGATAAAATATGGATATAACTGAGTAGTATTAATGAATTACTGTTCTCAATGCAGCGCCAAACTCGTATGGGTAATTCCTACGGGTGATCATAGATCACGATTTTCCTGCCAATCATGTGGTTTTGTAGTCTACGATAATCCTATCCCTTTAACCGCCGTATTTGTATGCTATAAAGAATCAATTTTATGGATAAAACGAGGCCTTGAACCAAGAAAAGGAAAATGGGCTTTTCCAGGTGGTTTTATGGAAAGCGATGAAGTACCGCAGGAAGCTGCCGCGAGGGAACTATTGGAGGAAACAGGAATTGTCGTGTCCGCTGATAAAATGATTCCCGTGAGCATTTCGTCCTTTGTAGATATGAATCAGATATGGATTACATTCCGCTGCCATTTAGATACATTACCTAATTTTATTCCCACCGCTGAAGCAACACGGGGAAACTGGTATACCATACAAGATGCTCCCTGGTGCGAAAAAGCCTATCCAGAAACCGAGCCCCAAGTGAGGCAGATTTATCGGTGGCTTGGGACCGGCGAATTTGGTATTCGTATAGGGTATCGTGAACAAAGGTCGGGCATGCATTATCAGACATACTTCATCAAATAAGGGCATAGAACCCTTTTTCGGTCACTGCAGTGCTGATCTCATTCTTGGCTTTGATAAAACACCCAAGCAATGTCTAAGGTCATTACTCTATTTATAACGCTTCAAGTATCAGTGCGGTACCCTGGCCCACACCCACGCACATTGTACAGAGCGCATAACGACCGCCGCTGCGCTGCAATTGGTAAGCGGCCGTAAGTACCAGGCGCGCACCAGACATGCCGAGCGGATGCCCTAATGCAATGGCCCCACCGTTGGGGTTGACATAGTCAGCTTCATCCGCAACTCCTAACTCCCGCAATGTCGCCAGAGCCTGTGACGCAAAAGCTTCGTTAAGTTCGATCACATCCATGTCCAATATAGATAGGCCGGTTCTTTTTAGCACTTTGAGCGTCGCAGCTACTGTCCCTATGCCCATAACTCGAGGTTCGACGCCAGCCGAGGCCATGCTGACTATCCTAGCTACGGGTGTCAATCCATGGCGCAGAATGGCCTCTTCATTGGCCAGTAAAACTGCTGCGGCACCGTCATTGAGACCTGAAGCATTACCAGCAGTAACACTCAATCTAGGGCCATTAATACCTTTCAATGCCGCAAGTTTATCAAAGTTGATATTGGGCCGCGGATGCTCATCATTTGAAATAATGATCGGTGCGGCATTCTTTTGCGGCAACGTGATGGGCACGATTTCGTTTGCGAAAATCCCACCGAGGTGGGCTTTCTCCCAACGTGCCTGGGACCTAACAGCAAACGCATCCTGATCAACCCGTGAAATATTATACTCTGCAGCAATATTATCAGCGGTCTGCGGCATGGAATCCGTCCCGTAGCGTTGATCCATTTTTGTATTAACGAAGCGCCAGCCAATAGTAGTATCATAAACTTTAGCGCCGCGACTAAATGCTGTATGCGCTTTGGGCATCACAAAAGGCGCTCGACTCATGCTTTCAACCCCGCCAGCAATGGTAAGGTCATAATCGCCCGCTTTGATACCCCGCGCAGCCATCCCTATCGCATCCATCCCAGAGGCGCACAAACGATTTACTGTAATACCCGGCACCTCAACAGGCAACCCAGCCAACAGCCCCGCCATACGTGCG
>Ga0209711_10001396_pt1 | contig 23530 bp, 21 predicted proteins | sample ArcticOcean_MG_C_7_FD_187441 | JGI IMG/M metagenome (GOLD analysis project Ga0209711, IMG submission 187441) | Marine microbial communities from western Arctic Ocean - ArcticOcean_MG_CB11_88 (SPAdes) (version 2) | ecosystem: Environmental > Aquatic > Marine > Oceanic | place: Arctic Ocean...
TCACTAAATTACTTGCCATGGGTTCATATATATGATTGCAAAATTAGATAGTTTTTTTTTATGTCCTAATATGATTTAACATATAAAATTTAAATCTTGAAGAATTGAAGTAAAGACATTGCTTATTTGTGTTCAATGTTTATGGCAAGTTTGAGCTTTTTCATTAAGTCAAGCAAAACATATTTAATTTGAATTTTAGAAATAAAAATTATTAAAAAAATATTAATTTTGATAACTAGAATTATCCGTTGAAACATTTATCAGCACAGAAAAAAAGAACGAGTATGAAATAGATAAAGAAAAAAAAGAGATAATAATTTACTAACTATGAATGAAGCACATAATACGATTGGCATACACAAAGAATTACTTAATAGTAAAACGGTTTTCAATAGAGAGGAAACTGAAACAATTTTTGGTTGTACTCCTCCTACTCTAAAAAGTTTTGAAAGAAGAAATTGGATAACTCCTAAAAAATTCAAGAATAAAAACTATTACACCAACAAAGATATAATCAACTGTATTGAAAAACAGTTCAACCTATCAAATGAAAACAGAGTTTGGGAAAGTACGTGGAGTTAACTAAAGAGTTAACTAATTTGAAGTGTATCAAATTGGTAAGCTAGTTCATATTTATAGATTATATAAAGTTAATTTGATTGTAGTACCGTAGAATAATCTTCTACAACATCCTTATGAATTGGTGGTAGCAAAAATGTTATCACCGATTCTGTTATATTATATGACATTTTGTCCGAATTTGTTATCTTTGTATTAAAATTGTTTAGAATATAAACATGGTGGGAACTACCAGTAAAATATTTATCCCACCATATATCCCATATCGATAAAGAATGAAAGGTTTAACATCAGAGAAGAATCCTAATTTATACAATGGTGAGATACTCAAATCCCACCAGAGTTCCCACCATCAAAATTCTACTCAAGTAATTGATAATCAATTAGTTGCAAATAATAAGAAGGTTTATATAGAATCTTACGGCTGCCAGATGAATTTTTCTGACAGTGAAATCGTTGCTTCAATTTTATCTAAAGAAGGTTATCACCCTACGCAAATGATGGAAAGCGCCGACTTGGTTTTGGTCAATACCTGCTCGATTCGGGAAAAAGCAGAATTAACCGTCAGAAAACGATTAGAGCTATTTAATAAATTAAAGAAGACGAACAAAAAATTAAAAATCGGGGTTTTGGGCTGCATGGCAGAGCGTTTGAAACATAAATTTCTTGAGGAAGAAAAAATGGTAGATATCGTTGTAGGACCAGATGCCTACAAAGATCTTCCCACCCTGCTTCAGGAAGCAGAAGCAAACAGAGAAGCGGTAAATGTTATTTTATCTAAAGAAGAGACCTATGGCGACATTGCTCCCGTTCGTTTGGATTCAAATGGTGTTAGTGCTTTTGTTTCCATAACTCGAGGTTGTGACAACATGTGTACTTTTTGTGTTGTTCCTTTTACAAGAGGAAGAGAAAGAAGTCGAGACCCTAAAAGCATATTGGAAGAAGTAAATCAATTAGCCGAAAAAGGCTATAAAGAAATCACCTTACTCGGTCAAAACGTAGACAGCTATTTATGGTATGGTGGAGGACTCAAAAAAAATTTTGAAGCCGCCACTGCTTTACAACAAAAATCAGCTGTAAGCTTTGCTCAACTGCTTCAATTGGTGGCAGAAGCACAGTCAAAAATGAGAATTCGTTTTTCGACTTCGAACCCCCAAGACATGTCTTTAGATGTAATTTATACGATGGCAAAATACCGAAACATCTGTGACTATATTCATTTGCCTGTTCAGTCTGGAAGTAATGCTATTCTTAAGAAAATGAATCGTCAGCACACAAGAGAAGAGTATTTTGAATTGATTGATAACATTCGAAAAATCATACCAGGATGTGGTATTTCTCAGGACATGATTGCTGGATTTCCGACAGAATCAGAAGAAGATCATCAAGACACCCTCGATTTATTGAAATATGTTAAGTATGATTATGGGTTTATGTATTCTTATTCTGAAAGACCCGGAACCCATGCTGCTCGTAAGATTGCTGATGACATTCCTGAACCCACCAAAAAAAGAAGATTACAAGAGATCATAGCCCTTCAAAGAGAACACAGCGAATTGATAACCAAAGCAAATATTGGAAAAACCTTTTGCGTTTTAATTGAAAAAAGCTCAAAAAAATCAGATGAATTCTGGAGTGGCAGGACGGGTCAAAACACCGTTGCTGTATTTCCAAAAGAAAATTATAAGGTTGGTGAATTTGTAGATGTTAAAATTGATGCTGCCACTTCTGCAACTTTGATCGGTAAAGCAATTGGAATTTCTCAAGACATATAAGGAATCATGGAATCTATTCAAAACATAAAACAACGATTCGGAATTATTGGAAACCATTTTGGGCTCAATCGCGCACTCGAAAAATCATTGCGCGTTGCTGCTACTGAAATTACCGTATTGGTTACTGGAGAAAGCGGAGTGGGAAAGGAAAATATCCCTAAAATCATTCATCAATTCTCTCCTCGAAAACACGCAAAGTACATTGCAGTAAATTGTGGCGCAATTCCAGAAGGAACAATCGACAGTGAGTTATTTGGACATGAAAAAGGAGCTTTTACAGGAGCCACCAGCAGCAGAAGCGGTTATTTTGAAGTTGCTGATGGAGGTACAATTTTTCTAGATGAAGTTGGTGAACTTCCTTTGCCAACTCAGGTACGGTTACTGCGAATTCTTGAGAATGGAGAATACATGAAAGTAGGGTCTTCTAACATTCTTAAAACTGATGTTAGAATTGTAGCAGCTACCAATGTAAAAATGGGAAATGCGATTCAAAAGGGAAAGTTTAGAGAAGATTTATATTATCGACTAAGTACAGTGGAAATAAACTTACCGCCCCTTAGAGAACGAAAAGATGACATTCCGTTACTGTTTAGAAAATTTGCGGCAGATTTTGCTCAAAAATATAAAATGCCTACAGTTAGGTTAGATGAAGATGCTCAAAACATGCTCTCCCAATATCGTTGGGGTGGTAATATTCGTCAACTTAGAAATATCGCTGAACAAATCTCTGTACTCGAAAAAGAAAGAGATTTAAACCCTGCAATTTTAAGAAACTATTTGCCAGAACTAGGGTCTCAGCTCCCTGCTGTTATCAAGAGCGAAAGTAAAGATGCCGATTTCTCTTCAGAGAGAGAGATTCTTTATAAGGTGCTATTCGATATGAAGAGCGATCTCAATGATTTAAAAAAATTAACCTTGGAGCTCATGGAGAACGAAAACCATTCTTCAGTCCAAAAAAAAAATCCGGATTTAATAAAAAAAATCTACGGGAGCGAAAACGATACACTAGAAAAATCTTTAGAAGTAATCCCTGCTGAAAAAAATAATTCTTATAATTATGAAGAAAATTCTGATACAAATAGTTACGAGTTTGCCGAAACTGTTATTGAAGAAGAACCTTTGTCTTTATTAGAAAAAGAAATTGAAATGATCAAGAAGTCTTTGAAAAGAAGCAATGGAAAAAGAAAAATTGCCGCCAAAGAATTAGGTATTTCAGAGAGAACACTTTATCGTAAAATCAAACAATTTGACCTTCAAGACTTAGAAGATGAATAATATTAAAAGTCAATTTATTTCTTTAACACTGCTTGTCTTCACTTTTGGGTGCGGCATCTATTCTTTTACTGGAGCCTCTATACCGGCAGGAGCAAAATCTTTTCAAGTGGATTATTTTGAAAATCAAGCAGGTAGTAGGCCTGGGTCTACGGTTGAACCCGGAGTAGATCGAGATTTTACATTAGAACTTCAAGATCTTATATTAAATCAAACCAACTTGAATCTGATTTCCTCTAATGGAGACTTGGTTTACGAAGGGGAAATTGTTGAATACAGCGTTACTCCAATGACCTCAACAGCTAATTTAACCGCTGCTCAAAACAGATTGACAGTTACCGTAAATTTGCGATATACCAATATAAATAATGAGGAAGACGACTTTGAAAGTCGTTTCTCTTTCTTTTATGATTTCCCAGCAGAACAACAGTTATATGACATCAAAGGAGCTGCACACGATGAGATTTTCGAACGTTTGACTCAAAATATTTTCAATGCCACACTGGCTAAATGGTAAGTATGACAAAGGAAGTAGACTTTTTTAAAATCATCAATAATTTCGATCCTCTCAATGATCAAACCTTAACTGACCTAAAAAACGTAACAGAAGAGTTCCCCTATTTCCAATTCTCTCATGTGTTTTATGCCAAGGCACTTAAATTCAGGAACGATAAGGATTACCAGAAAGTTTTGAATAAAACAGCCATACTGTCAAGCAACAGAAGCATATTAAAAATTGCCATCGAAAGCCGGGTTAAGCTTAAGGCTAAACATGTTAAATTGAAAACAGCCAAACAAAAAGCTGTGCCTACAAAAACAAAAATAGTAAAACCTATTGTCAAAAAAGAGACGGTAATCGAGGCTGATGTTAAACTTGAAGAAATAAATAGCGCTGAAATTGAATTGAGTTTTACGGACTGGATAATCTTTACTGAGGAAAAGGGAATTCAGACAACGATTGAAAAAAGCCCATTGAGTGACAAGCTATCTATAATTAATCGTTTTATTGAAAATGACCCAAAAATATCGCCTGTTGGAAAAACAGAAGGTTCACCCACAGAAGTTGAAAACATATACCACCCGGAAGAGTTGATGACCGAAACCTTGGCCAAGGTTTTTGTCAAACAAAAAAAATACGGAAAAGCAACAAGGGCCTACAAAATATTAAGTTTGAAATATCCGGAAAAAAATGTTTTCTTTGCAGGGCAAATAAAAGAAATAAAACGTTTGCAAAAATAATAACAACTTGATATGAGCACTTTTTCAATATTTATTGGATTAATAATTTTCGTTTGTTTTTTACTAATACTAGTAGTAATGGTTCAAAATCCTAAAGGCGGAGGACTCTCTTCTTCTTTTGGGGCTGGAGCACAACAAATGGGTGGCGTCCAAAAAACCTCAGATTTTCTAGATCGTAGTACTTGGATTTTAGCTACACTTTTATTGGTTCTTATCTTACTTTCGAACATCTCTTTAACTTCTGACAACACGCCTGCCGATTCTCGATTAATTCAAGACAATGCAGTTGAGGAAGTTATTCCTGAAGCAATTCCTGAAGTGATTCCTGAAATACCAGTGGCGACGCCTGAACAATAGTGACTTATGTCATGCTGTCAGTTCTTTGTTAATTAAACATCAATTTGTCACACAATAATTGGTTGGCACGATTTATGGGAATTTAATTATAAATAAAAAATTAATCAAATGAGTAAACTAAATATTCAACCGCTAGCAGATAGAATTTTAATTGAATCTGCTGCTGCAGAAACCAAAACTTCTTCGGGTATAATAATCCCTGACACAGCAAAAGAGAAACCTCAAAGAGGAATTGTAGTCGCTGTTGGTCCTGGGACTAAGGAAAACCCTGTAACTTTAAAAGTTGGCGACAACGTTTTATACGGGAAATATTCTGGAACTGAACTTCAGCACGAAGGAAACGATTATTTAATTATGAGAGAAGCCGATATTCTCGCTATTGTTTAACAAAAAATAACACACAAACTAAGATGGCTAAAAAAATAGAATTTGATTTAGATGCTCGCGACGGAATTAAACGAGGCGTTGATGCACTAGCAAATGCAGTAAAAGTAACCCTTGGACCAAAAGGAAGAAACGTAATTATAGGGAAATCCTTTGGAGCACCACAAGTAACTAAGGATGGGGTGACTGTAGCAAAAGAAATTGAACTGGCTGACCCACTTGAAAATATGGGCGCTCAGATGGTGAAAGAAGTTGCCTCTAAAACCAATGATTTAGCTGGTGATGGTACAACAACTGCTACCATTCTTGCACAAGCGATTGTAAAAGAAGGTTTGAAAAATGTTGCTGCTGGTGCAAACCCATTAGACCTTAAAAGAGGAATTGACAAGGCTGTTGGATCTATAGTGGAAGCCCTTACAAAACAATCAGTGGAAGTTGGAAGTGCTTCTGATAAAATAAAGCAAGTTGCTAGCATTTCTGCGAACAATGACAACACCATCGGAAGCCTGATTACTGAGGCTTTTGAGAAAGTTGGAAAAGAAGGTGTAATAACTGTAGAAGAAGCAAAAGGAACTGACACCTATGTTGATGTTGTTGAGGGAATGCAATTTGATCGTGGATATTTGTCTCCTTACTTTGTAACAGATTCTGAAAAAATGGAAGCTGATCTAGAAACTCCTTACATTTTATTATATGACAAGAAAATTTCTTCAATGAAAGATTTACTTCCAGTACTAGAGCCTGTTGCTCAAACTGGAAAACCCTTGTTAGTGATTGCAGAAGATGTTGATGGTGAGGCTCTAGCTACACTGGTTGTAAACAAACTTCGTGGCTCCCTAAAAATCGCTGCTGTAAAAGCTCCTGGTTTTGGAGACCGAAGAAAAGCAATGCTTGAAGACATCGCCATCTTAACAGGAGGTACTGTTATTTCTGAAGAGCGAGGTTTTTCTTTAGAAAACACAACTATTGAGATGTTGGGTACTGCTGAGAAAGTGACCATCGACAAAGACAATACAACTGTTGTTAACGGCGCTGGTGAAACTGCTGAAATTCAAGCTCGCGTTAACCAAATTAAAGCTCAAATTGAAACGACTACTTCTGAATACGACAGAGAGAAGCTTCAAGAGCGTTTGGCTAAGCTTTCTGGTGGTGTTGCCGTACTTTATGTTGGTGCACCTTCAGAAGTTGAAATGAAAGAAAAGAAAGATCGTGTAGATGATGCACTTCACGCAACTCGTGCCGCAGTAGAAGAAGGTATCGTCGCTGGTGGAGGTGTTGCTTTATTGAGAACTCAAGAAAGTTTGTCTAAATTAAAACCAGACAATGCTGACGAAGCTACTGGTATTCAAATCATACACAAGGCAATTGAAGCTCCTTTAAGAATTATCGTTGAAAACTCTGGAGGCGAAGGTTCTGTTGTAATTTCTAAAGTGCTTGAGGGTAACGAAAATTTTGGATACAATGCTAAGGATGGAACTTTTGTTGACATGCTTAAAGAAGGGATTATTGATCCTAAAAAAGTAACACGTGTAGCACTCGAAAATGCTGCCTCTGTTGCTGGAATGATTCTTACTACAGAATGTGCTTTAGTAGACATTAAGGAAGATGCTCCCGCAATGCCACCAATGGGAGGCGGCGGAATGCCCGGAATGATGTAATTCCGTTTTAGTATTAAAAAAACCTGCTTTTTTTTAAAGCAGGTTTTTTTACGTCTATTCTTTTCTAATGTATTGACAACAAAGAGGTAATGCATCATAAACTGCAAGCGAAGAAAAACTCTTTTCGGTATCATGTCCAATCGCTGAAATTGATTTGTGAATGCTGTCTAAATGAACTTTTCTTTGATCATAAATAATAGTAATTACATTAGATGGAATGTCCCAGTTTACCATTTTAACCCCCTTAACTGATAAGGCTGCTTTTTCGATTCTTTTTTGACAAGCATCACAATTTCCAACAACTGTAAATTCAGTTTTCACATTTTTTTTTGATTTCTCTTGTGCATGTATTCCCAAGGGAAGTAGCATTAAGATTAAAAATAATTTTTTCATAAATATAAATTTAATGGTTATGATTTAATTTTAAAACGCAAACCTGCGTATATCATGTTTCCAAAGACGGGTGCATAGACTTGTGAGGCATCAAAATCGGGTCCAAATGGGTTTTCCCCACCAATAATAGGATTGGTTTGCCTGTAGTCTCCAATGTTTTCTCCTCCCAGATATAATTCGAAAGTTTCAGAAAAAACCCTGGTCAATTGTGAATTCCAAAGTGAGTAATTTGGAGAATAGCTATTTGCTTTATCCCTAGTCGTTTCAACCAATCTTTGGGTTCCAACCAAATGATATGTCAAATCCCATCTCCATTGTTGGTCTTTAGCTGTCAAGTTAGATTCAAAACCAACGTTGGCGAAAAATCGATTTCTTGCTTGCAAGGGTTTTCGCAACGATCCACTTTTATAATCTAATTTAACATCATAATTCTTATAGGCTGTTCGAAAATTCCATTGGTTATGAGTAAAGTCTACTTCAAACTGAAAACTTTTTGCACTGCTATTCCCTGTTAAATTATAAAAAGAAATCTCTTCTGACTTTTCCCAATCAACAACAACTTGATCTACAAAATCTGTGATATAATAATCGGCTGAGACCGTTAAATCATCTGATCCTATGTCAAAAGATTTACTAAGACTTAGTCCATAATTCCAAGCCTTTTCTGGTCTTAAACCATAAATCTGGCCTCCCGAACCGGTTATATTAATTTTTCTATTGGTTGCAAATAAAGTTTGATTTTCAGCAAATATATTTGCAGATTTTCGACCGCTTCCAGTTGACAATCGGATAACAAATTTTTCGAGGGGCAAATACTTAAAGTGAAAACGGGGGGTGACAAAAGTTCCCAGTCTATTGTGAACATCAATTCTAATACCTCCTATCCAGCTAAAGTTTTCGTTATTATCATGTAAGAATTCAAAGAAAGCGCCAACATTTTGGTCTGTTCTTAAGTAATTGAAATTATTTACTTGCTCGTCATATTCATCATGACTAAAATTAATCCCAGACTTGAACTTATTGAGTGTATTCCCAATGATGGAATTAAATAAAATATTGGTGTAAAAACTTTTATGATTAATGTCATAAATACGCAGTCCATAGTAAGAATCTTGATCATGATTACTATAGGCACTTTGAAAACCAAAACTTTGATAGGGAAGCTTAGGAAAAACATAACCCAGTTTGAAAGAAGCATCAAATCGGTTAGTTTTAATTTCGCTCCCCCAATTTATTGTCTTTCCGCTGTCTAAGTGGGGTTCAAAATTAACTGTCCCGCCTAGTTTCTGATCATTCATCCATCGCCAACTCAAAAAACTTACCCAACCTTTTTCAGGAAAAATATATTGCCAACGGTTCATGATGTTGAACTGCTGGGCAAGCGGTTGATCCAAAAAACCATCCTTATTTCTATCAAACTTTTCCTTCCTTTGATTCCCGTGTAGGTATAACCCTAAATGTAAACGATCGCTCAGCTTCCTATTGAAATGTGAATTTAATTCAAATCGGCCATTACCTGAGCCAAAAAGGTTAAGGAAAAAAGGAACATCTGTTAATGGTTTTGTTAACTCTGTATTTATCTCTCCCGCGATGCTTTCAAATCCATGGGTGACACTCCCGGCGCCTTTACTGATTTGTATACTTTCGATCCATGTTCCTGGAGTAAATGTCAATCCGTAGGCCTGAGAAGCCCCCCGAACCATTGGAATATTTTCTTCAGAAATCAGTAAATAGGGACTCGAAAGCCCCAACATTTTAATCTGCTTGGTACCTGTCAAAGCATCCGAAAAGTTTACATCGATGGCAGGATTGGTTTCAAAGCTTTCTGAAAGATTACAACAAGCTGCCTTGAGCAACTCGGCGCTACTGACTTTTATAATGTTTTGTACTTCAATAAAGGATTTCTGTAAAGATTTTCTACGTTGAATAAGCGTAACCTCCTCCAATTCATCTTCATTATCTGGGATTAAGAAATGATCAAGTCTTTCGTTAGAATTCACAATCAGGGTATCTGTTTTAAATCCTAAATGACTAATTATTAAAACATTACTAACTACATCTCTTTCTAAGGCAAACCCCCCCTGCTCATCACTCACCGTTCCTTTTGAGATATTTTCCCAATAAAGGTTTGCACCCGCTACAGGGATGATTTTATTGTTTTCTTTATACTTAATTGTTCCGGATAGGTTGTCCTGCGAAAAAGTTACAATCCAACTTAGGCACAAAATAACGACCTGTATTTTCACGATTTATTTTTCAACTTTTAAACAAAATTAGTTAATTAACATTGAAACGCTCATGATCAACATAATAAAATTTTCAATTAAAGTCGCTTCAGACATGGGAAGCTTCAAAGCTGTACCGAGGCAAGCGCATGAAATTTTATTTTTGTTTAATAAAGAAAGTAAAACGCCAATAGTAGTCATCGACAATACAATCAACGTAACCCACAAGGCGATGTCTAATTTCCAGCGCATTAAAAAAAGAACACCAAGTACTGTTTCTAAAAACGGATAAACTTTGGCATACAGAAGACTTTTTTTTGCCAAAGGATCGTATTGGGCAAAAGATGCTGGAAATCCATTATAATCAAGGAACTTGAAAAAACTAAAAACGATAAAAAACAAACCCATAAAATCATACATGAATCCTTCGATGGTTAATAATTCTTTTTGAAGATAAAAGGCTCCAGCGATAAGGTAACCGAAAATCAAAAACAAAGGAAACAACAGTCTCCATTTGGATTCAGAAGATTCAGTACCGCTATCAAAACTTTTATTTTCAATGACTATTTCAGCTTTATATTTTGGATTTAGTTGCTCGTTAATTAAGTTTAACGATATTTTTTGAGTCACTTCTAAATCAGTAATACCTGAGTTTAAATCAATTTTGGTGACATTAATTTCTTTAAAAAAAGACAGCTTTTCAAGGACGCTACTTTTGCAATTTCTGCAAGTCATCCCACTTATTTTTAATATTTGATTCATTTAAATTGAATTGAAATTGGGCAAATTAAAATATTAATAAAAAGATAGATTCTCTTTGATGTTTTTTAATATTTTTGCTTAAAACAACATTCGAGTTATATTTAACTAAAGTACTTAAAAAAGCTATTAATTTTTTAATAATTTTAAACTAAACATATAGTTCATCCAAATGCCATCTTGCAATTATCCTAGATGTGTCCGTTTTTTTAAACAATTTAGCCTTAATAAAAGCTAAGAAAAAAATAAAGTAAAATATATGAGCCAAAAGAAAATTTCTTCCGCACTAATCTCTGTTTTTGATAAAACTGGATTGGCACCAATTATCCATAAATTGAATAAAATGGGAGTAACGTTTTATTCGACTGGAGGAACCGAAAGTTTCATCCGCGATTTGGGATGTGACGTTGTGGCTGTAGAAGATGTAACGGGCTATCCCTCAATTCTAGGAGGAAGAGTGAAAACGCTTCATCCTAAAATATTTGGCGGTATTCTTAACCGACAGGAAGAACCAAAGGATATTGAAGCTCTTGAGGCTTATGAGATTCCTCAAATTGATCTTGTTATTGTTGACCTCTATCCTTTTGAAAACACAGTAGCTGCCGGGGCATCGGAAGAGGAGATTGTAGAGAAAATTGATATTGGAGGAATTGCTTTAATTCGTGCAGCTGCAAAAAACTTTAAAGACGTAATCTGTGTTTCTGACAAGAATGATTATGATGAATTTTTAAATTTAATAACGACAAAAGATGGAAGTCCAGAACTGAGCGATAGAAAATATTTTTCTACCAAAGCATTCCAAACTTCTTCTCACTATGATTCGGCGATTTTCAATTATTTTAACGAAGAAAAAACGGTTCTTAAATTAAGTATTAAAAAATCTAAACGATTGCGCTATGGAGAGAACCCTCATCAGGAGGGTTACTTTTTTGGACCATTGGGGGACTTACTGGAGCAAGTTCACGGAAAAGAAATTTCCTACAACAACCTTCTTGACATTGATGCTGCCGTTAATTTAATTGTTGAATTCTATGATGAAGATCCTACTTTTGCGATCTTAAAGCATAACAATGCTTGTGGATTTGCTCAAAGGAAAACCTTAAAACTAGCTTATGTTGACGCCTTAGCCGGTGATCCTATATCTGCTTTTGGAGGAGTGTTGATTTCTAATAAAGAAATTGATGCTGAAACGGCTACCGAAATTCATTCACTGTTCTGTGAAGTAGTAATTGCGCCTTCCTTTAGCGATGATGCGCTAAGTATCCTAAAACAAAAAAAGAATCGTGTTTTACTCATTCAAAAAGGAACTGAATTGCCTTCCTCGACCGTTAGAAGCTGTTTAAATGGAGTGCTACAGCAACAAAGGGACAATAAAACAGATGGATTTGATGATTTGAACATGATTACAGAACTTAAACCTTCGCAGGATCAAGTCGAAGACCTTCTTTTTGCCTCTAAAATATGTAAACACACCAAATCAAACACAATTGTATTGGTCAAAAACAAACAGCTATTGGCATCTGGAACTGGGCAGACTTCACGTGTAGACGCCTTAAATCATTCAATTGAAAAAGCGAATCATTTCAAGCTTGACCTTAAAGATTCGGTCATGGCAAGTGATGCTTTTTTCCCTTTTCCTGATTGTGTCGAAATCGCATACAACGCTGGAATAAGATCTGTTTTACAGCCAGGCGGTTCAATTAAAGATCAACTATCAATCGATTTTTGTAACGAAAATAAATTGTCAATGGTGTTGACAGGGACACGTCATTTTAAGCATTAATTTTTATACCTTTAACAAAAACTAATGAAAAATTTCATGGGCTTTCTGACTGAAGAGATCGCGATTGATCTTGGAACTGCGAATACTCTTATAATTCACAATGATAAAGTTGTTGTGGACAGTCCTTCGATCGTTGCAATTGATCGAACTACCGGCAAAATAATTGCCATTGGTAATGAAGCGAGTATGATGCAGGGTAAAACTCATGAAAATATAAAAACCATCCGACCACTTAAAGATGGTGTCATTGCTGATTTTAATGCTTCTGAGCAAATGATCAATACGTTGATTAAAAGCATACCCACACTTAAAAATAGATTTTTTACGCCTTCCTTACGTATGGTGATTTGCATTCCTTCTGGCATAACAGAAGTAGAAATGCGAGCTGTTAAGGAATCTGCTGAACGAGTAAACGGAAAAGAAGTTTATTTAATTCACGAGCCGATGGCAGCGGCCATTGGAATTGGAATTGACATCATGCAACCTAAGGGAAACATGATCGTAGATATCGGAGGAGGGACTACCGAAATTGCAGTTATTGCACTTTCAGGTATTGTTTGCGATAAATCTGTTAAAATTGCTGGGGATGTTTTTACGAATGACATCATTAACTTCATGCGAAGCAAACACAACCTTTATATTGGAGAACGAACTGCTGAAAAAATAAAGATCATGATTGGTGCTGTCATAGAGGATCTTGAAAACCCTCCGGAAGACATGTCTGTCCAAGGTCGTGACTTAGTGACGGGAAAGCCAAAACAAACCATGGTTTCCTTCATTGAAATTGCAAAAGCACTTGATAAATCTATCATTAGAATTGAAGACGCTATTATGGAGGCGCTTTCTCAAACTCCACCTGAGTTAGCTGCTGACATTTATAATACTGGAATATATTTAGCCGGGGGCGGTGCCCTACTTAGAGGACTAGATGTGCGCCTTTCCAGGAAAACTGATTTACCAGTTTATGTCGCAGAGGATCCGCTACAAGCTGTTGTTAGGGGAACTGGAATTACTTTAAAAAACCTTGACCGTTTTAAAAATATTTTGATTAAATAAATATTTTATGCGGCAGATTTTCAATGCCCTGTTGAAGTACAAAAACACCTCCCTTTTTCTGGGGCTGTTGTTTATTTCCTTCTTAATCGTAAACCAACGAAGCTTTTATCACAAGAGCATTTTCAGTGCAATAGGTCTAGGTATTTCATCTAATTTATACAGTGTCTCAAAAGGTGTTTCTGACTACTTCAACCTAAAGAAAATTAACGGAGATCTTGTTAAAGAAAATAATAAGCTTAAAGCTTTAGAGCTCATTTATTTCCAGAATCAAATTCTTAAACAAAAAACACTAGATACTTTTAATTTTGAAGTAACAAGTGCCAAAATTATTAAGAATAGCTTTAATAAAGCCAATAATTATTTGATCATCAACAAAGGGTATGAAGATGGTGTGATTGAAGACATGGGGGTCATTTCAACCGACGGAGTCATTGGGGTTGTCAACGAATCGCGAGCCCATCATTCGAGCGTGATTTCTATTTTACATCAAGAAATAAAAGTAAATGTTAGCTTTAAGAAAAATGGAGCTTATGGATCACTTTCATGGCCTGGTATTCATCCTAACAAAATGACACTAGATGACATTTCCACCATCAATTCGGTTTCTGTTAGGGACACAATTGTGACTGGAGGAATGTCGGCTTATTTTCCTTTCGGGATACCAATCGGTGTTGTTTCTAAATTTGTTCAACCCAAGACGGAAGGTTATTATCAGATCGAGGTGGATTTGTTTAGTAATTTGACCCAAAAAGAATTTGCATATGTCATCAAAAATAAAGATTTAGACGAAATAAAAAAATTGACCAGTGATGTTTCAAAGTAACACAAAGTCTTTTCTTCAATTTATCTCACTGATTTTATTGCAGGCTTTCTTGTTAAATAACGTAAATTTATTTGGCTTCCTCAATCCCTATATTTATCTACTCTTTTTGATAACTTATCGTTTTGACAATAACCCTACATTACTTATTTTGATTGGATTTGGCATGGGATTTCTTCTAGATTTACTTTCACAAGGTGCAGGAGGACATTTGATTGCGTCACTTGCAATAGCTTTTTTAAGGCCTTATATCATTCAATTTTCATTTGGGGTTAACTCTGACATTTCAATGGGTATGGTTAGGGGCACCTCCTTGTCCAATCGATTGCTTTATTTAGTACTGATGGTATTTATACATCATCTGATTTTATTTATTGTGGTTTACTTTAATCTTAAAAGTATTTCTATAATTTTTAAATACACTTTCTTTACAAGCATTTTTTCATTTATCTTGTTGTGGATATCCTTAGGTTTTTTCAAAACGAGACATGATTAGAAAGTATTTTTTAATAGGAGTCACTCTGATAACCTCCTTAGTTTTTGTTTTTAAACTCATCAGCCTTCAGTTGATCAATTCCTCCTACAAACTTCTTTCTGACAATAATGCAGTAGTCGAAAAACTTATTTTTCCCGAAAGAGGATACATCTATGACAGGAATCAAAAACTAATGGTTTCAAATCAACCTGTTTATGACTTAATGCTTATCCCAGAAAACTTAAAGGTATTTGACACACTTGAATTGTGTCAAATGATCGGCACTGAAAAAACTGAGTTAGAAGTTAAACTAAAGCAAGCGAAAAGATTCTCAGTAAAATTACCTTCAATAATTGTGAGTCAAGTATCAAAAAAAGACCATGCTTCAATTCAAGAAAAAATATGGAAGTTTAAAGGGTTTTACTTACAGAAAAAGTCAATTAGAAAATATCAAGATCCAATAGCAGCAAATCTTTTAGGATATGTCAGTGAGGTAAGCAAAAAGGATCTTAAAAAAAATCAATATTATACCCTTGGGGAACTCATCGGGAGGCAAGGAGTTGAAGAATTTTATGAAAGTCAACTTAGAGGGGTTAAAGGAAAAAAGTTTTTTCAAAAAGATCGTTTTAATAGAATCATTGGACCTTATGAATACGGAAAGTATGACGAAGAATCAAAAGGCGCAAAAAATCTGACTCTTTCAATAGATTCTGAACTTCAGAAATATGGAGAATTGCTCATGCAAAATAAAAGAGGGGGTATTGTATCAATAGAACCTAAAACTGGAGAAGTGCTCACTTTGATTTCTGCCCCTGGTTATGATCCGAATTTATTGCTAGGCAGAGAGAGATCTGAAAATTATCGAAAACTAGCGTTGGACACCTTGGCAAAGCCACTATTTGATCGCGGTCTTCAAGCGCAGTATCCTCCTGGATCTCCATTCAAAACATTAAACGCTTTGATTGCACTTCAAGAAAAAGTAATTACTCCAAACACCACTTATTTATGCAATCATGGTCACCGCTATGCAAGAGGAATGTTTATGGAATGTCACTGTGCTTATGGCTCCCAGAATAATCTTATAGAAGGGATTTATAAATCTTGCAATACCTATTTCGCGAACACTTACAGAAAAATAATTGATAAAGCAGGCGAAAGCACTGCAGGCGGAATGGATATTTGGAATAAGCATGTTAAGAGTTTTGGTTTAGGTAATTTTTTAGGGTACGACCTTCCCACAGGAAAAAAAGGTTTTATCCCTGATGCTTCTTATTATGATTTTTGGTACAAAAACGGCAAATGGAGATCTGCTACTGTGGTTTCAAATGCAATTGGTCAAGGGGAAATTTTAACCACACCCATTCAAATGGCCAATTTCACTGCAGCAATTGCCAACAGAGGTTATTTCTACACCCCACATTTTGTGAAATCTATAAGTGGAGACCTTCTCCCGAAAAACTATTCAAAAAATACTACATCAATAGACTCCATTCATTTTGAAACCGTCATTGAAGGGATGCACAAAGTCGTGGAAATAGGAACTGCTAGAATTGCAAAAATCCCAGGAATAGCCGTTTGTGGTAAAACTGGAACCGTTGAGAACTTTATTAAAATTGATGGCGTAAAAACACAACTTACAGATCATTCTATGTTTATTGCTTTTGCGCCAAAAGATGATCCTAAAATTGCCATCGCCGTTTTTGTAGAAAATGGATATTGGGGAGGACGATGGGCAGCTCCTATTGCAAGTTTGATGATTGAGAAATATCTAAATAAAGAAATTAAACGAAAGTGGCTCGAGACCCGAATGATAGAAGGAACCCTATTAGAAGAGTACAAAAAGCCTTATTCAGGAAAACCATTTAGTGTCAATGAATAATAACATTATAGCGCGTCTTGATTGGTTGTTGATTCTGATGTATATTATATTGGTCACTTTTGGTATTACCAACGTGTATTCCTCTACCTATAATGATGCAGTAACCTCTATTTTCGATTTGACTCAACCGGTAGGGAAACAAATTGTTTTTCTTGGGTTGAGTTTGTTTATTGGAGGTTTAATTCTGGCCATTAATGTTAAGTTTTTTGAACAGTTTGCAATGCTGAGCTATATCGTAGGAATTCTATTATTGATCGGGCTTTTTGTTTTTGGCAAAACCATTTCGGGGGCAACCTCCTGGTATTCCTTTGGCGGAACGAGTCTGCAACCCTCTGAATTAGTGAAAGTTGCCACGGCGCTGATCATCGCCAAATCGATGGGTTTATTTCAAACCGACTTAAAAAAACCTACTACCTTATTAAAAATTGGTTGTTTTTTATTGCTGCCAGCCTTTCTTATCGTTTTACAGCCAGACCCAGGTTCTGCGATAATTTTTGGAGCTTTTTTCTTTCCACTTTTTCGCGAAGGCTTGAATTACTCTTATTTGTTTATGTTTCTTGGTCTGGTTGGTTTGTTTTTAATCACGTTAAGTTTTCAAATCGGAATTGCGATAATAATCATTATGGCTGTAATCGCTGTTTTATTTTATTTTATTAAAAAATTAAGACGGAAAGTTAAGGTTTGGCCCTTTTTATTGGTGCTCGTAATATCCATTGGTTTTTCTTATTCAGTTGACTTTATTTTTAATAATATTTTTGAGCAAAGACATCGAGACAGAATCAATATCGTATTGGGAAAGGAAACAGACACAAAAGGCATTGGATACAACATCAATCAATCGAAAATAGCAATTGGTTCTGGTGAATTTTCCGGAAAGGGCTTTTTAAAAGGAACTCAAACCAAGGGAAATTTTGTACCAGAACAACACACGGATTATATTTTCAGTACTATCGGAGAGGAATGGGGTTTTGTTGGTGGTGTATTCGTGATATTTCTTTTTTGTGGCTTAATTATGCGAATTATTTTAAGTGCTGAAAAGCAAGTCAATACGTTTAGAAGAGTCTTTTCCTATGGCGTGGCAAGTCTTATTTTCGTCCATTTTCTAATTAACATTGGAATGTCTTTGGGTATGGTTCCAACCATCGGGATCCCACTTCCCTTTATCAGCTATGGTGGATCCAGTCTTCTCGCCTTTAGCATCCTGATTTTTATCCACTTGAACCTCGACGCCAATAGATTAAACGATTGGTAATATTAATTTTTAACGTCTAGGAAATCTCTCAGACTGTTGCCCAAAGTCATGAAGGCCAAAACCAAACTCATAATGGCCAAACCTGGAAGAATCGCCAAATAGGGCTTTCCCAAAAGCAGATAACGAAAATGATCTTTGACCATACCTCCCCAGCTGGGCGTGGGTGGTTGTGCACCAATACCTAGGAAGCTGAGACCACTTTCTATTAGAATAGCACTGGCAAAGTTTGCAGCAGAAATAACAATAATCGGAGCGATGACCATGGGTAAAATATGATTTATCAAAACCCTTTGACTGGAATAGCCCAACGCCTGTGCTGCCTGAACATATGTTTTCTCTTTTACGGCCAATACCTGACCCCTAACTACTCGCGCCACTTCAACCCACATCGTTAGACCTACTGCAATAAAAACTTGCCAAAAGCCCCTTCCTAAAGCCAGTGTGATAGCAATGACCATTAGTAAAGTAGGGATTGACCATACGACATTGATCAGCCAAACGATTACTTTGTCCACATAACCTCCAAAATAACCTGCGATAGCTCCTAAAAAAACCCCAATGAAAAGTGAAATGAAAACTGCGACAAAACCTATCGATAAGGATATTCTTGTTCCGATAATCAAACGGCTCAATAGATCTCTACCGTATTTGTCGGTTCCCAAATAAAAGGTCTTTTCTACAATGTTTTCTTGAGTGAATTTTGGAACTACAAATGGTTGTGAAAGCCTGTCTTTTGGAATTAACTCATAATAATCTTTTGGCATTCCGTTGGGTTGAATTTCAATTCCTTCGTTAATGACCTTATAATCCTGAATTGGAATTTCTACTGAAGAATCAATATTACCATAAAAAAAACTAGTGCTTTGATTTGATAAATTTTCACCTGTCAATAAAATCATTTTTGATTTAAAACCAGGAGGCTTGGAATGAATGGAAAGGTGCATTTGATTTGCATTTGTCGTACTGTCTGGCGCAATTTGATAGGCGAAAAATGCTATAAGTATTAAAAAAAATATATAGGCAAAGCTAACAGTAGCCCAAGGATCTCTAAAAAATTCTAATCGAGAGTGTTTTTTTGAGCCGCTCAATTGTGATTTATTATTTTTTGTTTTGAGCTAACTTTTTTGAGGCCTCTAAATTTAAATTCAAATCCCCTAAAACGTTTACAGCTTCATTGATATAAAAATCTTTCTCAAGATTTTGAACCCAGCGATCTCTTCTTTCTTTTATTTCATCGTTGACCTCAACCCCTGCTTCTGGCAACCATTCAAATGAAAGGTCAGAATCAAAATCATTCAAAGTCTTGAATCGATCGGTAACCTTTAGATTTTCTTCTCGTTCATTTAAATAAACTTCATAATTAAGAGTATAGTCATAATCATCCTGTTGTAACTGAACCCACTTGGCCTGCTCATCGACAAGCTTTATGTAGGAATTAGAAGCCAGTCGCTGGCTGCTTTCAGACAACGCGTAATCATAATTAAATTGATTTGACCAAGGCTTATATTTTGCGGGTTTAATCTGATCCCAAGTCAAAGGATTTTCTTGATCCTTTTCCCCTAGATCAACATAGGAATAGCGATCTAGAATTACAATATCGCTCTTGACTCCCTCAAGTTGCGTAGATCCTCCGTTTATTCTGTAGAACTTGTCCGTTGTTAATTTAACCGCACCAAGATCGCCATGGGTACTCCCCGAAATAATCCGGTTAAGATCAATAACATTTTGAACTGTTCCTTTTCCAAAAGTTTGTTTACTACCAATAACAATCGCTCGCTTGTAATCTTGAAGCGCAGCGGCTAAAATTTCTGAGGCTGAGGCTGAAAATTCATTTACCAAAATAACTAAGGACCCATCCCAAATGATAGCAGGATCTACATCTTTTAACACCTCTTTTCTTCCCCCAGTACTTTTTACTTGAACCACTGGGCCTTCATTAATAAAAAAACCTGTCATTTCAACAACTGTTTTTAAAGAACCTCCACCATTGTTTCTAAGATCGAGTATGATCCCTTCTACATTTCTTTGTTTTAGTTGTTTTATTTCTTTTTTAACATCACTAGCAGCATTACGCCTTCCATTGTCCTTAAAATCAATATAAAACTTAGGCAACTCTATGAGACCATAGAGCTTTTCGTTTTTATTTATTAAAGATGATTTAGCATAAGACTCCTCTATTTCTACGATATCTCTTGTGATAACGACTTCTTCGACCAACCCATTGACACGCTTGACCGAAAGGAAAACCTGAGTCCCTTTTGGACCTTTTATTAGCTTGACAGCATCGCCAAGACGCATTGATCCGATTTCAACCGGTTCGCCATCTTTCTGAGCTACTTTTAATATGATGTCACCCGCCTCGAGCAATTTGTCTTTCCATACGGGCCCTCCCGCTATTACTTCAGTGATTTTAACTTCTTGATTTTTTTTCTGAAGTCGTGCACCAATACCTTCGAATTTTCCTGAAATATTTTGATCGAATCTTTCCTTCTCTTCCGGTGGAAAATAATTACTGTGGGGATCATATTCTAATGTAATAGAATTGACATAAATTGAAAACCAATCCTTTCGCTGAATCTCGCCAATCACTTCAAAACTATTTTCAATATCCTCCCTAGTCTTTTCCCTTGCCTCTTCCTCGATAATGACTTTAGACCTGATTTGATAAGTGCTGTCTTCTTCTTTCTTTGTAATCTCACTCTCCATCTTGCTAGAATAGGAATCCAGTGTGGAAAACTTGAAACGCTTTCTCCAAACACTTTTGAGCTCATTAAGTGTTGATGCATAGGACATCTTCTTAAAGTTCAAATCAATATTTTCTAGTTTATCAAAATCAAAAGGTTTTTCTAACAATTCTCCATAAAACCCCTTTACTTGTTCCATTCTGGACATTAATCTCTTGTGAGATAGATCAAAAAAAGTAATGTCTGATGCTTTAATTTGATCATCAAGCTCTTTCTTATATCTATTGAAATTATTGATGTCGGATTGAAGGAAAAATCGATGTTGTCCGTCAAGGCCTTTAATATAATTGTGGAAGACGTTTTCAGAAAACTCATCGTTGATTTCCTTAGGACTAAAATGACCACGCTCAAGTACATAGGCGATAACTTCAATCAAAAGCTTATCCTTTTCTGGATTGGGAATGCCACCAGAAAAATTAAGTAATAACAATAAAGACAAAAACCCTACAAAGAGGGAACCAACAAACCTCATTTCAATTTTGTTTAGAATATAAATATAACCAAAAACCCGTTTATTATGGGGAATTCCTTTTAAAAATTTTTGTTAAAAGTAAAATGATAATAGGGTGTTTTTATTTAGTAAATTTACAATGTATTTAAATAACATGAAAAAAAAGCCGCTTATACTTGTTACAAATGACGACGGGATAACTGCCCCCGGGATTCGAAAACTGATCGAAGTGATGAACGAGATTGGAGAAGTTGTAGTCGTTGCCCCCGACAGTCCTCAGTCGGCAATGGGTCATGCCATAACTATAAACTCCACTTTGCATTGTACCGAAATGAACGTTACGGATGGGCCGCAAAAAGAGTATAGCTGTTCAGGAACTCCTGTCGATTGTGTAAAGCTTGCCGTAAATGAAATACTCGATAGAAAACCAGATTTATGTGTTTCGGGAATTAATCACGGGTCGAATTCCTCTATTAATGTAATTTATTCTGGGACAATGAGTGCGGCTGTTGAAGCAGGTATAGAAGGGATTCAAGCCATTGGGTTTTCGCTTTTAGATTATCGTTGGAATGCAGATTTTGATGCTATCAGTAATTACGTAAAAAAAATCACATTGAGTGCTTTGGAAAATAAAATTCCGCCTAATGTTGTCCTCAATGTAAACTTTCCACTACTCAAAGAAGAAGACATTAAGGGCATCAAGATTTGTCGTCAAGCCAAAGCGTATTGGGTGGAGGAATTTGACAAAAGAACCAATCCAATGGGGTTGGATTATTATTGGCTTACGGGCAAGTTTGTCAATAAAGACAAAGGAGAAGATACGGACGAATGGGCCTTGTCAAATGGTTATATCTCTGTTGTTCCCGTTGAGTTTGACCTTACTGCACACCATGCCGTTCAGAACTTAAATACTTGGGATTTTGAAAAATAAAAAAACACTAAATGGAGTTATCGCAGGACTTTTGTTGAGTCTTAGTTGTATGATATTTGCTATTCTGTTTTTGTACGACGGTCCGTTGGAGGATGGAATTGCTTTTCTTTATGAGAGAAAAAAGCTGGGGGGCCTTATCAGTGTTAGTTCGTTAATCAACCTTCCCATTTTCTTGTTAGCGATTCGAAAAAATAAAATCAATTTTGCAAAAGGACTCGTAATCATTTCTCTGACAATTGTCTGTTTCCTTTTTGTTTTAAAATTCATTTAACTTGTAAATTCCTTTAAAATAAAATTAAAGTGAAATATTATATAATTGCCGGCGAGGCCTCCGGAGATCTTCATGGGGCAAGGTTGGTAGAAGCGATAATTAAGAAAGATCCCGAAGCAAATATTCGCTGTTGGGGAGGAGACTTAATGGAGCAGGCTGGTGCTGATTTGGTTAAACACTATCGTGAACTCGCTTTTATGGGGTTTTGGGAAGTGATCACACACCTTTGGGTGATTCTAAATAACTTTAAGTTTTGCAAAACTGACATTCTCGAATTTAAACCCGATGTAATCATATACATCGACTATCCAGGATTTAACTTAAGGGTTGCAAAATGGGCAAGGATAAATGGATTTAAAAACCACTATTATATCTGTCCACAAATTTGGGCTTGGAAAGAAAACAGGATTCATCAAATCAAAAGAGACATTGACGCCCTTTATGCAATTCTGCCTTTTGAGCAAAAGTACTTTAAAGAAAAGCATGATTATCCTGTAATTTTTGTTGGAAATCCCCTTTTTGACACCATCATAAAAAGGAAAAAATCGACCACCTTTTATAGTAAAAACGGGTTTTCTGAAACATCTCCCATCGTGGCACTTTTGCCAGGAAGTAGGAAGCAAGAAATTAAAAAAATGCTTCCCATATTTGTGAAAGTGGCCCAACTTTTCTCGGACCATGAATTCATAATTGCTGGAGCCCCTGGAATTGACAAAAATTGGTATGATTCTTATCTACTGAATACCAACATAAGTGTAGTCAAAAATCAAACTTATGACTTGCTTGAAGTCGCAGAAGCTGCACTGGTTTCAAGCGGAACGGCAACACTAGAGACCGCTATTTTCAAAGTGCCCCAATTGGTTTGTTACCGAAGTAGTTTCATTAGTTATCAAATTGCTATTCGTTTGGTAAAGCTCAAATACATTTCGTTGGTGAATCTAATTCTTAATAAGGAAATTGTTACAGAATTGATCCAAGACCATTTTAACGTAAAAGAAGTTTCAAATCACCTTCAATTTTTACTGTCTAAAGAAGGGCAAAAAAAGTTAAAAAGCAATTACGAAAATCTTTTTACTGTTTTAGGAAAGGAAGGCGCTAGTGAAAAAACTGCTGGGTTAATTATAAAAGCAATTAGAGCGTAAAAGCGTTTTTATAATTTTCATTTTAAAGTCGGTAAGAACAATTCCTAAAGGGAGAATCATTCAGGGTGTTTTGGTTTTCTCTTTG
>Ga0209711_10001398_pt1 | contig 23513 bp, 8 predicted proteins | sample ArcticOcean_MG_C_7_FD_187441 | JGI IMG/M metagenome (GOLD analysis project Ga0209711, IMG submission 187441) | Marine microbial communities from western Arctic Ocean - ArcticOcean_MG_CB11_88 (SPAdes) (version 2) | ecosystem: Environmental > Aquatic > Marine > Oceanic | place: Arctic Ocean...
GTCAGTGTCAAAGAAGTTATCTCCGAAGCCAGTTTTGCCTGCGGCATAATCCCAAAGATATGTTTTAAATTGTATTGTACCGTTTTCTAAACCGATACGTGTCCAGACTCCATTGCCATCAAAGCGATAAAGTTCCCACTTACCGTCACCGTTAGTTTCAACAGTTGCTATCGTTGTTATATCGACTGTTAATGCGGCCAAGTCTGCAAATTGACTTACTGAAATAGTTGACTTGGTGTTGTTATTGTATTGACCCACTGGATTGAGTGTAGGCAGATACCAATTGACATATTCCCAATAATCAGTTGTGTCATAATATGTTCCTGTTTGGAACAAGTAAGTTGCGTTCTGTCTTGTTTCTGAGATTGGAGCATCGGCTAGTATTTTGTTTGCATAAACTAGATAGTTTTGTATTCCCAAGAATCTATCAAAGAAGAAACTTTGTCTTGGTCGTGCTAATACACCTGACTGTACTGCTTTTGGCAAGTACGGATCAGGGACAACTTGTCCACTTTCATCAACACCAGACATAGAGTCTAACAAACGATCATACAGTCCGATCGGAACAGCAGAAGAGTTTTTCACTCCTAATTTAGGCAATCCAGGCAAGAAGTCATCTGCAAAACCATCTCTGATTAAGTTAAACTCTTGGTGAGGGACAGCATCGCTGTTACCTGTTGCAAACCCTACATGAAATACTGAATCATTGTCATTAATGTAATCACTTGAGTTATAGATAGCAAATGCATTTGGCAACACTGGTGCCATATATGCAATACCTGAACGTTGTGGTTGTCTAATGTAAGTTTCTAATGTACTATCTGCTAATGTTTTGTTTAACGATGAGTTAATAATATTTGTATTACGCACCCAGAAATAAAATTTAGGAATAACAACGTTACTTGCATTTAGTGTACTTTCAATAGTATACTCAGTAGCATTTTTAACAGTTCCTAAACCAGTATACGCATCTGGTGGTTGATTACTAGCTACCCATGTGTAAATTGCAACATCTGACCCAGGGAACGTTGCTCCCCAATATCTACTGTTGTATTGTGCATCATTATCTTGGTGATAGTTTACCCAACGCACGTTTGAAGTGTCAAACCAAAGTTTGCCAACATGAGCAGTACCCCAAATAAAACCGCTATTAGCAGTTGCTAAATTAACGTTGTAATTAGCAGGATTAATATTAGAAATAAAATCTAAGTTTTCTCTAACTGCACCTAACAAGTTGTTTTGCATAGGGTCTAAGTAATCTAAATTAACTAATGTGTTGTTTGTCTCAGCACTATAAAGTTGTGTGTTCTGTATCTTATTAATATCTACAACAGGACCTGACTCTCTGTATATTGCCCAGTCTCTGTTTCCTGATACATTATTGTATACTGTAAGTTGTCCGTTGATGTCACCAGGTAAGAAGTTAGGCGTTCCAACAACAACTTGATTGTTACTAAAGTCTAAAGCAGTTCCATACAAAGGTTCGTTGCCATATTGTTCTTCTTTGCTGTTAGTATTCTGTGCATAGATAAACTTACCAGGTGATAGTAAACTTGGTTGATAGTTTTGCAAGAAATCAAACATGTAGACTGCACCAGCATTCGGATATGTGTCTACGAATCTTGTTGCATTGTTATCAAAGATAGTGTCGTTATCTAAGTTCTCATCATCTGTAAAATCAAACGTTGTTCCTAAGAATCTTTCTCCGTATGGAGCAGAGATAACAACAGAATCATATTCATTGAATTTAATCGTGTTACCGAAACCATTACGACTTTCGTTATGAGGACATTTAATAACTTGTGTTTGAACATATGCTAGTAATCCTAACTCAGTTAAGGTGTCAAAATCTGTTTGTTGCAGAACTATTCTTTCGTTAACAAGACTTAAGCCTGAACTAATAACAGAAATAATTAACTTGTTATCAGACGTTGCAGACGCTGTGATGTTTGTAATTCCAGCTGATGTAATCGATTGTGCTACTGCTGTTGCATTGCTTCCAGAAGTTAAGTTAACTCTGAAACCGTTAATTAATAATGTTCTGTTTGCAGTTAAGTTGCATTCAGTTGTGCCTGACACTACGCCATATTTTCCGCCTTGATTTGTAAAGCGATAAACAACACCGTTAAAAGTTGTAGCACCTTCTATTATAATTTCTTGAGGGGAACCAATTAATACTTCACTGCCACTAGCAGTTGTATCAATATCATAACCAAATTGAGCACCGACTCGTGTGTCTGCATCTGCTACAAATGATTGTTCCCATATAATTACTTTACTGCTTACAGTAACAATGTCACCTGCTACTAGATTACCAAAGTATCTTAAGGCTTGCTGTCCACCACCGACTGCATAATTGCTGTCATCAACAAATGTACCGTTGACTGATATTTTTGTTATTGTGCTGTCTACTTGATTCCAGATGGAACTGCTAAGTGCAGGGTCATCTATTAATGTTACAACAGTATTAGTTGATCTACTTTCTTTAAGTGAGAAAGTTCCTATTCCAGTTGCTGTTGCATAGTAAACTTGATTTGGGTTGATGCCTGAGTTTCCAAATGTTCCTGTCTCAGAAAAAACAATTGCATCATTGTCAGCAATAGTTCCAGGTCCAGTGTATGAGATAACATTTGATGCTACGCTAGTAGCAGTTCTAGTAACATATACTTGAGTCCATGCTAAATCAAATTGATGTGGCTGATTGGGAATTGAATTATATTGTGATTCAAAATTCTGCACTACTCTGTTGAAAATATATGATGCACCAGAGTTATCTGTACCGCCTGATGAGCCTGTGTTCGGTGCGCCGACAATAATCTTATCACCGTTGTCATCTGTTGATACACTAAAGCCAAAGTTGTCTCCTGCTACTGCATTGATTGGAGCAACTGCACCTTCAATTTCTGCTAGTTCTACATAAGAGATTTGATCTGCTGTACCAGTGCCTGTACCAACACCAGTAGCATTAAAGATAATACCTACTTTGTTGTCTACTGCGCCGAGTGCTTTAAAGTCTGTTGTGCCTACGCTTGTAATTGTGTATGTTTCACCAATTGTAAAGAAGCCTGCATTTAAAGGTATACGTTGTCTATTGTAAACTTCTATTTGATTAGACAGTGGACTACCTGAATATATCCACTCTTGGTCATCACTTATTGCAAGACTTGTGCCTGCGCCTTCTGGACCAGTAAATGTTTGCAACAAGATAATGTCATCAGTTAACACAGTATCGTTTAATGTATAAATTCTAAGTGTTGATGATCCTAATGCACCTGTTGTAGTTGCTGGCTCACTGATCACAAACAGATTGTCTGAGTAAGTAATTGTTGTACCGAAAGATGCCGCACCTGTTAATGTGCTTCCTGCGTCTAAGTCGAATGCAGATGTACTTGTGTTATAACCGTAACGATAAACTTTACCGGCGGATTGATCACCAATTAAGTAACCCATTCTAGGAGTATACATAACAGCACTTGCAAATGTTTCTGAGCCTGCTTTAGTAAGTGTGTCTAAGGGTGCGTAATTAATAGACTTCCTATATGTGCCCCAATCACCGCTAGATGATTCGTCTACCCAGACTGTGTTCTTAGAAAATTCTGCTTCGTTTAAGTCTAACTCTGTAATTGCTGATGGAGTCTTAACTCTTTGATTAACGAACTTAAGTCCTAGTCCATTACCATCTAATATAATATCATCAACTGAAGGCAATGTCAAGTTAACAGCAATTTGAGTAATGCTTACGACTCTAGTTACTAGGAAGTAACCATTAACTTCTCGTGCTACATTAATAAAACTAACTGGATCCAATTTGTTTAGACCATGTGGTTTATTAAATGTAATTGTTGTTGTGCTGTCTGAATTTGTTCTTAGTCCTGTTATTCTTCCAACAGGCTTCCATGCATAAACTCCCCAGTCTGCTTTAAAGTTTGCTAACCAAGCATAATCTCTTACATAGAAGTCTCTGATTGGAACTCTAATTGATTCTTGGTTAACTGCAAGAGGCAAACCACTATAATAAAACGATGACATCTTAACATCATTGAAATTTACATATCCTGCTGTAGGATATAAGTTTTCAGTATATGAGTTAGTTAATGTAGGTAATACATCAGGCGAACTAATTGGCCTAGCATAATTATATAAATTATAAATTGGCACTTCTTGTTGTGAACCTAATGTCCCAACGCCATTAGTTAAAGCCACGATTGCTGGATCGCCTGTCAATAAAGATTCATTTAACTTGAAGTCTATAAAGTTGTTGTTAAGACTTCCACCGAACTGGCCTGATAGTATTCCCCAATTTTCATAGACATCATAATCAATGCCACCTTGTGGTAATGATGCACCTTTAAATGCAGACACTGCGTTAACAGTACCCTTTGATTTAATCATGTTTTTGTAAACATTGATTTGTGTAATATCTGTAAGATCGATTAAGCCAAGATAGTCTCTAGGCCTGTAGCCGATTAAAGAGAATGATAATTGATCTGCATCTCTTTCTAAGTTTGCTTGATTTGTATTATAATATAATGTTTGCTCATACGCTCTGGTTGATGAGTTAGGCAACAGACCAGTTTGTATTTGATCATAGTCTGTTTCTACCCAATCTAATTCTCTGAATGTAGTAGAAGGTTCAATGATTTTACTTGCTGTCCAGTATTTGTTCTTAAATATAACGATCATTCCTCTAGTGTATTTTACACCAGTTTTCCATTCTTTTACATTGTCTTGGTTATAAATAAACCCAGACGCAAAGACTGTGCCGTTCCATTCTGCTGACTTAGTGCCTCGTAAGAAAACACGATTTTGTTTTAGTCCGGTAACTAAGTTATAAATCACATCATTAAAGTTTGTTGTGTTATCAAATACAATACCATGTTCAAAACTACTTAAGTTAAATTGACCATATGCGAATGTGTCGCCATCATTTTGAGTTTTAATAGTAAACTCAGTATCAAGCCTTGATATAGACATGTCTTGTATTGCAATAGGATAGAAATTTTGATTCAACACAAAGTTGTTTTGTGAAATTGTTAATGGTTGAACAATGTTGCTTTCTTTGTCAATTTTTAATTGTTGTGCCGCTGGATTAAGTGTAATCAACGAGCCGTTTGCCCAGTCTAATGATACCCAGTAAACAAGTTCTTTAATCATCAATTCCCAATTAACTTCAGTAGCGAATTCGATTAAATCAAACTTCATTCCTTTACGTCTAGTCCATGCACCGTAACTTCCTAAGAACTGTGATAATTCTTGCGGTGTATAAAACTGTGTGCCATATGGAACTAATTGTTGTTCTATATCAGTAGTTGTATAGTCTTTAGCAACCTTGACTGTTAAGTTATCATATGTGATAACTGAGTTGTTTCCGTTTTGTAAAGGCTGATCAATTGTAAAGTACGCTTGACTTTGCGAGTTTCCGAAAACTTTCCAACCATTGACTACTTGTTGTACTACGACACCAGAGTAAACGATTTGATCAACCGGTTGGTTGTCATGTAACAACACTTGATAACTTTCATCTGGTATGAGCAATGATGAGTTAACACTGTTTGGAGTTCCTTTTTCTACAAAGAACTGTAGTGCTGTCTTGTCACTATAACCAGCAAGTCTATAAACTAGTCTAACATCTAAGTTGTTAAGTATAGACGTAATTTCTGCCGTGGCATCTACGCCTTGTTGTTTTTCAAAATCAACAATCCAATTAAGATAACTTGTTTTTGCTGTACCTGAACCATAAACAGTAACATCATCTATAACTAAATGACTTCTATCATTTACTAGATATTGTTTAAATTCTGTGTTATACTTGTAGTTGTCTATGTCTACTGCTAAGTTAAAGAATTGTGCAGGCTTAGTCAATGCAAATAATCGCATTAAATCGAATGGCCAAGTAGAACTTCTTCTGTATGCAAATTCTGATGGGGCATCATCTCCTGCTTTCCAATTTCTTTGGAATGTAGTAGAAGTAAAGTTGCCTACTATTGAAGTTAAAGGAGAAAGTAATTCACCTTGATCATCGACTGGTAATATTTTACTCAAACCAGGACGTTTCAATTCAGGTACTGTAACACTTAGTGCTACACTTCCGTTCCAAATAATACCTGCTTCGATATCATTCCACATTACAGTGTTGTTACTTGTGTATGGTGCCGCTCCGTATTGTGCAGTCCACCAGCTTGGCATCTCAGAAAAACCTAACATCTCCCATGGTGCTATGTTTGGTTGTGAAGAATCATAGAAGTATTCATATACTCCTCTCCAGTAACCTTGCTGAATTACTGTGTTAGTTAATTTCTCTGCGGACTGATAATAGTTATAACTAAATTCATCTGATGATGAATACTGTTGATCTTTGTAGCTGATTCTATTTTGTCCAGCCCAACTTAAGAATCTTGGAGTGTACATTTTAATCCAGTCAGCATTGCTGTAACTAGATTCTCTAAAAAATCCTGGTAACACTTCATATTCTTCAATAGGTACGAGTGTGCTTAACTTAAGATTGTTATATATTCTAGTTTCAAATTCAAGCAATGCTTGATCTCTAGGATCAGTAAGACCTGTTGCTGGAGTATAGTCTAATGTGTATAGAGATGTATATGAGCCATCGTGCCCTTTTAACATATAAACAGGAGTTTTATAATTAGGATCTAAAACAACACCTGGTATAAATGCCGCATAAAGTCCTAACTTAGTAGGAGTATTAGGGACATACGAACCGTATGTTTGATTGTACTCTTTAATTGTTACTATGTCTTCGGCTATCAATCCCAATGTTACAGTCAATGACGGCTCTGTTGTAGATATCGTGTAGTCTACGCCCTTTGTTAACTGTGTTGTCGTTGTTATACCACTCGTTGTTCTTGTAAGATAAACTAATACACCACTGTAGTTTGCTTTTGTAAAATCATAAATTTTACTTAATGGATAAATTGCTTCTGATAAAGCATTTGCAAATGTATAAGATGTTGACTTAAACGGAGACTGAGATGGCATCATATCAGACCAGAAAAATGAGTCAGTGTCTGATTTCGCTATTGTAATTGATTCTAATACTGTATCTAATATGACAGACGGATTGAAACTTCGTTCAAAGTCAGCGTTGTTAACTGTCTGCACTATCAGTTGTTTATACTTGATATATTGTTCAGAGTTATATTGCAATGAGTCAAAAATGTTGTGTTCTGATTTACGTAAGAACGTTCCTGGCAACACAAGTGATGCAGAATTTTGAATGATTGAAGTGCCGTAAGGAACCATGTTCCCCAAGTCTCTATAGTTATTAGCACCAAACATAACACCAGTAGTATTAGCATTATTAATAAATGTATCTTGGTACTGTCTTCTAATATCACCTAATGCCGCTTGTTGCAACGAGTCATTAAATGGGTTGTTGCTTAAATTTATAGGTATGCTATAATAAGCAGTTGTACTAACTTGTTTACTCAACAACAAAATTTGTATAGGTGTATCAATAGTAGGAGCAGTGTTTAATGTAATCGTTGTTGTTTTGTCAGTTACTGTGATTGTATACTCAGTCGGCAATTGATAAACATTGTTTATATAAACTTGTACACGAGGCCAATCGTTGTAGTCTTCTGCTACAACAGAAATGTCACACGTGAATGCGGCTGTGGTCCCTGCTGAATATTCTAGTTCAAATATTTGATATTGAACTGAGGGGGCAACTGCTGTTTGCCAACCTAACTCACGTGTTTTCTTTATACGTGTTGAATAATCAAACACATAACCTGTATTAACTAATTGAGTAACTGGACTTGTGCCTGTTACGTAATTAAATGTATCGACATTAAGAGATACATCAAAACTAATATCACCCAAGTTAGAAACATTAGAGTATCTAACAGGGAAACCCAATACAGCATCATTAGTGCCTGCGCCTGCGCCATATGCAAACAGTTTGTTTCCTAAGAATGAAGTACCTTGATAAATTGTAGCATCTCCGAATGAGATTCCATTACTATCAAAGACATCAAACAGTGGTGCTTGATTGACTTTTAATTTTTGTTGTCCTTCTTCCCATGCAATTCCATCGAACCAGAAAGTAGAACCTTGATTATAATATCCACGAAGAGAAACAGTTTGGTTGTCAACTAAGACTGGTGAGTCTTCTGATTCAGATAAAGTGATTACAAGGTTAGAAGATACTGATGTTTTTGAAAAGCCAACTACATAAATTTTATTTTTAACATTTGCATTTGTATCTGCTGTGAAAATAATTCTAGCACCAGAGAACAACTCATAGTTGTTTACTGTAGTATCACTGCCGACAATAGATGCTATGCTTGTGCCTACGAATGTAGCGTTAGCGTCCCATGTAACTGTTATAACTGTGTTTGTTCCACTAACTGTTATGTCACTGATTACTGTATTGTTTGGTAACAAATTCGTAGAGTCAGTTACATATTGCGTAACTTGAAACGGTACTACAATATCAATAGTAGCAATTGTAATTGTTGTGGTCTTTACATTTGTCGCCGGTGCAATCGTTGCAGTATAATTAGTATACGATTCAATGTCAGGGTAATACTGTTGTTGATTTGCAACTTGTGCAAATGCATTTGTTGTTCGTGTATCAATAAAGTCTACAGGTGCTTTTGCTTCTGTTCCAGACTCATATAGTTTTAAGTTTGGGTAAAACTCAATGATCGGACGTTTTGCTTTGTTTGTTCCTGAAGCATAAACCGTAGTAATGTCTGGATTATTGTTATAAGTTGCAGATGCATTAATAACATCAATGTGGAACCACCTGTTAGAACGTGACCATGCATTGTTGTTAATTGCACCTCTATTAATTGTAAGATAATCTTCATCGATAGGTATAAACAATTCAACATCAAAGTTGCCAATTGAATAATTCAATGTGTCGTAAGGGATAAATTCTGTCCCAGTGAAATCTTCTGGAACTGTTAAATCAGTTGTTGGTATAAGTTGTATTGCTTCTCCTACACCTTCAACATAGTATTCGCCTGTCAGGTAACTACTAGGTATAACATCACCATCGAATTGTACTTTTAATCCGTTTGTAAAGACAACACCATTAGTAGACGTAAATGTTTTTTGTCCTATAACGTCTGTATCTACATCTAATGTGTTTGTTAAGTTGCTGTCAATTAATCGTATCGCACCTACTTTGTTTGGGTTTGTTCCATCTTGGTAGTATAATGTATCTAGTATTGCTGAAATATAAGGAATCTCTAAGACTACTCCAGCTGTATTTCTATAGAAATCTAATCCTATATAAGATGTACCGAATGTTGCAGTGATCTTTTCATTAGTTGGTATAACGCCAGCTGGTATTAAACGAATAGTTGGATCGTCTGAAGTTCCAACATATTGAATTGTGTAAAAGTTTTCATTAACGTTTGTATAGAAGCCTTCTTCAAAAAGACCTTCGTTAACGTTTGCATTCATTGTTCCAGTACCAACAGACAATGCTAATGCAGGGCCGTTTAATTGTTCTGAGATTTTGAATGATGTTGCATCAACAATTTCTTTTACATAGTAAATTGTATTAACATCTAACCCACCAAGAAGAGGATCACTAGCAGGAACTGCTGTAAATGTAACTGTTTGATTGAGTATTAAATCTTCAGTCGAACCAGATGTAACAAGTGCATCAGCAGTTGTTTCAGTAATCGCTAATGTAATTGCTGGGACAAGATTAGGCGATGTTAGATTAACATCATAGTTTGCTCCGTTCTCATCAAAGAACGACTGTACAAAGCCTACTTCGTTTGGCTCTCCTGTATTATAGAACATAACCTTAAGATTGTCAAGCGATGTTACTCCATCAATGTTACCTATTTCAGATAGAGTTTTTCCATTGATTTCTGAGAACAATGTAGTGCTAACAACATCAACTAAGTTATTGCCCGGAAACAATAAATCATTTTGTGCATCTCTGTTTGGTACTGTAAAGTTTACGTACCCCTGCGTTGCACCGTTATTACTAACGCCTAATACTTGTCTAGTGTTTTGGTTGCCGTCTAATCCAGTTACTCCTGGTACGCCTTGTATCCAAAACTGAGTTTCTTGGTTTACTGCAAATCTATATGACCCGCCACGTAACAATGTAAGTGTAGGGTTGTTTGTTCCTGTTGCTGACCCCAATGCTTTAATATTATATGCATTTGGAGTATCTGTTACGACATAATCAGATGTTGCAAAGACTGTTGCAGTTGCTACAGTAACCACTGGCGGTCCACCGGGAATCCAGTAGTACTGATTAAAGTTAATAAGTTTATCTAAGTCTGTGAAAGAGTCCCAAGAATAAATCTCACTTGTAAAAAGTCTATCATTATCTTCAGTGATGCCATTGCGTAACTTAAGAGCATCTAACATGCCTGGATATGTAATAAAGTCTTTAGCGATTGATTCGTTTTCTTTTAAGAAAACTACACTAGGATCTAATTGATAATCTGTACGAGTCTTATCAGGCTCGGTGACATAATTGTCTCTGGCATTTATTCCATAACCAAACTTACTTCCGACATAGCCTTGAAGTTTTTCAGTAACCGGAGGATTAACTAACTGATCAAGTGTTGCTCCTAAAAATTGAGCATTAGTGTCAGTTTTAAATATCTCTGGTAAGAAATTAAGAGTTCTAATTTTTGCCATGCTAGTTTAATCTATCCTTATGACTGCAATGTTGCAGGGGTTAATGCCGATACCACAACAACATCAGATGTTGTAGCCGCATTGACAAAAATTTCGTATGGTCTGGATTTAATTTCATACAAATCTCCGAATAATTTTTCAGGGTCATTAGATACTAATACCGCAGAAGATATAAGTTCATTTGTTTTTTCATGTAAGTATGCACTTAATTCTGAAAAGAAGAACGTATCGCCAAAGTTCCAATAGTTAATACTAAAATACGAATCCATAGCCGCAAGTACAGCACTTCTTATTTCACTATCACTTGCATTTGTTGTACTAGATTTAATAACTTTAATAGTTGCTCTCAATGCTTGGTCTGCTTTCGCACCAAACAATGGTTTGAATGTAACACTATTTAATATAACTGAATCTGATAACATTTTATAATCTTGTATTTTATTGTATGATGTTTCTAATTCATTCAACGTTGGTTGTTTTGGTTTTACAACTGTGTTTGTAGTATCATTAATCCAATTTGTATATGCAGTATAATATGCTTGAGTTACAAGATACAAATCAATGATGTTTGTAGTTGCTGGATCAATTCTAGTTGTGTTATTAGCATTGTGTCTATACTGGTAAGACAAACCCTGTCTTCCCTCTTTTACTGAGTAATCAAGTTGCGGAGTCAACACATAAAAAGGTGTTGTTACTGTAGGATCTTGTACTGTCTTATAAAAGACTTTATCAGTATATGCATAAAATAATTGCCCAACTGGGAACTCGTACTTTACAACTTCAACTTGACTCTTAGTCCCATAAACATAATTAATATCTGTGTTAGGAACAATTAATTGACGTGTCAAGTTAATCGGATCAGTTGTTGTTTGGAAGAATGTATAAACTCCAATGTTTGCACCATTGTTGACATAACCAGTGATATCGTTAAAGAAATCTGGATTTAGAATTAATTGACCATTGTTTACATCAGTCGCCGCAACTTCAACTTGGAAGTCATTTACGTAACCATCTGATTCAACTGTTTGTCCTAAGATATTAACTTTAGTATCCGCTCCTATAGCAGTAGTATTACCAAATTCTGTGTTAATACCTAACATGTTAATAAAGTCTTGTATAATTTTACCTGTAAACGGATCATACACTAATTCATTCTTACTAAAAGTGAATCGTGTATCAGCAACACTACCAAAGTAGTATGTAAGTGATCTATAAGTTATTGTATAACGATTGTTTCCTAAACTAGTAAACTTGACAAAGTAATTAGTTGCTGTAGGCGCGCCAATTGACCAACGTTCTTGGTTGATCAATAATGAATTATTAAAGATTAAAGTAAAGTCTTGTTGTAATTCAATTTTAAGAATTGCTTCTTGTATTACAGGAGATGATAAAGAATTATCAAAGACCGGTATAACTTCTGTCAGTGTAACACCGTCTGGGATATAACCATTTACGATAACAGGACCTGTGCCATTGGCAAATGTTCCTTGTCCGGTGTTAGAGCCATCACCAATTACATTTAATATAGTTGACCAAATATAAGTTTTTTCTCCACCTGTTGGGATACCTGCTACTAAACGATTGTTGCTGTCAAAGTAAAAACCAATTGGAGCTGATAGTTTTACGATTGCCCCTGTTGTTACATACTTTGCATTAGTCGTAGTAAATGTGCCTACTACTGCTGGGGTTTCTACTGAACTTGTTTTTGAATAAAAGTATCCGCTTTGTTGTGTTGAGTCAACAGAACTAGATTTCCAATATAACACAGGAGATCCTGCGTCTGGATATGCATAGCGAGTATAGTTCTGAATGTAATATTGATTAGCACGATTTAAGGCCAATACAGACGCTAAGTCCTCAGTAAAAAACTGAATGATGTCACTTGTATTAGTTACCGTTAGGGATAAGAAGCCATCAATACTGTCCTGATATAACGCTCCGTCATCTCCAAAAGAGTTTGAACTAGAATACTTGCCTGTTGGGTCAAGTAAATCTAAGTTTTTAGAAATACCAATAGAACTTCTATTAACTGCTTTCGATTTAATAATAGAGTTATAAAGAGTATATGGGAAGTTTGTGTAATCTTCTCCATTCACCATACGATTCTGTGTGTAGTATCTAGTAGGTGCTCTTTGTTTAATTTCAGCAATAGGCTCTCTTGCTTGTGCTGTTGAGACTGTTGTAGGTAACTGTAAGTTTATAGTAAGTGTTTCTGTTGATCCTTTTCTGCTTATGTATGAAATAGCAACTGAGATGCCATTCATTTCAGACGGATTAATAGAGTAAGTCAATGCATTACTAGATCGTACATATGCTCTAAAGTTACCAATTGGTATCTCAGAGAACACGCCATCACCAAATATGTATGCGACTTGATCATTAAACCTAGAGTCTACAGAGAATATAGTTTTGTCTGATTGTTCTGTTTGTAAATATGCATCAGCATATACATTTTCAACTTGTTTCCAAGGGGTTGATGTACCGTCTGTGTTGCGTTTATATAACCAAGTATCAGTATTATTAATACCAGTGATGTCAATATTAATTGATTGATTTGCTATTTTTTGTTGAAAAGTAAAATCAAAATTTTGCAAATTACCCTGTTTAAAGTAAAACATAAAGCCTGTGTTTGGTGAGCCGAAACCTAATCTATCATTTCTATATAATACATTGAGTTTGCCACTAGGTGCAGGTGGTATTTCGTAAACATAATTTTGATCAAGTGATGTTCCACTGACTAGTTCAAAGTTCATCGATTGTCCGTCAATTACCGAAGTAAAGGGAACGATTGGTAAACTGTTATCTGGTATTCTAATTGAATACTCGCTAGTCTGTACATCTAAAATATCTGAGGAATTTGCTGGTCTACCAATGCGTTGTGTATCAACTAAAGATGCATTGATAATAGTATTCATTTGCTCTAACCAATTTTGATTAGACGGGTCGTTCCATAATACAGGAATATTGCTTAAATTAAGCCCATTGGCATCAGTTATATTTTCTGTTGTTCTTATTCCAGATATTTTTATATAACCATTTGCCTCTGTGTTTCTTTTAGGAGTATAACTCACTAGGTTGGCTAATTTAACAACTGAGTCTCTACGTTCAGCAGTGTCAATAAAGTTCTCACGGGCGTTTAGATCGTTTCTGAACGCTAGTCCTTGCCCCATGAACGACATAACATCAAGTAGAGCAATAAACTCTGAACTTTCTATATAATCATTGTATGTTTCAGGATAATAAAGACGTAGGTAATCAATCATACTCTTACGAAGTGTTTCGTAATCGTAACTTCTAAAATCGGCTTCACGGAACGTTTGGTAGATCGCCTTCCAGTCGTTTACTCCGAATAATCCTGATTGCCTTGAACTTGTAGCCATATATCTCTCTCTGTTAGATATATTTATCTTTTCTAAAACCGGGTATTTTTAAGATAGAAGTGTGCTACGTTTGTGCTATAATGGCGGCCGAGTTTGTCTGATTATCGAAGAATAAATTCAAATCACCAGCATTATTAAATGGTGTGACTGCTAATTCTAACTCTACTAAGATGCCACCCTCTCTTGGATAAGCCTCTATTCTGTTGACATTGAGTCTTGGATCTTGTGCTATTACTCTTTGCAGTTCGTTTTTTAGTTGTTGAACAACATCTCGTGTATTAGGTTCAAATACAAAGTCCCAAAGTGTGGTTCCGTAAGCCGGTTGACCCACTTTCTCACCCCTACGAATGTTGAGAGCATTGACTAAATCCTGTATAACTAATTCTGCATCAGTTAATCTATATTTTTTGCCAAACACCAGCGGATTTTTAATTAAATCTCCAGTGTTGTCGATTCCACCGATTTCATTTACAGTTCTCGGCTTCTCTGCGTTTATTGTTGAAAATCCTACATATGTTGGCATAATACTATTTATATCCTATTTCTTTTTCCATTCAAGGGAGAGATCATCATGCCAGGCTATATTATGATGCAGTACATAAGATCCATCTTGCTCACCTGCCCAGAATGCTGTATCTCCAGCATTAATAACAGCAACGAACTTCTCACCTATACTCTCAATTGAAACAACTTCGTCCCAAAACTCTTTGTCATCTTTCATACATAGAATTTGTTTGTTCATTAAGTCTGGTGCATCAACAAATTCTGAATCTTTAGTAAAGATTGGAGCAGTTGTGGAACAGTTCAACGAGATGCCTTGTGCTGTTTCAATGCGAACACATGGCTGTAAATCTACTATATTGAATACTACTGTACCAATGTATGTGTTTAGTTCTTTGTCTGCTGTATTTAACGATATGTCATAGCCTTCTCTTAACTGATAAGCCTGTTTAATTTCTCTGCCGTTAAATATCTCAGACTCTACTAAAGGTATATAACTATCTAGCAATACACAACCACCACCACCGCCTCCAGTTGGGACTTTTGGTAACTCTGGACCAACAATTGCTTCGACTGTGTTTTCTTCTTCAACAGGCGGTACTTCTGGTGGAGGATCATCAACAACAGGAGGATCAATAATTACAATAATTGGATCTGGTGCTTGAACTGAATCGATAATTGTTTCTGTAACAGCAGGTATTGCTCCATTGCCGTAGTCAGCAAAAGAGAAGGTTGTTTCGCCAGATAAAGAATTCTGATTACTCGATGTTGCTTCTGTTACTGGTGTATTTCCTGTTGTAAAGATACTATCACTAGTTAATGTTTGAGATGCAATCAATGACGCTAGTCCAGCAGAAGGGTCATCTGCTGTTGTTTGTCGTGTCGTAGTGTTTTGACCGGGAACATATGCTTCTCCAAACTCGTGTCCAATTTGATCCATTTGCTCTTGTATGGTTGCTTCAGATGCCGCTAAGTTTTTCTTGGTTGCTTCTAGTTTTTCCCATTTTCTTTTTGTTTCTTCTATTCGAGGATCGCCTATAGGGAATGATGCTACTGCTAAATTATACTCAGTAAGAGCATTTGCTGTTGCAATTCTATTTTGTGTTATGTTCTTCTGCACTGACGCCAATTCTTTAGCAAGTGCTTTGTAGTCGTTTCCTTTTCTTGTAGTTGCAAATGCTTGATCACGTAGACTAGACAACGGTCCAACAAATCCACCTGCAGGAATAATGTCTCCCATCACAGTAGGTCTTGGTATAATAGGATTGCCTAACACTCGATCAATTTGTTTTGTTATACCTGATCTATCGAATGTATTGAACGCAACCGTTGGTAGTTTGATTGTTGAGCCTCCACCAGTTGTCAAAGATGATAACGCAGATTGTAGTTGTGCTTGTACGCCTGCAGGCAAGCCACTTAATAAACCTTTTGTTAGTCCACCACTGCTTAGGCCGCCTGAAATTGCAGACGGAAGAGATAGCGAAGAGCCAAAGACCGGTTGGCCACCAAATGCTTTTGATGCTAAGTCTACTGCAACTTTACTAATGTCACTGAGTCCTGGTGCGGCAAGATTCTTTGCTCCAGGAATATTGTTTACGATTGCTGTTGCTGTTCTTGCTCCGCCAGGCAGTCCACTTAAGCCAGTCGCAACAGCAGATGATATTGCAGATTGTGATCCTGAACCTACTAACCTCGCTACACTTGGTAGTCTGTTTTGACGTGCTAACCTTGATGGTGATAACGCTCCTAATGCGTCTGCCTCGTTTTTCGCATTTGTAATAGCCCTTGCTAAGTCGCCAGTGTCGCCTGGAACTGTTTGTGCAACTGCAAGAGCAATGTCTGTCTTTGATTTTATCTCGGTTAGATTTTGTGGGATATTAGGAGTCATTGGTTTGAACGATTGTTTAATAGCACTAAATCCGGCCGCCGATACTCCACGTGACAAACTTAATGAATCTTCATAGCCTGGAACTTTAGATATAGAATCAAGTGCTTTTGCTACGCCACCTGTTGCTCCAGTTGTATTGGAGGCTAGACCTGCCGCATCGCTTCCCTGAGCCAATTTGTTTATGATATCTAATTTATTAAACGAGCGAGGCATTTAATTAATCTCCTATGTCTGTTGGTCTACTGTCATTCATTAGCGTTAATGTATTTGTCATTGACTCTTTTAAGGTATTACCTGCACCAGCACCTGCATTAACAACACCTGCCAATGAGTTTGGCGCTTCTTTACCAGTAATTACTCCTGATTGAGTTAACAATGTCTGTGATTTTTGTAGAGAGTTTGTAACAACCTTTGCTTGTGTACTAGTTGATGATACTAACTTATCTAATGATGTTGCTCCGTACTTTCCAGTGAATGCTGAACTTGGCATTGCTTGTTGTGCTGTTTTTCCTGCATTAATTAATGTGTTAACCATTGTATCTGCACCTGGTTTGAGTACTCCGCCTGTTGCTAGTTGTCCTGGACTTTGTCCAAATGCTCCAACTGTAATATTCTTGGCTCCACCGATCTCATCTGTGATTGCCGTACCTACTGTACCAGAGGCCGCTCCTGGACCTGTGGCAGAGTCGATTGCTATTCCAGCAAGTAGTGTTGTAGTTGTATTTTTATCCAGTGCATTTGATGATGCGCCTACTTCTGGTACTGATGCAGTTGTTGAATTAGAAACACCTGGGTTACTTGCTTGGGCCGCTGAATTAGCGTTTGTGTTAGACAGTGTAGGACTTGGTGTAGCAGGTAATGCATCATCAGCATCTAATTTAACTTCAACATCAACTCCTTGTCCAGCCGCTAGCCATGGTGCATGAGCAGGTGCCCTTGATACGATACTTAATAATTTGCCTGGTGCCGCTGACCAGCCTGTTTGTTTATCAAACAAAGTTTCCGGGTGTGCTATTAGTGTTGGTGGCTCAACTTTGACTGGTGCTGTTGGGCTAGAACCAGAGTTAAGTTGAACTTTGCTACCTTCGACAAATGTTTCTGCTGAACTTTTTATAGATGCCGCCGCGGTAGATTCTAATGCTACACTAGCATCTGCTTTAATTAATACATTAGCAAGAGAGTATAATTTATAATCAGTACCTGCTCTGTGAGTTGTTTCTTTTTCTGAATTAAGTTTTAAGTTTTCAGTAGCATTAATAGTAATTTCTTTACCATGTAGATTTAAGTTGTTATCTGCATGTAAGTTAAGATCGCCTTGTGTACGTAAATTAATTGAATTGGATCCATAGATGTCAACTGTTCCTTCTTTACCTAATTCTATATACGATTGTCCGTTAGAATGTAAGATCATTAATACTTGACCGTCATCACTCATTAAGATTTGATGACCTAATGCTGTACGCAATCTAATTAATTGATCTCTGCCAACGATGTCTCCATCGTCCATAACAATTGAATGTCCGCCACGTCTTGCTACAACTTGTAACGATTCTGGTTTTTCTAAATTTAAGTTTGATGCAATATCTTCGTCTGTAAAACCACCTTGATAGATAGGTCTTCCTGGACTACTCACACCCCAACCTACTCTACTTATGGATTCTCTAGTAGCACTTGTACTGATAGGGCCTCTGATTCTATCTCGCAAGATGCCTTGTTGTTGCATGATAGCCGCTGTATAACTATGAACAGGCTTAGGCGCACCTAAGTAATCGTCTCCATCTGCGGCATTTTTGTCATTTGTGTTCATGCTAGTAACTGGCAGAACAGTTGCACCACCATAAGATTGTGCTTCACCTTCGTTTGGAACAATATTATCTGATGACCCAATTGCAGGAACCATATTCATATATTCAGGTCGAGCAACCATACCAAGATAGAAGCCATAGTTAGGGTCACCGTTGACAAAAACAACAAGTACTTCTGATCCTATATCAGGAGGAGAGTTCCATTGTCCATATGCACTTGGATTACTTGTGTACGTACCTGTACCATCATTGCCTGCTTGTCCTTCAACATGTCCAAAGAAACTACTAAGTCTGTTAACTGTTATCCATGACTCACTACTTTGTGCATCTTGTTTTAAAGAATCACTAGGAAATACTTCAAGTCTGCCTGCATTAGTAGGGTCAATGTTACTCATTACAGTACATAGCATTGCAGTTTCATTAACTGCGGCTATACCTGCTCCAGGCTTATTCTTTTTTAATGGCCCTTTGGGTTTCCATACATTACGTGGCATTATCCATCACCTCTTGGATCTTTGTCTTCCTCAGCATTTGAGTCAGCATCATTAGCATCATCGTCTGCACTATTATTATTATTTGCATTTGTTGTCGGTGCCCCTGCCGCTGGACTACCATCGCCAGCTACTTCTGGAGTCACACCTGCAGGGGCGTTTGTTGAACTGTTTCCATTACCTGCGTTGGCACCACTGCTACTGCCTTGCTCAGGAGTATCACCTTCTCTCTCGTCATTCCCATCTGCATTATCTGCATCTGAGTTAGGAAAGACATTGATAACACAATCTAAATTTTGTGTAAACGTACCGTTTTTAAACATGCTTTTAATATTAACAACTTGATAACTTACACCTTCGACTATGTTAGCAATGTTTTCTGGATACTCCCAAAATAATATATTATCGTTTAGTTCTAATACCCCAGTGCTTTCATCATAGTCAATTGCTTCTTTAAAGTTAATCTCCATAAATACTTGTCCACCATTGGCATTCACATTGAATCCAGTTGATCCATAAAATCTATTATATACATCTTCTAAACTACTAGTTTGATCTTGCACAATAAAATCAGGGTCACCTAAAATTGTAACTGATGCTGAACCATAGTCAGCTGGACTGTATAAACTAGTTACATAAGAATTTTGTGCTTCATTGCCTTTTCCTAGTTTTCCTATTTTAGGACCATCTTGGAGTTCTCCCGGGATAACAGCAGTGTCTGTGTCTCCGCCAGTAGATGCCGAATCGGCTTTGTCTGCATTTGCTTCTGCTACTGTTTTTCCTAATACTACATTATAGTATAGATTATCTAAGACTTGTTCATATTTTAATACTTCAGTGTTTTTTCCGGTGTACCAATAATCGTATCGTTTATGAGGGCCATAGTAATTCAGACCTGGGTTTACATATGAAGCAGATATAACAGGAGTTTGGTAAGTTTCAAATACATATGTTGTATGATATGCCCAGTCTGACGTTGCTGGATCCCATACTGCTTTACTTAATTGAGGTGTCACATGATACCAGGCTACATTTTCATTTGCCGCTGGATTATTTACTTTGTCATCTTTTTTATCTTTGTCTGGAGTAAGTGATGTGGTATACAAAGTTGTCATAGCGTCACGTAAATATGTACTTTGTTTAATCAGATCGTCAAATATTTCTAGTAGCGCCGCACCCGATGCATATGTAATTTGACGTGCAGTACTATCCGGAACAGACACTACTTCCTTTGCTATTGTCGCTTGTGCAGAATTTGTTGCATCAGCGCCTTTCCATTTAAATTTATCAACATCTTCAGGCGTTACTAATTTTGCATTCTTAAGTTTATCTGATCCTTCACCAACAAATTTAATTTCAAATGTGTTTGGGACTGTGATCGCTCCGTTATCTTTAAGTTTTTGTTGCTCACTTGACATTCTGTCAGTTAACCCGGTCATTACGGTCCCGACCGTGGTTCCTGTAAGTTGCACTTGGCTCGGCAGTCTGCCTCGTTTAACACCAAAAGAAAGTGTGGGTGCAATAGCCGCCGCTGTGATTTTATAAGTAACAATCTTGCCATCAATTTTAAAATCAATCTGACTTATAACAATGTCATGGTAATTTTGAAACAAGTTTGCTCCATTGCTTGTTGAAGCTATTGTTTCAGTGCCGTCGGCCTTTATGCCTGTTACAGGATTGCCATCAATATCATATCCAAGAAAAGAAACGCCCAATATAAAAAATTGTTTTGTTGGATTACGCACCGTTCCCTTAGAATAGCCAAGATCAGATGAGTATTGTTGTAATGCTTCAGACGCATCTTTTAGTTTGTTAATAAATGAAAAGCCATATGGCTCAGTAATAGTAAAATTAATTGCTGATACGTTTGTTGCTGTACCTGATGCTTTACCTGAAACCATTTGACTGATTTCTAAATTATCTATATAATAATCTAACTCCATCCCAGGCGCTCGTTGAGAGTTATTGTTGTTTATGCCGCCAGACTGTGCCACAAGAAAAGCACCGCCGGCGCCTTCTGTTTGCAATGCTTCAATATTAGTTCTACCTGAAGCAGTGAATGCATCATATGCATCTGGTGTGATCATATACAGAGCAACTTGATAATTGTAAGATGCAAGTGAGCCCAACGGATTTTTTAATCGTCTTCCTGGAGTAGCGCCATCACCAGTACCAGTATTTTCGTTAGTACTTGTGTTGTTATCATCGTTTGCAGACATTATATTCCTAGTACTCTACGCAAGGTATCCATTCTAGGTAAGTATATTTTTATACCCGATTTGAAATTAAAATAAGGATCTGGTCCCAATTGATTAGGGTTTCTTTGTGCAAACACCCACCATAACTTAGGATCATCATACAAGTCTTGTGCTAACAAATCAGGCCTAAATTCATATTGTACTGTAACAACAAATTCAGCATCACTTGGATCTCTTGGTATAGGTCTGTTAGTCATTACATCTAAGAATTGTTTATCAAACACTCCTGTTTGAAAATAAGGACTTGTTCTAGGGTATATTCCATTGTTAGCCATTACCAGATGCCTCCACCATTGCGTTTACTACCTTGATTGAGTTCGCCTTTTGCATATTTTTCAAGGCTAAACTTATTACTAATCTCATTTCTGCTAATAATCGGAATACATTGAATCGACATAGTGATTTTTGTAGGCACGTATGTAATTTCATCTGAGATTGCTGTTTGAAAATTTGGTGGTGGTGCTGTGCCACCAGGAGACACTTGTCCACCTACTAAATTATTAGGAGCCGAGTTGGTATCATTTACTGAATTCGTTGCTTTAATATAATCAACGTCTGCAGGTAAGTTGTATGTAAAGTTTGTTAATGCTAATGGGTGTCCCTCAAATTGAAATGAACCCATACCATACAAAAATGCTAGTGGGGGTGGTGTGCCATTCTTTGGCAACTGATCTTGTCCATAAAACATTTTAGTCATTGATCTAAAAAAGTGTATACATGCCAGTAGATAGTTTGCTTCTTTTGTGTCTTGTGCGGTGAATGTACAAGCGATTGTTACTTGATCCACTGAACTAGCTGTGTATTGATTGATCTTAAAATTTGAATGTACAGGTGATGTACTATCGTATGCGGCCGCATATGCAACCGTGACTGTAGGCGTGTAGGGAAAGATAACACCATTGGTATCTATCAGTGGTGCTAATATCCCTGCCCCAGCCGGATTCTTGTAAAGATATTCAGAATTTGCTCCTAAAGCGAGTCTGACTCTCCATTCGCCTCCGGGTGGTATGTTTAAATCTGCCATTAAGATAATCCTATGATGTTTATCGTATCCATTTTTTGCCTAGTATAAATAGCTGTCTACATGATATATTTATCGCTGTTAAAAACCGCTTAATTTTACCCGTATTAGTTGCTTATTTGCAGAGCAACATGTATAATACAGGTCAACCAATAGGAGTTTCAATGCCCATACCACAGAAAAAACCAGTCAATTACTTAAACAACAAGGATATTCTTAAAGAAATTCATAAGAGCAAGACATCATATTGTTCTTATACAAAGAAAGAATTCCACCAATACGATGGCATCATCGATACACCAGATATGCCACTAGAAAAAAGTCTAGCATTTACAGTCAAGCCTACACAAATCAAAGAAGCAAAGTTGATGAAGTCTCTCAGGCTATCACAAGAGCAAGGACTGACTGGTCAAAGAAAGATTGACCCAAAAACAATTGAAACTGATGGTTTGGTATTTAGGGTAATGACTTGGGAACATATTCCAATGTCTCAAAAGCAACCTCGTAAAGTTGTTAAGAAAAAGAAAGCAGTCGAAATTATTGATTTTGATGAAGATAATACCTCAAATGATTTGTTTGCAGATTTAGAAGATAAAAAGACTAAACCACTAGTGGATGACATGGTTCATTCTAAAGTAAACTTTCCCCCGTTTCAACATTATCTTTTAGATGCCGAGACAATGACTTTAACTTTAGTTGGCAAATCTCATTGGAAAGGTGGCATGAAGACTGGTTCTTTCACTGCTACTAATGGAGCATTGACTGATAAACTAGCACGTATGTACATTATGCTATGTGAAAAGTATGCTATGAAGTACAACTGGCGTGGTTACACTTACAATGATGAAATGCGTAACTCTGCTATCTTACAGTTGACATATGTCGGCTTACGATTCAATGAAGCTAAGTCAGCCAATCCTTTCGCATACTATACTGCGGCAATCACTAATAGTTTCTGTAGAGTGCTTAACTCTGAGAAACGTAATCAAAATATCAGAGATGATATCCTCGAAATGAACGGACTAAACCCATCTTTCTCTCGTCAGATGAAGGACTACAACGGTTTAGGCTACGAGAAACCTACAGAAACGTATTCAGAATAATATCATTAATAATATTGGGCAAACAAGGCAACCAAATGTCTTGCTTTTGCCCTTTAGTTATTGTACAATGATAGTTATATATTAATGGATGGTGCTTATGACAAATCTTTTTAAGAAGGCCGCGGTCTTTACGGACATACATTTCGGTCTAAAAAGTAATAGTTTACAACATAATGAAGATTGCAAGAACTTTGTTGATTGGTTTATAGAACAGGCTAAAGAACAAGGTTGCGAGACCTGTTTCTTTTTAGGTGACTGGAATCATCATCGTGCAAGTATTAATATGCACACTTTACAGTACGGCTTGAATGCGTTAGAGAAACTTAATGATGCATTTGAGAAAGTCTATTTCATTACAGGTAACCATGATCTCTATTACAGAGACAAGCGAGACATTCACTCAGTTGAGTGGGCAAAGCATCTTA